>OASX01000982.1_pt1 | contig 16916 bp, 28 predicted proteins | sample 1516531 | NCBI WGS metagenome assembly OASX01 (sample SAMEA2579911, study PRJEB22360) | human gut metagenome | biome: human gut; feature: human-associated habitat; material: faeces | place: Denmark | collected 2008/2010
TGTATGAGTCGACGGGGTAGCAACCCCCCCCCCCCACGGACCATACTTGATAACCAGTTCCGCTATGTTCTTTCGAACATATGCCATTTTCGCGCGCATATTGCCTGAGATCTGGCTTGCTGATACCTGAACAAAACCATGCTTATCTTCCAGACCGGACACCCTGCAACGCTCATCTCCGCTATCAAAATCCGTTCCGTTATGCAGTTGGTTAAACCGTACTTCGTCGTATACCGTCGTTTCACAGGGCAACACATACACCGCAGCATGCGTTATTCCCAACTTACGTAGCGCCTTCGTCCTTTGGTGTCCCGCCACCAGCAAATCGCCGCGCACTATCAATGGCTTCACAAGCCCCAGCTCCCTGACGCTTTCCGCCAGCCTCGCAAGATCATCCTCACCGATAAAACGCGGGTTATATTCCGCGCCGCGTAGGTGCGTTATGTCGTAATTGAGGTGAAGCATCAGCACACCTCCCCAGCCAGCAATGCGGATACAAATCCGATATAGCTGCCATTATCATCAACATAACGAGATACCGCGCAGTCAAAACGATCCGCTTCCTCATCCGTTGCCGGGATTTTATGGCTTCCAAATGACAGGTACTGAACTTTTACGCCTGATTTGGCCTCATCCTTCTCAAATGGGATATCCATACCCTCTGTGTCATCGCAGACCGCCGCACTCAATAAGTTATCCAGTTCGCGCTGAGTAAAACCAATTGAGTCCAGAGCAAAATCATCGGCCGCAAGATCTGCAAGCTCCGCGCTTAACAACTCTTCATCCCAACCAGCATTCAACGGAATACGGTTGTCGGCCAGACGATATGCCTTCTTCTGATTCTCCGTTAGCCCTTCCAGAACAATGCAGGGAACATCATCCATCCCCAACTGAGTGGCCGCAGCAATTCGACCATGACCAGCAATTACAACGTTGTTCTCGTCTATCAGGATCGGATTAGTCCATCCGTACTCCTGTATGCTGGCAACAATCTGATCTACCTGCTCCACGGAGTGTGTGCGAGCGTTCTTTTCATAACCAATCAACACAGAAAGTGGTAAAGAAACCACATTAAGATGTTTTGTCATGCCGTTTATCCGCTAAAATCCCCTCGCTTGTGCAAGCAAGTGGGCCTCGGTTTGTATCCACGGCACCCTGTGGGTATGAATGACTGTCGTCAGGTCGCAACTGACGGCGGTCGCCCACCTTCCAGTAATAAAAAAGCCACCAGCATTAACTCCACAGCGATCTGGAGTTAATGAGGCAGCTTTGGTTTGCGCATTATCGCAGCCCCTGGTAAGCACAAGAGCTGCTGTAATGCTAAAAAACAAAACCACCCGCAGGTGGTTTTATAAATAAATAGCAAACAGGTATCTGCACTAATCAGATAAACCAAACTTCTTCTTTGCCAATGACTTGAGAAGTTCTACACCAACATCCTTCATAACAGCCAATGGCTCATTGCTAATTTCTTTTAGTCTAGCGAAAACATCTTTGCTCTCTAGTGCACAGGCAAAATCCTGTCCCTCTGTAGTCAATCTAATATCTACATCAACAGTCCTCATTCCTGCCCAAAAATTAACATAGCCAAGACGCAGAGGATCACGCGTTTCCATCTTCATATTGCTGATAAAACCTTGCTCAATCAATTGCATATAATGAAACATGCCCTTTTCTGAGGCTATATCAAACCCCGCGTCTCTTAGTTGATTTACTGTTATGAACGTGCTTTCTGAATCCAAAAACACAGTCAGCATCTTTTTTAGATAATCCAGATCGGTGCGCATTTTACCCTCCTTAAATGGAACGCAAATGTTACACAACCTTTAAAAAAGACACATTGTTTTATTTATGCCTCATTTTAATCGACCAATTACTGCCCAAATTTATCAATAAATAATTGCTCCCGCTTACGCCGAAAAGCTCTCTGCGCCACTAAGATGCGCCACAGGACACCAGCAATAACCACCAGCGAGAAACAAAACCACATGGCCATAATCACCAGAAAAATGCCAAGACCATTCATGAAACTATCCATTCTTCAATGAATATCTCCATTAACATCAAGAGATACGCCGCACCCAGCGCGGTTCCTGTCGATATAGCTAAGACAAACCTCAAAGATAACGAGGTGTCTTTCGCTTTTACCCATACACAAAAGCCTGCTAGAAATACCAATAAATTTCTTATTGGAGGAAGGAACCAGAACAAATCACTCGGCATAAGCATGATCATCTTCCGCTGCTGATTTACACGCCGCAGTTACTGATATATTGATAACCGGTGCGCTAATCGTGATGGACGACTCTGTCGGTTGACTCGATATAACTGAACGATGGCTATCAATGAAGTCCACAATCTCATTCAGGCACTCTTTAGCTGCCTCATCGTGACTTTTTCCGTATGCTTCATGGAGGACTTTCATCCTCATCATTGCTCCATCACACATCATCGAAAGCGCGTAAAGCACATCACTAATCGCCATTTCTTTTTTGGTGCTTGTCGAAGGCATCCCATGTTCTCCTTTGTCTGGATGTAAAAAAGCCTCGGCAATTGCCGAGGCTCGTTGTTCGTTATCGTTACGGTTTAATGCTCGCGTCGTCCGGCGACAACTTCGGATTTGTATTTCAGGTCGCCCAGCAAGAATTGCAGTTTAAGCATCTTTGCCGCCGTGTAGTTCCCTGATTCCACAACCTCTTTCATGAGGTCATAAACGGCCGCTACATCATCAGCCAGGAACTCTTTGCGTTGCTGCTCTGTCGCACGTTTGAAGGAAATACGCATTACTTTACGGTCTTGTTCTTTCATCGGGTTATCTCCGGTTTAACCAGGGCGGGTATCGCTCGGTTTCGGGTATAACCTTAGGAAATTTTTTCCCACTTGTAAAGCGCTTTTTATATAAATCTATAATTATATAATTCTATACCGCTTGCCAGAGAGCATCATGCAACTGGATACCTCCATTGCACTGGTTGCCCCAGCCATGCCAGCCATCAGGTAAATCACCGCGAGCAAACAGCTCAATACGAGGAACATCACCTAACAGCCTTACCAGCTTGTCACGAACCACATCAGGCTTCCGAGAATGCTCCAGACGAGGCGATGTAAACGACTGAATGATCCCCGCATCAAGGCGGGTCGGCAATTTGCCTTTTACCGCAAACAAGCAATCTTCACTGTTTGCACGAGTCATATGCCCCATCCCCATCACCAGCTTATCTGGTTGTCGGCTACCACATTTGTTCCATGTGAAGCCCTTCATGGTCATCAGCCTGAATCCCCATGCTTTCACCACCAGCAACGCTTCTTCTGGCTGAGTCGGAACCCACCACATGGCCAACAAACACGATTCAGGATTAGCAAGCTGCCAGACAGGAATACGAGCAATATCCTCAGCTTTCATCGTTGGATACTTAAAACCAGCGCCACGATTCCCATCCTTACACTTGTCTTTGTATTCCCAGGGGGGATCTGCATAAATCAGATTAAACAATGCAATTGCCTCCATGTTAGTTGTGTCTCCGGCAGTCATAACTCTGGCCAGCTCTACAGCAAACACAACGAAAAGGGCACTAACCAGACTGATTAATGCCCTTGCCTGTTGTGTGCCGGATATCGCCCGACAACGCTGTTTTGGTAACACGGCTACAGTTCCGTGCCGCTCCAGCTTTTACCCCTTTGCGGATAACAGGCCCTGCCTGTAACTTAGCCCCACGTTCGCCCGAAATGCGCACCAGGCACGCATAAAGATGAGCACGAAGGAAGTAACTCCACCGCGCTTATCTTTATGTGTGAGAGTGAATTGGTGGCCCCTACCGGATTTGAACCGATGACCGTGCGATTATGAGTCGCCTGCTCTAACCACTGAGCTAAGGGGCCATATTTGATCTGTTTGTCTGGTGTGGCGCCGCGCACGAAAACCCCAGCCAATAAATTCAGGATTTTTGGGCGCGGCGGCATATCAGACAAACATGGTTGATGCGTGCGCTCATGAGAAAAGCGCATAGAATGTTGTAACTATACATTTATATAATTATAGAAATATATATTACTTTTGGCAGTTGATTTCCCATGCCCTGTTATGAGCCAGAATATCTTTCTTTGTCTGGCGGTCCATAACATCGATGTCGTGATCAGTCAGGTAGATGGGCTTTACCCAATCACAGGCGGTATCAACCACCACCGGGACGCTTCCACGACTCCCGCAGCTCGCGATCAACATCGTCATCAGCCATATGGTTAACACTCTGCTGTACATTCCCCACCTCTTTTGTCACTTCTATACGCCGCTCCGCAGTGGCTTTTACGGCGGCTGCATTCTCATTAATGCGCTGCTTTTCAGCTTCATCTTCGGCCTTTTCTCGCCCTTTCATACGACCAAAACCAAACGCGCCGAATGCAACCAATATAATTGTGCCAATAAATGACAACACGGCCTTCAAACCAGTCATACCACCACTCGCTCTTTCATCCAGCCGTAGACAAACGACTCATTAGCCTCGCGCTTCTCCGCCAACTCCAGATAGCGTTCGCCCTGCGTACAGTTCAGCGACGTCAGCATCACCCGTTCGCCGTCTTTTCCCCGATTCCCAAGATAAGCACGCAGCGCATTAATGGTACGTGGACCGATTCGTCCGTCTGCATCCAAATCGGGATACAGCTTCCCGCGCAGGTTGAACACATTCAGCCAGCGTTGAAGCATTTTTGACGCCACTGTTGGCCCCATGTTCACCCCCGTGTCACACAGCTCTGCGGCAATATCAGAGGATAATGCGGCCACCTGATCAAAGCGTGGTCCGTACCAGTAATCAGCCTCAAGGATTTCCAGTGCCTGTTCGCGAGTTAAATCGCGCATATCGCCACGGTATCCATGAGCACGGGCAGTGTTCTGAGTAATGCCCCACTTTGTTGGGCCTCCCTTGTCGTCAGGGTGATCCACATAGCCGCCCTCTTTTCCAAGAACGCTGTTAAAAATCTCATCTTTGGTCATGATTAAACCCTAATGCGTCAACTATCCGCGCCAGATTGCCCCTGAAATACAGAACAACGATGCAGATAATCAGATTTCCAATAACCACCAGCCAGTGGGATTCTTGATAAAGACCGAACACATAACGGAAGGGAACATTGGCGTATACAATGACGTAGATATAAGCCAGAAAGGAAACAAATGGACGATGCCTGGAGTCTTTCCGTCGATAAAGCATCAGCGCCATTACTATTACTGTGCAAAGCACCGCATTAATCAGTGCTGACGGGTCACTGCTTACCATTTGAACCCCCTCCACGTAAGCGGGAAAGCATTCCAAAGATGCTACCGAGATCCTGGCTGTTTACGAACGTGAGGATTTTAATGGTCAATGCAGCCACAATAACCGCACCAAGCGCATCCAGAGGACGATCGTTGTAGCTGGTCCATTTGGCAAGAAATGAGCCAACTAACGGCGCTCCAATCACTCCAACAATGAACGATGTAAAGAAATAGCCAATCAGCTTGAGACGGCTAATATTCACCGCTGTAGCAACATAGAAAACAGCGCCAGCAAATGCCCCGAATACAACGCCGTAATCAATACCAGTTGCAATACCAAAAACGCTGGCACCCATCAGGCCACCAGCAGCAACGGCCGTACCGGAAATTGGTTCTGCTGACATTGAAATCCTCGTTAAAAAAAAAGCCCCGCCGAAAAGGCAGGGCTTCATAAAGCAACAAATTACGCGGTAATCGCTTAACGCAGTTTTACTACGTTAAATGAAACACTACACCCAGTTACCACCTAAAACAAGGTTTTCCCATAAAAAACCTTCATATTGTGGTTAATCGATCAATAAAAAAACAATACTTAACTTTTGACCAACCGAACATCCCGACCAGGACTTCCATAATATTCGCCGATATGCCACTGCTTAAGTTGAGTAATCTTCTCCAACTTAACGCCCATAGAGTCCAGTTTCTGCCATGTTTTCGGTTGTATGTGCTTCATTACCCGCTCTGAATATCTGAATACTGCTCGTAAGCGCATGGCTTCTCACTACAGCTTATATAAGTGGTTTTTCCAGCGGTTTTGCGCCGCGCTGCGCTTATCTTTGACTCCCTCTCTGGCAATTCCAGAAAATGAGAACAACACCACACGGCGATTGCTAACTCTCAACCACTGGCTGGGATAGCAAAGTCTGTATACACGGGAGATAAGCATCTTAGCTTTACGGTTTTTCATCGCTTTGCTCTCCTGCATCTCCTTTGGTGCGAATTCCAGCGGCGCGTGGCACATTAACTTCCACGATGCGCACAGTTGGTTTGTACATCTCAATCGCAGTCAGCCAGTCAGCGCCAGTCATGCGCTTTTCTGCATCGCCATTAGTCCACTTAACCGGTACACCAATAGCCTTCATCGCGATTTCTATTTCCCCGGCAATGGCGCTTTTTCCGCAACCAGTAAAACCAGATACAACGACCAGAACTTCACCTTTGGCTGGTTTTATTTCCCGCGCTTCCAGTTCTGCTATGCGCTTACTTCCATCCGAGATAACACCTTCGTAATACTCACGCTGCTCGTTGAGTTTTGATTTTGCTTCCTCAAGCTCAACTCTCAGCTTCCCTACCGTTAGCGCAATATCCTCGTTCTCCTGGTCGCGGGATTTGATGTATTGCTGGTTCCTTTCCCGTTCATCCAGAAGCGCCAGCACAATGTGTGGCGTTATCAAGGACTCAAATTCGGCAACAGCTTGCTCGCCTCGCTTATAATTCTTAATCCCACCTAAATCTTTCGCGTTCTGTGCCGCCTCACGCAGTGCCTGGTAATTAATTTCGCTCATTGGTTGCCCCCTGAATACGCTTAAACTCAATTACCCATACCCACGGGTTAGATAGCCAGTTCTCTTGCCCGTAAATACCGCGCCAGATATCACCAAAACCAACGCGATAAACCGCTTCCGGCGGTGTAATCTTGTACGTCGCCGGAGATGCGCCTTCCGCTTTAGCATCTGCCTCGCTCATGTCATGCAGCCGTTCCACACGCACGTCGGTAATTTCTAGCAAAATACGCGAAGCCCAGCGCGGCATGTGAATTGATGGACACCACCCGCCATCAAACTTTTCATTCACAGTGTGAGGTTTCCAGTCGGCATCATCGGGTATCGACCACAGGCCGTAATCACCAGGCTTTTGCTCGCAACTGGCCCGATAAATCCTTGCTGCGTTCTTCTCATCGCCACGACAAAGGTTGTCGTTCCAGTCCACACTGCAACCATCCTCATTGCCTAATATCGTCCACGCTTCACGGACCCATATGCGATCACCAACGTTACCGAACGGGCATAAACCATGTTCCGGTGCATCCATAACGTGGGTATAGACACCATTGCGTTTCTTTGTCGGTTTACGGATAACCAGGCAGTTATCGGCCCTGACATTTTTTACAGGTCGGCGAGTCTGCGTTTTTCTTCCTTCGAGGATGGCCCGGACCATTTCATCGTTAAAAATCATGCCGCGCTCTTTCACTCTCCCTCCCACGTTTTCAGACTTTCACCACAAAACGGGCAAAATGAGACTCGAATAGGTGATTTAGAAAACTCACCGGAACGCAACATCACCAAATCAGGTCCACGGGTTAAACTCTCATTCCAGATTTTGTATAGCAGTAAGCCTTTTCTTACTGAGCATTCAGCATCGTGCTCAAGAGACTTTGCCAATGCAGCACACGGCTCTATTCGATTGCCATTAATTCGACAATTTGATCCACTCACTTCAACTCCTCCCGACGACGTTCCTGAAGCTCTAGCATTGCGGCTCGGAAATCCTGCCACCATTCCTCATCTGCAACGGGGGTGTTTCGCTCCAGCACCTTGTCCACATCAGCGATCAGGTTTGCCAGACTCTTGTCTGAAATCTTCGTTACCGGAGTCGTTGGTTGCTCAACCTGCCCGATAGGTTTTATCGTGCTCAAAAGGAGGCGACGGCTGGAAAGTGGCGACCCACAACGGCGCCCATCTTCCTTGCGATATGTTTCTTTCGGACCAACACACCAGGTTGTCGGCGTTTCGCGTAACTTCACTTTTTTCTCACCATCAATGGTGATGATTATTCCGGTATGGGTTTTGATGCTCATGCCACAGCCCCTCTCAACGGCTTAACTTTGGCTAATAAGGTGTTAAACAACATGGAGTTAGGATTCATGCCAAATGGCAATTCCGGTTTAGCGGAGTAGTACAGGCAACCATTTATTTTCCTGGTTGTTATCTGTCCTTCGGCAACCATGCTTCTCAGTCTGCAACGCATAGAGTTCTGCGACACACCAATGTGCTCCGCGATTACGTCCACTTTTGAACATGGGTGATCGGTCAGGAAATTAATCACATCTTGGGGGTTAATAATTTTGCGTTTCATTGTCGAGGCGTCCTTATACATTTATATAAATATATAATTCTATATACGGGGGGAGACATCCCGCCGTAGGCTTACTGTCAGGCTTTCAATAGCGATTCTTTCAGATATCGGGCATCAGCCAGGGCGTTTGGAGTAATCTTGCGAACCCATGCATTACGGGTTGGACTCCACTTAAAGGCGCGTGATTTAAGCAGCGAACGAATGTTTGCCTCTGGTTTGCCAGGGAAATAAAACAGGATGCGGTTATCCTCTGGATCTACCTCCATAGAAAAGCCGTCGTATTCTTCGCGCTGTGATCCTGTTACAGACTTGACCGATTCAAGCTCTTTAATACGGCTCTGTAGGCGTTTGATTTCGGCGTTATTGTTACTCAGTGAGTATGAAGGAAAGCCAATGTGCCCACAGAAATCTCCGGCGAGTAACTCTTTGGCTTCGCTTTCAGTAAACTCAAGGTCAATTAATGCGGAAAGCTGCTGTAATTGGTCTTTTTTGTATTTGCGAATAGCCTTATTTGCGGCCTTCATTTTGATGTGTGACTTCATGCAGCCTTGCAGCTTACGAAGCAACTTAAATAGCGCATCAGGATCATCAGACGAAACTCCATTACGGCCGACACCTGCGGCTTTGCTTTCGTAGTACGATGCTCTGCTTTCACACTCAACAAACGATTTTCTGAATAACGCATCAGCTTTAGACAAACGGCGGCGATGGCCTTTCGCGCTATAATGGTCAACTAAAATCGGCTGGCCTAACGGGATCACATCCAACAGTTCATGCGCTCGCTTATGCGCCACCGCACCTTCTTTTCTGGCTTTTTCTGCACGAGCAATATATCGGGCAAGACGCGCGTTCTGGCGTTCCTGATAGGTATTTACGTAATCATCTCCGCGCTGCTGCTGTTCAAGCCATGCTTTGCGCAGCTTTTCTGTTACGTCTACCAACTCCGCAGGGATACAACCTGTTTGGGATTCATAAGAGTGACCATCCTCATAAAGACGTCCATCGTCTTCAACAACGAAAAAGGTTTCGTGCTCATCGCTTTTGACCATACGGCCATTAACATGACGTAATCTATAGCCAGTATCAGTGCTCAACAGGCTGTTAGGGTTGTTGATCCAGTCAGAAATAATTACTTGTTTATTCATCAGATTTCTCCGGTTTAACCAGGGCGGGTATCGCTCGGTTTCGGGTATAACCTTAGGAAAATTTTTCCCACCTGTAAAGCACTTTTTATATAAATCTATAATTATATATTTATAGATTTCCGATATTCCCGGTGCCTACAAATCACCAAAACAGCTCAAAATGACACTTTCACTCTCTTCTCTTTTTCAAGTAGTCGACAACATACGCCCTGGCTTTTGCCAGCTTCCGGCGATACTGTCTGAGACTAAGAGAAAGGGCGTGGGCTTTATCAATATGCGGTGCATTTATGTCGAGGCCCCGAATCTCCCACGCCCCGTATTCAATTCGGACAACCAGCGCCGCAGTCTCATCAACTACCGTGAGGGCCGTCACCGCTCCCTCGATACTGGTTTCCAGTGAGTCATTTGGTGCGCCGCCCCCTCCGGTAAACTGGCAGCGCGTAACCATCATCATTTCTAACATCGACGCGAAACCGCTACGGGCGTTGCAGCCATTGCGCACCCACAGCGCCCATAGCTCAAACAAGCTATCCAGATCGCGTCTCACTGTTCAGATCTCCCGTATCGTGACGGGATAAAGCGCCTCTACCTGCTTTTTCTTCATGATGTAGACGTCTGTTCGCACACCTTTAGTGTCGACACAATCAATCGTCCCATCGTCATAAAACACCATGAAATCAAGTTTATAAACGACACCACCAGGCAGATGAAAAGGCACCTGCATAAGAAACGTCACAACGCGGCCAGCTTTTCTCAGTAGCTTCAGTTCGCAGTAGTAATCAGCCTCTTTTTTGCTATCAAAAGCGATGTCATCGACAACAGTTTTTTTATTGCCGTATTTGCTTTTCCTGGTCGCTGGTTTGCGAAAGCCGGTATATCTCATTTGGTATCCCCTGGTACTTCACCAAGACTAAGATCAAACCCAATTTCGTCTTTAACTGACTGCGGCAACAGCTCCCACGTCTGCGCACACAAAAATTCATCTGTGCCATAACGCTCAACAAAGCGAGCACAATTACTCAGGGGAGGGTGACGAACGGCAATATGCGGAGGCACACGCCCACCACCAGGCACAACACCGCGATGATGTGGTGCGCACAACCCAAAGCTATGGAAGTGGCAATTCTCATCAACGCTGCCGTAATCAGGATCGTGATGTAGCTCCGTCCACAGCTCTGGATTCTCAATTTCACGGCCATCAATAATGCAAGCTATGCAACCCACGTGAGTGAGCACCGCTTGTATATAAAGTTTCTCTTTCTTCGTTGGTGTACGTCCGTTCATCAGCGCCCCTTACCATTGATAAAGAGGTTGAACTCGTTGATTAACTGGACATACATGCTTCTGGCCGCGTAGTTCTTTGCCAGTTCTTTACGGGATGAGATCCCGCAAAACTCACGCAGAATCACAGAGGCCTCAGAACTGTTTGAAACGTTCTTCCCTGTTTTACTGGTCAGAAAGCGCCAGAATTGGGGATTCTGGCAATGCATCGCAGCACCGCGAACATAACTACTCATTGATGGCCCCCGTCATTTCTGGTGCTTTTCACCGTGCGGATTCTTAAAAACCTGCCATCACGAGCAACAGACACATCTCGTTTACTCAACCTCATTTCACGGCGGTAACATTCAGAAAATGCCTCGTCCGGCATCATATAAATGCGACGCTTCGCCTCCGTATCCAAAAGGGAACGGCTTGGGGTTACATATAAAAACGACTCATCAATAGGGACAAAACCACGAGCAAGAATTGCTGGCAGAATGCCAGGAAGAACGCAGAAAACAGCTCCACGATGCAGCAACATATGGTACTCCATGACCTCCGTTATCCCCGTGACTACTGTTACGGTGTCACGTCTGTTACGGCTGGCAACCAGTCGCTGCACACGTCCAATTTTCTGATCTACAGATAGATGTTTGCTATCGTTATCAATATGATCGATAACAAATCCTTTAATCGTTTGATCAAGGTAGTGCACCACCTGCGATTGAATCTGGTGATTATCACCAAAGAAGGCCAGAATCATCATTCCTCAAGCCTCCCAAGTGCTGAACGCCGGGCGTTGCTAATCTCCTTATGAATCAGCTCGATATCGCTGGAATCTTTATTCTTAAGCTCCAGCACGGTAATCGCATCACGAACCTCTGAAACGGTTACGTGTGAGTGTTTCCAGCGAGCAATGAATCGCGGACCGCGTAGATTGCAACGCTCCGCAGGCATCCCCAGCTCAGAGAAAACCGCTTTCAGCCTTGATAAGCAGTTAACAGGGAGATTCCCTTTGATCTTGTTCTGCCGAACCGATGTGCCATCGCTACGCTGGCGCTGACGTTCGGCAAAATCTGCCGCCCATTGCTGGACGTTAATCCGGCCTTCCGAATACGCCACCAGCAGCGTCAGGTTATCCGCACGAGGGAATCTCTCGAAGCGATACCAGGCACCAATCAGTGATGACGTAAAGCCAAACTTTCTGGCAACACCAATTTGGCCTCCATTTTCGTCAACCCACTCCTGAAAGGTCATTTAACGAACTCCAGTTAAAACCACGATATGTGGTATTAAAACCACACATCGTGAGTTTTTCAATGGGCGAAACAAAAAATAACCTTCTATTTGTGGTCCACCTCTCGTCTTACCATGTGAAAACCACTAAATGTGGTAATGTATAAATAACCCACCATTCACGATTGATGAGACATGAAAAGCAACGACGAGAACATCAAGAAAGAAATAGGTCTGCGCATTCAGACTCTACGGAAACAATCCGGCATGACTGCCGGAGATCTCCAGCAAGTCACTGGAATAGGCTTAAGCACCTTGCAGAACTATGAGGCCGGATTAAGACAACCATCTATACCTGCCATCAAGAAAATCGCGCACGCCCTGAAAGCATCAGCGCCTTATATCGCGTGCTTAACAGATAACCCGTTCCCATCCCAGAATACTAACGCTCCTGTTATTCCTGGGCTTGTAGCTATAAAAAATGACATAGCATCGCACGCCGGAGAAAAGCCAGTGCTGGCGATAGAACAGGAGATTCTACGAAGCAAGAACATCAACCCATCGTCTCTGTTAGTTCTCCAGAGCAACGATGAGTTAATGTCACCAACAATATACCCTGGCTCCCAAGTCCTGATTAATACAGACGATACAGAGATTCATGAGGGGATCTATGCCCTTGAAGACAGAAATGGCCTGGTTGTTTTGAGGCACTGTAGAGTCATACCGGGTGACAATGCTGTTATGCTGTCAACCGAAAGGGATGCTGAAATGAACACTAAGCATCTGAATAACGAGGAATTTAAGCGTTATAAAGTTCTTGGCCGCGTAGTTAGTGTTGTCAACTGGTTATGATACACAGCACGGCGAAAGCCGTGCATTTCTACGCTCAAAAAAACCACATTTTGTGGTTTTGACAACATGTAAAAGTATAAAAGAGGCTACGCATGGAATTACATACAGCCAATAAAAACGAAACTCTGATCACTGCTGGAATCGAAATCCAAGCGTTGAACATAGCGATTGAGTGTATGTTATGCCAAATCATTGATAATGAGAAAGATATCGACTGGATAGAATCTATCCTTCATCTGGCATCAGAACAAAAAATCTGCCTCAAAACGGCCTTACAATACGATGTGCCAGCGGTATCGAAGCTGTGCCAGCCATTGATGGCATATAACAGAGCTATTATTTCTGTATGCCTCATGATTCTCGATGAAAACACCCCTCTTAGCGACCGCTCAGAAGCTGCTCTAACCCTCTCACGTAAACAGCGACAGCTAGCAAATCAACTGATATCAACGATAGCTGACCTCTGACTGCAAGCGGGCTAACGCCCGCTTACATGATTATAGATTTATATAATTATATAAAACGCTTTTCATCCGTAAAAAAGTTGGTTATGCTTACCTCGTTCTATAAATATAGATTTATAGAATTATATAATCAAACACATGGAGTCTCGACAAATGACTATCTCTGTAGGTATTTTCAACGGAAAAGGCGGCGTAACCAAATCAACAATTGCCCGTGCTTTAGCAGTTGCTTATGCAAAGGCTGGCTGGAATGTATGCCTGATCGATATGGATGTGCTTAACGGAACGGTAACGCGTTGGGTACAACGCAGAATGGCCAACAATATCGAACCAGCAATCGCGGCGCAGCCGTGCGGCACACCATCACAAGTCCAGAAAATCATCGAATCAGAAGTATACGACCTGGTTATCGTCGATGGCGGTGCCTACGCATCTGAATCAGTACCGAAGCTCTCTGAATTTCTGGATATGGTTATTTTGCCAACCAGATTCTCTACCGATGACCTGGAAACCACCGTTAACACAGCTCACGGCATCGTTAAAAAGGGTGTACCAATCAAGAAAATTTGCATGGTGTTTTCCGGCGCGGCTGAAAACGAAGCTGACTATATTGAAGCCCAAGAGTACCTGGCTAATACGCCATACTTTGTTGTCGATAAGTACATTCCCCACAAGCCAGCTCTGAGCAAAGCTCAGGATAAGGGCTTAAGCCTCATTGAGTGCTCATACGTTGCGCCACGCAAAAAGGCAGACGACGTTATTCAGGGGATTATCAACCAGATTGAGGCTCTGACTACTGCCGCGTAATATATAATTATAGTTTTATAGATTTATATAAGAGGTGATACACATGGCCGCACCATCAAAACCACCAAAGAAGAACAGCAAAGGCGTACCGCCATCGATCGAACAACCGCAGGTTTTCGACCCGACTGAAACGCCAACCAGAACCAAATCAGGTGGGGCACAAATGGCGTTTAACGTCGACCCTGAATTTAAACGCGAGTACAAAACGTTCGCCAGCTCAATGGATATGTCATTGAAAGAAGTGCTGACAAAATCTTTTGAGTTACTCAAGGCTCAATACAACCAGAAGTAAGAGAAGGTGACGGCCTCCAGCGCCAACTGTTGGCCGTCGCGACACAACAAGGGGAATTTGTTATGTCCGAGCAACAATATACACGGTTACTGAAAACTCGTCTAACCGACCTCAAACGGCTGCAAGCTGGTCGCTTATTTGCCCTGCTATCCACCAGGCCAGAATGGGTACGTGAAGCAGTTCTGAAAGGCTTAATGCGCTCCAGCGTTTAAATTCAACCATAAAAAAGGCCCCCGAAGGGGCCTAATCGCTACTTGCTGCTAATGTTTATCGTCACATTCAGAGCGTTATCAGTAATCTTCCAACCCTCTCCATGTGGCGTAAACAAAGCTCCAGTAACAACGATCAAAATACATACGTATTTCCTCATTGTATTGGCCCTCGCAGGCCGTTTCACGGCATCTCCACCGACGAAAATGACGCGAGAGCAAGCACACCGCTTGTGCTTGCGTGTACGGCAAGTGGATGATCCTTTCCTTAAAGTCGGTGCCCGGGTGCGAATCGGCGAAAAGGCCCCAAGCCATATTACACGTCCTCGCCTTCATAATGAAGGAATAACAAATGCTTTTATTACATGTAATTACATCCGAAGAAGTTAAAAAACTTCATTCTGCATGAACTAAGGAACTAAATTTCTTTATATGAATAGTGGACTATTCACCTCAGTTGAGTAAGAATAGATACGCCGCTTGTGCTTGCGTGGTTGTTTATACAACGACGTTATGCTGAAAGGACCGCGAATCCGATCAGCACGAAAGAACCGTCCTCAAAAGGACGGTTTTTTTGTTTCTTCACTCATTAAAAACCGTCCAAGACCTGTTGATGACTCCAGATAATCTCGATTATCCATATCAGCACCGTTATCGACCCAATGTCTATATGCTTCATTGCAACAATACATTACAGCAGTTGGAGTAACAGGGAAGCCGCCCCCAAATGAGAATCCCATTGAGCTAATGCTAATTCTTTCGAATGGCCTATTTCTCAATGCTTCAAACCCCTTACTGTTGAAGTAACTCAGCATCAGAGGCAAAAGGTTATCCTCGTCCTGATCGATTGTTCCCGGGAAAAAGTAGTAACCACAGCGATTAAATTCGGGAATCAGTTTTTCTACCAACAACATGAAATTCATTGGGCTAATATTAAGGGCAGAGCAAGCACCAAAAAGAGCATCAACCGTTAATACAGACTGCCCGTTCTCTATCTTTGTCCATGCGTTTGGTGTTTTTCCGGCAGCTTGAGCCAGTACTCCTTGATGCACACCTCTTTCAAGCCTAAGTTCTTTTATGATCATTAGGTGAATTGTTGAAAAACATGAATTTTTTGATGTTTCAGTCATTTTTTACCTCCTCTGCATTAAATTCACTACCAATTTCCAATCTCAAAAGAAACCACAATCAATACCATCTAGTTCCCTACATTCACAGCATACCCAAAAAACTGGATATGAAGCAAATTTTTTCGCAAATAAATCACAACAAGTTCCTTATACTCATATATAAGTTCCCTACATTCATATAATGTTCCCAACAATCCAGTGTCAAACAAATTTGATTGGTCAAATCATGCGCTTAATGAGCAGAAAATTCCGTTTTTCAAACCCACGCTATGTGGTTGTCTCTGTTAAAATCTCGCCGTATTGACATGAATGCGCCATTGGTGGACACTTTCCGAGCCGTAGCAAAATCTACGGCCGGGATTGGAACCCCGTAGACACAATGGCGCATACCGCGTTAGCGGTTTTTTTATGCGTAAAGCACTGCTACACCCAAATTATGGTGGGGCGTGCGGGGGAGTCGTAAGACTCGCCGGTTCGTCATTGTGTCCGGTAGTTCCAACCCTGCACGTCTCACCACCCAATGATTGGAACCTGACGGTGGTGAGTATCCTTAACCTTTAAGGGAATCATCACAATGACAAACCTACCCCATGACTATTACGTCAACCTCGTAAAGATCCTTCTCAAGAAAGCCTCATACGCCGATAAATTCCGCCTGGCTGAAATAATCGAGCGCGAAGCTATGCGCATCGCCAGCAACGATAACGCTGTTTCTGACGCAAAAATCTCCCTCGTAACCAAAGTAGTTATGGGAGGTGCAAAATGAAAACGCTTCCGACCGTTAACACCCTACAGCCTATCCTGCATAACCAAATCCCTGTCATTACTACCGAGTTACTGGCACAGCTTTACGGCGTATCTCCTGTACGCATTCGACAAAATCATCATGAGAATAAGGAACGCTTCATTGAAGGTAAGCACTACTTCAAAATTGAAGGTAACGAACTTCGAGAGTTAAAGCACAAAGTGACTCAAGATAATGATGTGAAGAACAAAAACTCTTTAAGAGATTCAGTTAATGACGCCCCCTCTAAAAGAGAGAGCGTCGAGCACAGAGTAGTTTTAAACTACTCTGTTTGAAGTGGCACACTGAATTTGGCCACCTGAACAGAGGTGATATGCTCACCTCAGA
>OASX01000997.1_pt1 | contig 16735 bp, 15 predicted proteins | sample 1516531 | NCBI WGS metagenome assembly OASX01 (sample SAMEA2579911, study PRJEB22360) | human gut metagenome | biome: human gut; feature: human-associated habitat; material: faeces | place: Denmark | collected 2008/2010
TATCTTATTAGTTTGGATATTTCCCCCGTTTTGGCCGTCAAATCTTATTTTCGGGGGAATACCTAAAGATACAAAAAAGCCAACTAATTCGCAATACTTTGTGTATGAATTAGTTGGCTGATTTTGTAATATTTAATGAATGTCCCTACCTTAAGCAGAAACTTTTCCTGCATCAAGGCCCCCATACCTACTATCAGAAAATCCGGATTTAATTCGACTATATGAGAAGCTTCCTTATTCATTTCAGCATCCGAAGAGAAATATCCGTTCCTGAATCCTGCTATTCTCAACCCAGGATATTGTTCTTGAAATATCTTCACAGAACACTCCACTTGTTCTTGACCCGAGGCTACGATATAGAGCGTTTTACGGCTTTCCATGAGGTAATTCAACAATTCGGGAGCAAGGGAGGTCATATCAAAACTACGTCTGGTCACTCGCTTTCCGTATACTAATCTTATGGCAGAAACCAGTAAAGAGCCATCGGCAAAAATACCATCGAATTGTTCAAATAGGGATTTGTTTTCTAAAGCTATGAGGTAAGATACGGGGTTGAGAAAGGTGTAAATTCTGTTTTTCGTTTCGAAAAGTTCGGGAGACGTCCATTTCTCTGTTTGCAAAATGTAGGTAACTAACAAAGAGTTCATTATCTGATATTTTGTGTCAAATAAGTAATAGACCGTTTTGTTTCCTCCATTATTATTTTATTTACACCTGCATAATCAATGGGAGTTTCCAAAATCTTTTGCATTTTATTCATATCGGTAACTATACGATTCTCTAGTCCAAACTGTTTTAATAAAGACACCAATTTATTACTATTCATATCTCGTACTATAGTACAAAATTCTTTATTAAATTTCATAGAGAATACACTACCATGAAATGTATCAGTAATAATATAAGATGCTCCTTTAAAATAAGCTAGTACTTCAAACGGAGTAGGAATAACAACTTCATCACACCATGAAAAATAGTGTCCTATTGATATCAACTTCAGTTCTTTTGATTTAGCAAAATTTCTGATAGAACTTATTTCCTTTTTATCAGTAATTCTTCCCGGATATGTATAAACAATTATATATTCATTCCTATTGAATTTATCAGGTATAAATTGATTATAATCAAATATCAACACTGGATCAACATGAAGCCAAGGAGTTCTACCGGTTAGTTCTTCAATAACTTTCATGCTATTCTCGTCACGCACAGAAATGGCATCTAAATCATGCAATAAACTTGAGACAATTTCCTTTTTGCCGACAAGTTGTAATTTGTCTATAGTAGTCGCACCAAAGGATGCTGCATACGTAATGATCCGACTTGCATTCAGTCCTTTCCCAAATAATTGAGACGAAAAACCAAACCAAGTCTTTTGAGTACAATTAAATACTTCATCACTTCCAATAACCACTACATCATAATGTTTTGTATTTATTCCTTTTTTTACTCCCAAATAAGGTAGGAACTCTTTTCGAAAACGATTCTGAAAAACAAATATCGTTTGGAAACGTTTGTAAAAATCCCATCCCCATAAGCGCTGGAAAAGTAATTTAATATTGTAAAAACAACTGGTCTTATATCCTTCTAATTGTTCTCCGGGAATAATATTTATAAATTCACAGGTATGACCTAATGACTCAATATTCTTTTTTAAAGAAAAGGCTTGAAGAAAAGAACCGTAGTTCTTAATTTGCTGCATGGAGAGAATTGCTACTTTCATAAAGTTCTGTATTTGTCATAAACGATCTTTGCAAAATCAAACAAATGATATTTAGATGCATATTTCTTGATTCTTCCTTTAAGACTATTATCTAGCAAATGATATTCTTTTGATATATCTTTCAATGATTTATGTGGATTCAAAAAAGATTGGATAATTTCATTGCGTTGAGGATGTAATGGTGAAGGATGAATGATATTGAGATTCTCTACCAAAGATTCCTCCAATGTACGTTCCTCTCTAAACACATTTTCCAATTTCATTATAGCATCCATTCCTCTCGCATTATTCACCAACACTAAAGAAACCCCTCTTAACACATTGTGCTTAAAAGGTTTTCCATGACGTCCTATTCCCCAAAAATCCGCAATAGAACAATCTCCTACTCTTGGTAACTTTGCAAATGGACATATATAGCAAGATTGACGAAATAATGCTGCTTTTTCAAAAGCACACATATATAAATTTTCAATATCGAATATAGGTATCAATTTACCTCTATCCGAAATGGCTGGGGAATAGCCCCATCCATTTCGGCGGCGAAATTCAAAAGATGATATTTTGCATTTTTTCAGAGTTCTTAGTTTCGACAAATAGGATTGAAATACCGCATTTGAAGGTGTACCATGACAAGCTAAATCTAATGTCAATAAATTATCATAATCTTTATGCAAATAAGCATAAAGACCGGCTATTTGACAAGGAGTACCAGTAAAAAGAACCTGTTGACCATTCTTTAAACAATCCTTTACCTCTAAGAAAATACCATCCAATTCACTTTGAACATATTTACTACCTCGTAAAGGAGGCAATTCTTCCAATTTGTCAACCTTAATATGATGACATCGCAATTTTTCATCAAAAGCAGCTCCAAATACAATACCACCATTATCCAATATTTTCCTAGCAAAAGCAGAAAATGCTCCTCCTGAACTGCTAACCGTTCTATCCGGAACGCTCCATAAAGCAAATGCTCTAGGAGTTATTGCATTATCAAACGACAATGGTGATAGGACAGGACATCTTTTTTCACAAAGACCACATCCAACACATTCATTTTCATTTATTATTGGATACAAGAATCCATTGCAATCTTGGACTATTTCAATAGCATTGTAAACACATACATTTACACAAGCCGTACAACCTGTACAAGTTTCTTTAGAAGCTAAATTTATCATTTGTTTCTTTTCTCGTGACACCATTCTTCTAAATAAATTTTTCTCAATTCATCAGCTTCTTTCTCTATATTATATCCGGCAACAGTCAAAAGTCCGCAGTTTTTAATACAACGTTCTCTTCTGGTATGATCTTTACTATAATCAATAATATATTTAGCCCATATTCTAGGAGTATTCTGTAGTGAAAGAGACATAACATCTTCCCCTATTTCCACATCTTTTGTTATACAATTAGAAATAAAACACGGCAATCCGGCTGCCTGTGCTTCTAATACAGACAATGGCATACCTTCATAAAAACTAGGAAGCATGAACACGTCAAAGCTCTGTAACAATTGAGGAATATCCGAACGTAGACCAACTAATATTACACAATCCTCTACATGAAGATTTTTTACCGCTGTTTCTACCATTCCCCGTAGTGGTCCATCTCCCACTAGTAATAATTTACTATTAGGTATAAGCCTATGTATTTCTGCAAATACAGCAATAACAAAGGGATGATTTTTTGCATCCATAAACTTCCCGACATGCCCGACAAGGAAAGTGCTATCGCTAATACCTAATAACTGGCGTATTTGCTGTCTCACACTTACGTCATAATGAAAACATGACACTTTGATAGCATTACGCAATATTTGATATTGTTTATTACCAAATAACCATTCACCTGCCGCATCTGAACAAGCAATAGCCTTGGTATAACTCATTAAAAAGAACGGATGGAGCAACAGATTTATCCACGGATGCTGTGATCTGCTTGTATGGTTATGTACTATCCTCCTTTTTACACCTGCCCAGTTCGCTGCCATAAGTTCCAACACAGACGTAGAACTATTACCATGTACATGTAAAAGATCATAATTTTTACACAATCGTCTTAATCTATAAAAATAGGATACTATTTTTTTCTAGGCGGCAACTGGTAATATTCACTGCCTTCAACATGTATTTCATCAAGTAATGATTGTGATGGAACATTAGTCGAAGCAAAATCTATTTTTAATCCTTCTTTATTCATCGCCCGATAATAATTCATCATTACTGTGGTCAGTCCACCAGTGGAAGTAAAAGCTGTGGTAATAACAACAAGTATCTTCATATTATACAGTCATTTCACTCAGTTCCACAATACGTTTACAACTATTGGCATCTTTGAATTTATAAATAATATCTGTTATCCTATGACGTTTTTCTTTATAAATATCTTTTCCTACTGCAAAGTCATCAAGAAATTGCCAAAAATCATCTTTGGACTTAATGATATGACCGCCCATATAATCTTCAGGATTTTCAAAGACAAAACCTCTCATTTTATCATACTCCTCAATATCAGGAACAACAAAAGCCATAGGTCTATCCAAAAGTAAATATTGTAAAGATGCTGATGAATAATCACCTATCAATCCATCAGACTGCGCAGTAAGTAAAGCCAAATCATAATTCTCTTTTAAGAACTCTTTATGAGAAAAAATACTCAGATGACTGAAACATTGCATATTATAACCAAACTCTTTTTGAGCTGGATGAAGTTTTACTATAAGCTTTATATTATACTTTTTTAGACGCTCATTTAACTCCAAACAATCTGTTTCTTTGAACAAGGGAAGACTATCCAACTTCGAATCATTGTAACTTAAATAATCTGACTGCCGAAAAGTAGGCATCCATAAAAGCATTTTGTCATATTGATGAAAATCATACGTGTTTCTACCACTTTTAAGTAAGGCATCAGTCATAGGATCTCCGCAAATTTTTATATTGCTTGCTTCACATCGGTATTCTTTTGCCATAATGGGTACATAATACTCCGAAGGAGCAATCATGTAAGTAAAATAAAATTCATCACCATTATTAATATTGGTTAAAGCTCCCATTGTCTTGAAATTGGCATTGCCATGATCCATGTGAATTACAATTTGAGACGATGCCGGCTTGACAGGAAGCTGCCCTGCTGTATAAAATACATGCTTTGCTCTTAAAAATACGAGCAAAGTTTTACCCCCCGATATAAAAGTAACACGTGGCTCATCTTCTGCATATTTTAAATGTTCTATGCCACAATATATTTTATACCTTTCATTAAAATGATTATCAAGCAAATACTGTCTCAATGGTAATAAACTATGACGGATACCCATATTGGATATATACAACAGTACTATCGAATCATCTTTCTTTACTATTTTATTTAACAGCGTTATTATAGGAAAGACTACATTCTTTATCATCTTCTTTAAAATCACATTACGTATCATTTCATCATCTGTTTACATTGTTCATCAATTTCCTTAAAAGCATTCACAAGTTTAGCGTTATCTTCATGATTCCGCACAGCTATCCTTATATATTGTTTACCATCGAATCCCTCTTTGTCACTACACTCACGAATAAGAATATTATAGTGTTTCAACATCGTCATAGCAAGCCAGCCAACACTACAAGGAGGAAGAACTTCACATAAAAAATAATTAGCCTGCGATGGCATCACACGAAGGAAATGAATGGAACAAAGCTCCAATTCAAACAGATTACGTTCTGAAATAAATTTCTCACAAGCACGCTTATAATCCTTTTCATATTTGGAGAATATCTGCATAAAAAACTCAGCAAAGGAATTTATATTCCAAATACTCACTGCCTTTTTCATACGAGTAATAAGTCCAACATCCGCCGAACACATAATACCAAGCCTCAAACCTGGTACACCATAGCTTTTAGAAATACTCTTTATTACAATCATATGTGGATAGGTTTCAAGTACATTATCGTAAAGTAATGAATTGTTCGTCCACCCTTCACTAAAATCAACAAAACTCTCATCAACGATTAGACGTACTCCATGTCTTTCACACCACTTGGCTAAAATACAAACATCCTCCATCGAAATATAATTCCCCGAAGGGTTATCAGGATTAATGAGTAAAAGAGTATCTACGGGCTTGCTGCCAAAGAAATCCATCAAATCTTGTATATTGTAACGATATTCATTATTTTGAGGAATAAAAGTCACAACAGTCTGCAATTGACAACGATTGGGATACTCCTCAAATGTAGGACGAATAATTCCAAGAGTTCCTGTTAAGGTTTCCATTAGTTCTTTAATAAGTTCTGCCGCACCGTTTCCACAAATAATATAATCCTCCTTTACCCCCCAACATTTACTGGCAAGAAGCGTGTTCACCTTCATTCCAGACGGATACTCTGCAACAAGTGTACGAAAGTTTGCTTCCATTTCATCAATAATTTTTGACGAATGGAAATAAGGGTTCACCAAATAACAAAAATCAAGCATTTGGGGAAATCGCCAAAAGCCACCGTATCGGCTATAAAATTTTCCAAGCATGTTTTCATCACCAGCAAAAATAGTTTCTGCTATATCCAAATCTTGTTTATCATCTATCTCATACCATTTTTCGTTGGTTATAGGCAATGCTTTTAAATCATGACTATCGACAAAAGATATGATACGAAGAACATTCTCATAATATTCATTGTTACCCACGGCTTTTGTATAAGCTTCAAGAAAAGGGACATATTTTTTTTCCGCGAACTCTTTAGAGAATTTATATATATTCACAGTCTTATAATAATCCTTTATATCACTATACTTGAAAGCTTCTTTAGGAACAAAATTCACTATGTTATTATCTTCATCAATGCGTACCATAGTTCCATCCATCCAAGTTTCATATTTAGCAACAAGTGCAAGATTTGGATGTGGGTTATTAATAAGAAGATCAAAGATTCCATCATCATAAATAAGGTCACTCTCAATAAGTAATGAATCATCTTCTTGTAAATGTTGTTTCGCTAGTGCCAACGAGTAAATGTTATTAGTTCTATCATATATAGGGTTTTTTATATACTCTATCTTTAATCCCATGTATTCTTTTCCGACATAGTCTATAAGTTCTTTACCCTTATAACCCACTACTATAACAATACGATTTAACCCTAATTTACTCAGCTGTCCAAGCAAACGATCAATCAGTGTGACACCATTCACTGGTACCATACATTTCGTACAGTTTTTTGTATATTCACCAAGACGTTTGCCCATACCGGCTGCTAAAATAATTGCTTGCATATATTCATAAAATGATTATTGATTACAGTAACTATCTGGTTGAGTAAGAAGAGGGACTTTCTCCCTCCCTTCCTTACAGAACCCGCTTGACAGACTCATAGTGTCTTTTACGACATTATTATATTGCTCTTTCATTAACTCGCCCTTTAAACATTAATATTTTACGACTTCATACTTCTTGTTTCAATCCAATATTATTTTTTATTTATACTATCATAAATTGTTAGAAGTTGCTCTCGTATGGCTTTATCATTATAGTTTTTATCGTAGTATTCTGCTTCACAAATTTTCAAATTCGAAGTATCTGAGGACAACAATAAAAGAAGTTTTTGCTTCAAGTTTTCAAGATCCCCCGCTTTGAACAGCATACCTGCCCCTGCCGATTCAATAATACTACGAAAAAAAGGTACATCGCTTGTAAGTGTCGGCGTACGGAAATAAAATGCTAAAGATAGGACACCACTTTGAGTAGCAGAAATATAAGGATAAACTACACAGGCTGCTTGTTCATACATATATCGTATTTCCGTATCTTTAATATAACGATTTATCATTATAACATTTATTTCGCCTACAGCTCGCTCAAATGGCAACGTACCATTGCCGGCAATTACTAATAGATAATTGTTATACAATTCGGGAACTTCTGTAAACGCCTTATAAAGAAGAGTTATTCCTTTATATTCTTCTATACGTCCAAAAAATAATATATAAGGTAGTCTTACATTTCTCAATTCTATAGGAATGTCCTTGCCATTTTTTACATCCTTTGATACTAAGGATGGGAATTCATGATAAAATAGATTTTTGTCGGGAAAAAGTTTCTGTAGTTCCACATATTGGCTTTTACTGTTGGTCAAGAGATTATGACACTCCCAAATTGCAGCCTGCAGTCGGCGCACACTAACCCTATGACGAAGCATTTTGTGTGGAGCTTTCTTTACTTCATGAGGATACAGATCATGTACTGTACCAAGTACCTTTATCCCCATACTTTCTAGTTTACGATTAAAAGAACATGATCCGCAACCATTAATAAAATGTATAAGTTCAATCCTTTTCTCATGACATAAATCTAATATATCCTTTTCATAGACCCAATGTCCAAAGATAAGGTCATATAACTTATTCCATATAGAATTAGCCAACTTATAAAATGTACTACGCGAATGAAGTTCTTCTTTCACATTCTTCCTAAAAAAAAGATCATCGTAATCATGAAAAAAATAATAGACGTCATCATTAGGCAAGAAAGTATTCACAATACCACTAACATAAGGTCCCATACCTGCATAAGAAGTAGTGGCAACAATAAGTACTCTTTTCATTTAGAAATTATTTGAAATGAAATCTAACTATTTCGAATCATTTTCTTTTAGAAGATTTCAATGAATATAAGTCAATTAATGTTTTTAAGAATTGATGAAAGCATATCCCCTGAAGTTATCTTCTTCGCAAAATGTAACACATTGCATTCTATTTCATCCATTTGCTGTTCCGACAACTCCAACAATTCTTTTTCTATATCTTCTAATGAATCAATCGTTATTCCTAGTTTATTATCTTCAACAAAATTAGCCAATGCTGACTGGTTCCATACTATTAGCGGTTTTTGTGATGCCAAGTATAATGAAGCTTTATGAGATGCGTTTATTTTCAAATATTCTCCCATTGATCCACTACATTTATTCAATCCATCTCCATCCCATACAAGTCCCCATTTCCCCTTTATATTACTAATATTGTCAGGATCAAAACGTCCACCATATATAAAGGATTCAGACTCAACCAATTCTGTATCAAAATTCCCATATAGATAGTACTTTGTATAAACATTTTTTAATTGATTCATTTTCTTTAAGAACATAGACTTTTTCAGATTACCTGCGAAACAAATAGAAAAATAATCTTCATCTTTCAATATGGAATTACTAGCTACAAGATAGTCAAACAAATAAAGAACTTCAATTTTATCGACTGATATTCCATGTTTTACCAATAAAGTTTTCATAGCTTTTGTATGAACTATTATTTTATCAAAAGAATCAAATATTTTATATTCTTTAGAACTCAATTCACCATGGAATCTACATGAATGAATATCATGAATTAATATTTGAGTTCTTATATCATTCTTTTTCAAAAGAAATAAAACATATTTTATATAAGCATCAAATGGATATTGAATGAAACAAGTACTTCCAGATTTTATCTTCAGAAAGGCCAAAGATATTTTCCACAAATTATAAAGTTGCTTAACTATAAAAGGAAACTTATCACTCGTCATAATACGCAGAGTCTCATATCCATTCCTTTTTAATATTGCAGTAACATCTCTTGGCGCTTTTGACCAAGCATTATGTTGCCCCAAGGACTGAGGTGCGAATAAAATATGTATTTTCTTCATATTGACTTCATTTATAAAATGTAAATATTTACCACAGTAAAATAGTCACTACATCTTCTATACATTTATTTTCGATGTTTCTTTATGACTATTCATTTTTAATAAACTAGATAAAGACAAATTTGTATTTAAAGATTTTCTACGTTGACTTTATTAACTTTGCAGAAAATGCCATATAAAAAGGATTATAAGCAAATTCCATAAAATGCTGTTCTATCATACTATTTATTGCTATCATAAATAGGACATACAAAAGCACACGATTCCTTATCGATATACAATGTGAACAAATACGCACATACACATACATAACTAATAAAAAAAGAATGATACCATAAATTATTAGTAGCACCAAATACGAACTATCTATAAAATTATAATATATCCCACTACCTGCACCATACTGAATATATTTCTGTCCCAATAGTGGTATTCCTTTGGACATAAGAGCATCAAACCCCAATGCTAATCTTCCAGATAAAAAGAAATTAATCAATAGAATAAAATCATCCCCTGTAGAATATAAATATGTAAGAAAAATTATCAACAACGCACATAGCGGGAAAATATATTTATAACCAGAGAAATAACAATCACGCCCTTTTGTTAAATTGATATATATTGAAAAAAATACTATCATTATTATACATATTGAATCTAACCTAGCGTCACATTGATTTGCAATAAAAAAAGATGAATACAAAAAAAGCATGATTTCTATTAGGTTAAATTTACCTGATCTAAGATAGAAATACATTAACACCAAATAAAAAATATGAGCAGCGAAATCTGTAGCATAAATAAACCCAAAAGAATTGCGAACCTTTTCCTCACGAAACGAAACCATATTTTCCAACAATCCCATATGGCAACATAAAAAAGTACCAACAATCAATATCCAACAAAAAACGAAATAGCATTTAATGATGTCTTTCAAATACAACCCTTTAGCTATAAGTCCAAAAATGAAAGGAAGAAATACATAGTTCAGGTTTCCAGTTTTTACTCCAATCAAACCTATTATTGGGAAAAAAAAGAGAATAAACAATACCTCCTTTTTCGTATATAAGGGTAAAACAGCCATAAATCGTATTAATGAAAGCAAGAGAACAATGTATTTTAAAAGAAGCTCTATAAAATCCGGAAGTTTCCACGTAACCGAATGTTGCATCATAAACACCAATGCAATACATAATGCAATATAAAAAAGTATTCGTGTACGAATTTCCCAAACATATCCATTTTTCATCTCACAACTTATCTTAATTTTGATATGATCATAGTCCACAACATTAAACCTATAGAATCTTTTTTATAAAATAATACCATTAAATAAGCAGTCATTCCTGAAACCAACATGACAACAAATGTCAGAACATGACTAAGCCCCAACATTTTAATAAAATATAAAACACACCCCATTACTACACTTCCCATCACATAATGCAAATGTTCCTTCTTCAAGAAACTAATAGGAATATATTTCCTTCCGATAAGAAACATAGAAACCGTCACCGCCACTTCAGCCAACATATAAGCCACTGCCGTACCATTATGTCCATACTTGGGTATCAACCATACATTTAAAAGTACATTTATGACTGCACCGATACCTGTGCAAATAATGACAATATTTATCTTACCCATCGGATAAAGCACCTGTAACCCCATTACTCCTGATATACCCACCATCAAAATATTAAATGCCACGATTTGAGAAGTCAATATAGCAGGAACAAAACCATCACCACTCAACAATAATATGGCACTCTTACTAATAAATATCAGTCCTACTGTCAGAGGCATAGTAATAGCCAAAATAAAATCATACGATTTTTGAATTAACAATTTAAACTCATTCATTTTACCTTCTGCTATCAAATTGGAAGTACGAGGAATCATCACTGTCCCTAATGCACCGGAAACACTCATTGTAATAATCATTATTTTAGTCGCTGCCGTAAAATAGCCCACAGCTTCCGCATCTTTCATAAAACCCAACAATACATTATTCAACTGAAGATAAATGCTGACTATCACATTAAACACAAAAATTTGCAATGCAGGTTTTAGATGTCTAAAAGGGTGTAGAGTAGAAAAATGAACCACATTTCGATACAGATATTTTCGTAAACGAATAAAATTAAACACATTGCCACCCAACGTACCTAAAACCGTATAAATGCCATACCATAATATATCTTCCTTTGTTTTCACTAAAAGAAAAAGCAAGACTATTGATACACTTTTAACAATCAGTCCACGAACAGCTACATATTTAAAATCTTCTATTCCTTGATAGAACCATTCACAACCTATCGCTGTAAAGAAAATAGTCACACTTAATATCAAGAATAAAGGAACATTTGTCTGCACCTGGGGTACTATCATGCAAACAATAGCAACTACCACATATCCTAATAAGGACAAAAAGGCATGAAGTAAAAGGATCTCTACTGCAATCTGAGTCATTTTCTTCCCATTATCACGCACCTTTGCTACCTCACGCATGGCGTACATTGGAATACCAAGACAAGTAAATAAACTAATATAAGAGATAATGGATTGAAAAAAGTTCACTTGTCCTATGCCATCTGCCATCATAATGCGAGAAGCATAAGGAAAAGTAATGAGAGGAAATAAAAGTTGAGAAGCAGAGTTTATCAAATTAAACAGATAGTTTGCTTTTACTGATTTTGCCATTTATATTCTACTTAAGATATATATCATTCATCTGTAACATTACTAATCTTACACCCCACACATTAGTAACGTGTGGGGTGGCACGTTACTAACCTTCCGGCATACACGTTACTAACCCTTAAAAGATCCTGTTCTTTTCCGAAAAGAACAAGGTCTTTAAAAAAAAGAACAGGACGTTTTCATTGAAAGAACAAGAGCTTTTAAAAATTTGACCTGTTGTTTTTCCCATAACGGTATCTACATGCCGAAACGCCTTTTTTTTCCTTCAGATCTTTCAGCCACTCCGCAAACACCCTGCCTGTCGGCATTCCGGCTGAAGGATATGCATTGTGAAATGTTTCAGCCGGAAAATATCCTTCAGGAAAAACGATTCCCTAAGAATCGGAGGAAGATCAGTTCGGCTGAAACATTCCAACCCCCAGCTGAAGGATTCCTGAGCCCAATCCTTCAGCCGGAATGCCCACGGGTAGGGCGTTTGCGAGCAGGCTGAAGCTTTTGAAGGATTTTTCAGGGTATTCCCTATAGAGCATGACGGATGACCATATTCCATTGAAAAAAGTAAGATATCTTCGTAAGCAAAGTAAGATATGTTCCCAAGCAAAGTAACACCACTTACTTGGTCCACGAAGTCCGCATACTTTTCTTTACAACAAAACAGACCTCACAGCCATCTCATGCCAATGACGATAATCCCCCATCGGCAAAACATGCTCCGACCACACTTTCCGGTAAATTCCATCGTGCAAAATGATGTACTCACCCAAACAGCCCTCCGCCTCATCGGCAGGAACAGAAACCATCACCACATATTCCACACAATCCGGGACACGAAACAAAGTCAGCTCACTTTTAGAAAACAAACCGCTCAACCTACAGGCGGAACGCTCGAAAGCCACCCAATACGCGCCAATGTCATACAGATGAATGAATTTATCATTATTCTTTTCCCTGGCTAAAATTTCCTTATACTGATTCTGAATCAGCTGCTGGAGCCGGATGCCTGACGGCATGAATGTGGTTCTACACATTATTATACATAAGATTTATATTATCAGATCATTTACTTCCCCATTAATCAAGGGATAACAATATTTAACGTAGCAAATGAAGTCATCTCTTCTTCGGCTCTTCTATCACTTCTATCAAGTCCGGCGAAAGCGTCGCCATGGCCATGGCTATCACCCCTTGCAGACTGATAACCACACGACGGTCTCTCGCACCTTTCACCTTTACAAACACCCCCTCGTAGCCCTCGAAGTCACCACCCGTAATACGGACTTTCGTACCTTTACGCAGGTTCACCTCATCGGGACTGAAGAAGATAAGATGCTCGTCATACGTTCCAGCCACAGCGATAAACTGCCTCATCTGATCATCGGGCACAATGATTTTCTGCCCGTTGCGGATATCAATCATATATTGAAAATACGGAAGTTTGAACTTCACCTTCTGAAGTTCGGACTGGACGGAATGAACAAATATCAGATCACTGATAACGGGAACCAGCTCACGCCTCTTGCGCCCGTTCCTTATACGAACTTCGTAACGCATGGGAATGAAATTGTTGATTCCTTCTTTATCCAACAAAGCCTTGATCTGCATCCCCCGGCGATAAGTGGCACGCATGGCAAACCATTGCATTTTTTCACTTGAAAGCATAGTTATGGAGCTTTGAAGTACAGATATATATCTGCATTTCAATCAATTACGAGAAGTTTCGTAAAGTACAAGAGGAATCGGCCTCTTGTGATTAAGCTGACCGGAGAAAAGCTATTTCAACAAATGGAGGATGGGAATCCGCACGATGTAGATGCAGCCTGTCGGGTCAACCGATGACCTTCCGCAGATTCCCGAACCGGACGGTTCTTATGTGTTAAATCAGAATTTATAATACCTATATATAAAAAAAGCGCGGGAATCTGTACCTGTTACTCGTCCCGCCCTACAAGGCCTTCGCATTGCCCAATCCAGTCTGAACGAGCAACGCAGAAGCCCACGCCGATATGTATAATGACACTTGAATGCACCTTTGACCGGCAAAGGCGCACCAAGGATATAAACATACCCCGCAGACACCTACTGTTGCTTTGTTTTGGCTGGATTTTAGAATTTGCGAAGTTCTGTAGAGCCAAGAACAAAACGTCAAGTAAACGTCTTTTCTATATATGTATATTTCCCACCTCCCTAACTTCCTTGCGGAAGTACCGGCGTGGAAAACGTGGCAAAGATAGCAATTTAATAAATAGGACGAAAATATATTCCGCTATTTTTAGTGATGTTTCTTGATTACTCAAAAAACAAACAAGAAACAGATTATCGGTATACTTACCTTGATGCAAATTCTTCCGGACGCATCATCGCCCAGATGGTAAGATATAAGATACAGCAAACAAGGCTACCTGGTACTCGGTACACGCCTACCCTGCCCGCATCATATGCTTGCCCGGTTCTTGGTATGAGTTTGGCTTGTTCACCGCATCTCCCTGACGGATGCAAAAACGTCACGCAGCAACATAGCCGTATTTGTTTATTCTAGCCATATCTTCCTTATATTTAATTATCTTTCTGTTGAAACTATGATTGTGGAAAAATTAACATAAAAAAGGCGTGAAACCAAATGGAATCACACCTAAACTATTATTAAGAGATTAATCAAACGGCAAGTAATTCTTTTCCCAAAAGATGGAGAGCCTCTTTAATCTGCATCTTCCTTATATTACTCGGCTTTTTAATACCATAGATATACTTGGAAAGAAGACTCTTGTTTATTCCCATACTACGTGCAACCTCTGACACATTTAGTTGAGGGAAACGTTTAAATATCATTGCTATCTCATTTTCATAATCCGGCTCCGCTGTATCGAAAAAACTGGATATATGAATATCCTCATCCAATGATTCCCAACGAACATCGTCACCAAACTTTCCTATCTTGAAATCAAGGCGCTCTCTGTCACTTGCATCCTTCAGCAAAGGGAATGCCTCTAAGGGACGGCTGAAAGTTTCTCCACCATCCGTTTTCATATAAATGCGGTTAGCATCAAACCAAATGTCTTTTATTGTATCCATAACTTTCAGTTTTAATAATCATTCTCCATGATATTTTTAATTTTACTAATACAATATAGGGATAAATATTTATCCCCACAAATAAATAAGCAAAAAAAATAGCGACAACTCTTTTCGAACCACCGTTCCATAACCTATGATGTACAAAGGAACTGATTTCCCTCCTGTTTTCCTAACAATCATCATCCGGCACACGGGTTCTTGCGCGTCAGAGCAGAGCTGCCATTTAATTGGAAAGATAATAATTATCTAAAGAATATATTTGTAGTTAAAAAGTTTCCTACACAAGAAACTTTATCTATTTTTGTGGTATGAATACGAATTTGCAAAAAATAGGAGAACTTTTGGCCCAATGCCGAAAAAACAAAGGATTGACACAAGAAGAAGTCGGGGTGATGATTGGCGTCCAAAAAGCAATGGTTTCCAAAGTGGAAAACGGTCTGTGTGTTAATTTTGGCACTGTCAACCGCATAGCGGAGGCGTTGGGTGTCGAACCGATAGTGGCGCTCAAGTCCAAAAAGAAAGCGGACAAGAACCTAATCGATTATGTGATGACGGTCATTGTCGAATTTGCGCGCCGTCACGATTTGACAATCCGGGAGGCAAGCAATTATATCAGACGTTTCAAAGGCATTGATTTTCTCACCGAATTTTACGATGTGGAACACACGCTTTCTTTTAACGACTGTGTGGATGACCTGACCATCGTCTGCCAAAACAATGGAGGAACATTGCGATGATACTTTACCACGGTTCAAATACGGCAATCGACGGCATCGACCTCAACAGATGCCGCCCCTATAAGGATTTCGGCAGAGGATTTTACCTGACCGACATTAGGGAACAGGCCCAAAGGATGGCCGCAAGAACAGCGCGGATGTTCAGCGGAAACCCCACTCTGACTATGTTTGAGTTTGACCTCGAAGAAGCGCAGTCGAGCGAATTGAAAGTCAAGGTTTTCAAGGAGCCAGACTGGGAATGGGCACGTTTTGTCATGTCGAACCGCGATATAAACACTACTCAGCCTTGCCACGATTACGATATCGTAATTGACCCTGTTGCCGATGATACCATTGCGCGCTTGCTACGTTTATACACCGAGAATTTTATTAACGAAGAACAACTATTGCACGAACTGACATTTTCGAAAGTGACTTCACAATATTTCTTTCACTCAGAGGCAGCGATTAAAATGCTGAAACGACTATGAACACGAATACCGCAAAATTCCTCTTTGAAGGAATATCCGCCGATGTAGTCCGTTATTTGGTGGAACGTAATGATATGGATTTGCAGGAAGCCATCTCCACATTCCACAATTCGGAGACATTCGTCAAACTGGAAGACTTCTCCACCGGCCTGTATATCGAAAGCCCGGCATACGTCTATGACCTGCTGATGTCGGAACTGAAAAACGGAAAGCTGGTGCAATAACAATAGGGCATTATTTATCTTCTGGTCATTTTATTCTTCAATCCATCCTACAATGTCCTGTGAAAGCGGACTGGTAGTAGAGCCGATTGAGGCAACCCATCTACCATTTTCATCAATCAGAAACTTAT
>OASX01001000.1_pt1 | contig 16673 bp, 20 predicted proteins | sample 1516531 | NCBI WGS metagenome assembly OASX01 (sample SAMEA2579911, study PRJEB22360) | human gut metagenome | biome: human gut; feature: human-associated habitat; material: faeces | place: Denmark | collected 2008/2010
AGACAGCAGTAGCTTTAAATGTGCCGACACTGGCTATTACACCGCCTATTGCGGGCACCAGACTGTCCATGTTCTCAATGACTGCATCCAGTCCGTCTTCAATCGCGGGCAAGACTTTTTCGGCAATTGGAACGCCTACCTGAGTCTGGAATTTCTTTCCCAATTGTGTAAACCTGGATTCAAGGGTATCATATTTGATATCCTTGATACTCTCCATTGTCCCTTTTACGTTGTCATAGGCCGTGTTTGTCTCATTCAAGGATGTGATGACTTTCATGGCATTATCTTCGCCCAGAGCTGACCAGGTGTTACTTGCCAAAGTAAGCATCTCCTGCTTATTTGTAGCTGTTGAAATGTCATTAATGACAGAGTAAAACACATCCTTTGTTGTGGCTTTTCCCTGTTTCCATTGATAGAATAACGACTTTGTATCACTCGAAAAAGAATCCAGGTTTTCCTCAATCCGGCCATCCGCCAGAGAGTTACCAAACTCTTTCACAAAGTCGTTTACCTTATCCAGATTATAAGCGCCGGAATCCAGACCATTTTGCAGGATCCCGAACATTTCCTGCGCTGAAAATCCCGCCTGTCCCCATAGCTGGCTGTACTCAGCTATATTATCCGCCAGCTCTCCAGATTTATTAAGGCCATTCTGGGCGCCCCGAGCCATCAGGTCAAAAGCTTCCTCAGATGTTACCCCCATATTTTCTACAAGGCCATCCACGCCTCTTATCGTCTCGGACAGATCCATGTCAAAGACATCACGCATGGCAATGCCATTTTCGGTCATGCTTTCCAGCTTACTTGGATCCAGCTCCCCGGTATACTGCTTGACCAGTGCCATTGACTGTGCAACGTCATTGATATCATCACCATAGTTGTTATTATGCAGGTCCTCCATGACAGACTTGTACTGCTGCATCTCCCCTGCAGTGGCGCCGGTGCTTGCCTGGAGTTGCCTCTGTGCAGTTTCAAGACTTGTTACCGATTTGACCGCATTGACAACTGCATCTTTGCCTAAATTGACTAAGGTATTAGCCAGATTGGTCTGAAGGATCGTCGAAAAATCCATCGTAACTTTTTCTGCGTCCTTTACCTCTTTGCCGAATTCGTCAATGGATTTCGCGCATTGATCCGTAGACTGTGCCGCTTCTTTCAAGTATGCAGCATTTTTGTTAACTGCCGATGATGCCTTTATCACCTGGGCTTCTGCTGTATTCAGCTTTGTCTCCCAGTCCTTCACTCGGTTCCCGGCGGTCTGATAATTCTTCTCACCTTTTGAGATTGCAAGATTAACGTCATCCAAGGCGGTCTCTTCCTTTTTTAATTCCCCCGCCAAAGACTGTATGACTGCTTCCTGTTTCTTTATGGACTGTTCCGATGAGTTCCCGGATTTTGTCATCTTATCCAGGCGGTCCGTGGCCTTTTCATAGTCCTGCTTCAGGTCCTCCAGTTTCTTGCTGTGGGATTCCTGCTGCTTATTCAGGTTCGTAAGACCGGTCCCTACTTTTTCGTAGCTCTCACGTGCATGTTCCAGGCCTTTCCTGACGGCTTCCTCTTTACTCTTCTGCTCATCCAGAGCCTTGGATAACACTTCATGCTTTTTCTGCAGGGCCTCCAGGGAGTTTTCCTGGCCTTCGTATTGAGCCTGGACCAGACCCAACTCTGACTTTAGGGCTGACAAGGATTTGTTGCAGTTCGTGACATTCTGCTTAAATTCTTTCTCGCCGTCCAGCGCGATCAGCGCGCCTATCTTCTTTATTGCCAAATTCTCACCTCCCTGTTTTTGCCCACAAAAAAGCCACCTGCCGAAGCAAGTGGCTCATATCTCTATTATTTTCTGATCTTAAATGTTGCAATTTGTTTATTTTTTATCTTACCCCACACAAGGGATGCCAGCCCTATGATCACTCCAACCGTACCGAAAGCCGGTTCGATCACAAAAAGAAATCCGACAACAAACCAGAAGACAACTCCCAGCAAAGCTTTTATAAACTCTTTCTGTTGTTTACTCATAACGCATCCCTCCTTTGAATATTATTATACTCCAAAACGGATTATAAGTCCATCAAAGATGAGGATTTCTGCTCACCAAAAATATGCTTTTTTGCTTTAAAATTGCAAAACCATTTAAAGTGTTTGAAGAGGTCGCACCATTTTCCCAGGTACATGCGGCCGATTTCTTTTTCCCTGTATCCCATTTGTAGCCCGATGAATACTAACCACGCAAAATCTATCGGTTCCGGGTCTTCATTTTCTATTTCTCCTGCGTGGTCTTCGCGTTTTTTGATTTAAAACAGCGGTAAAATTCATCGTGGAGCTGGTTGGCAAGCTTCATCGGTGTAAGGTCTACTTTTCGGGCAATCCCTTCTCTGGTGATCACTTCCGGCTTCCTGCCCTCTTCCTCTGCTGCCACGACTTCGCCCTCTGACACCATCCAATACAGAGCATCGTTCAGCGCCTTTACATCAGGCAGTTTGCCATGATATTTTACCTCCCCATTCTCATCCTGGATTTTGTTCCCTTCTTCATCCTTATCTGGTTCCCAAGTCATTAATTTAGTTTCAAAATCATCCAGGCTACCGTATTTCTCTTGGATTTTTTCCAATACCAAAATGTCACAACGGACAGGATATGATTTACCAGAGAGTTCAATATAATTTAATCCTTCAAACATCTAACTTCCTCCTTAGGCCGTCGGCTGCTTGATTCCGGCCATTGTGTCAATCCATTCTCTGGCATCCTGCTCTGTGTCACAAATTTTTCTGGTTCTCCATTCCCCACTGGTATCCGTTATTGCCTGCCCAGAAATATTGGGAGTCTGATATTCGATATTATCCCCTTTTGTTTTGTACGATTCCTGCCCTTCTGTAAATTTTACCTTGTGGAGCCAGATAGCAACGTACTTTTTCTTGCCGTTCACTTTTTCATCTGCGTAAATTCCCAGCCCGACGTAATTGGACTCATCACTTGATTTGTCTTTGATTGTCCCTTCATCCTCCGTCACGGTATGCCCAAACATCAGCGTATGGGCCGTGATCGGGAGTGTATCTGTATTGAGTGTGATGTCAGCCCACTTAAATTCCTTGTCATATTCAGATTTTACATTATCCGCAAACAGGGAACCCTCTGCGTACTGCGGGTTAATCGTTACCTCAATTGCTTTACCGCAGGTAAAACCTCCTGTATATTTACCTGTGCTGTCATCAGCCTTGGCTACTGTTGGTTTTGCCAGTCCTACATATGCCATAATCTTATTCCTCCATATCTTCTTCAAAAATGCACGAAAAGCACAAATGGTAATATCCACTATCCTTTTCATACAGTGTCATAATGTCTGTTACAACAGCTCCTGCTGCCCGCAGGGCTTTTCTTATCTCCTTGCGTCTTCCCATATAGTTCCTCTTTGTGTAGAGGTGTACCTGCATGTGCTGCAGCCACTCCTGGTCCGTATTATCTGCAAATACTGCTGCTTCCTCCAGTTCCGGATTGTAAACAATATATTCCCTGGGGGGATGTTCATCCGGACAGCACAGGGGCCAGATATTCTTTACGATTTGCGCCAGCGCAAGTTCTATCTTTTCATTTACACTCATCCTCCTGTCACCTCATTGAATTTTTCCTGCATGGTATCTAAACATTTCTGTTCCGAATTTTTCATTGCCTTGCTGATCACCGGCCTTGCATTCTGCTTTGATGTCCCATAATTCAGATATGCCAGTTTTTCATTATTCCGGATACCTTTTCTATCCTTGCCTTTCGCCGTAACAGAGACGTAGTGTCCCAGATGGTTTTCCCCTGGCTTATTTGCTTTTATGGAACCAGCCAGGTCTCCGTTTGCATATCCTTTATCAGCCGCCTGTTGTACCTGGCTCTGCAACTCATCTTTGAGGATAGGAGCCGCCGCCTCCAGCATTGCAGGGGCTACGTCAGCAATATCGCCCAGCGCCATCAATTCTTTTTCCAGTTCATCAAATCCCATCGTCTGAAAGCTCATATCATCACCCGCATATGATCTGGATCTTTGCTTTTCCTGCCTTGTAAGTACGGACGATATCATATGTATATCCCTCATACTCCACTTTCCTGGCATATACCTTTTTTCCGTCCTCTTCATGAGCGGAAAGCTCAAAATCCTCCTGTCTGGTCTCGAGGACCAGTTTTACCTCAACACCTGCACGCATGGCTTCATAATATTCCATCCTTGTCGCTGATTTCTCCACTACATAGATATCCACGCTGTGCCCTTCCTCTACCGGGAAACCGTCCTTATCCTTGGTCCTGCTATTCCATATCAACGTTGCTTCCATTGGTAGCCTCCTTTTTATAATCGCCGGACAAAGCCATTGCATCCCGCAGGGAGCTAAATGCCGCCTGGAACCGTTCTGTGTCTTCATCGTATCCATAATGAGACTTACAATACAGACGGATTGCCTGCCGGTACAACGGATCCTCTTCGTCTCCATATATCCCGGCAAGCTCCAGTTCTTTTTTACAGGACGCTACCAGTCCCTGCAGTTCAAACTCTGTATCTGCCGATTTCACCCGGATGATACATTTCAGCTCTTCGATCAAAAGCATATCACTCATTGTTCAACACCTCCAGAAGCTGCCGTTTGCTCATGCTGCCATAACCGGTAATCCCCTGTTCCTTTGCCGCCGCCTTCAACTGTGTGACTGTGTAAGTGTCATCAAATACGGTGCTATTATTTCCTGCCGGCACCGTGCGGCTTTTTATTCCCCCGCTTTATATTTTAACAGGGCGTGTGCCTTGGATGTCACCATAGCACCATCTACAATCGCATATGCACAGTAATCTGTGATACGGTCTTTTACGTGCTCTTCCAAGGTGACGCTGATCTCCTTGTTGATGTTCGCTGTATATCCCCTGGAGGCATTTGACATCAAGATCTCGCCGTCCAGCATGGAATCATCTTCTTTGACCGCCATACCCAGCACTTTGAAAGCTCCTCCATTTGCTACGTCAGCGATCAGGATAGGGCGCCCGTTCTGGTCTTTTACATTTGCAAGCTCTGTCCAGATTGTATTGGAGTTTGCATAGATGGAGAGGCCGCCGGTATATCCGCTTTTTACTTTCGCCCTCGCCGTGATGATATCGGTATATCCCAGAGTTCCTTTTGTATACTCTGCGATCTGAGGAGTATTTGTCTCCTTTTCCAGCGCAGTTACAACGCCCATAGGTTCTGCCTTGAATGTTTCTCCGGCTCCCGGCTGTCCTTTTCCATGTGTGGAGCCATATCCCAGGGCCGCTCCCATCTTTTCTGCCATGCGTTTCTGGATGTAAGGCAGGAATTCCTCCATTGCCATCTCTTTCAGCTTCCAGGATACGGTGATTGCCCGGGAGAGTTCACACCCGTTCAAGGTCATGGTCTCAAAGGTCTCTTTACCATCGTCTGTTTTAGTTGCTTCATCGTACCATGCCGCATCCGTGGAGGTATCGGCCTTGATCATGGTCAGGATGCCGTTCACATACGTTTTGCTGATGTCATTCCAGTACGGATAGATCTCTCCTATCTCCTGCCAGATACCGGCTGTCACTACTTTCGGAATAACTGTGCCCGTATTCCCTGTCGTATGGGTAAATGCTTCGTTCACCATCTTATAAGCGGTATCTTCCTCGGCAGAAAGCGCTTTACCCATCATGCTTTTGGCCCAGGCAGTTTTATAGGCCTCGGAAGAATAATCAAGTTTCTCCTCTGTGTGCTGCTGCCCATTCATTGCAACTCCTTCAGTCACCCGTGCGGTTCCTGCGGCCGTTCTGCCCTCTGCTCCAGCATCTGTGAGATTCTGCAGGTTCATTCCCTGCGGCACATGCTCCATAGCTTCCAGTGCCGCATTTGCCTTGGCCTCTGCCTCAAACCTCTCATCCAGGGCTTTGATCTCCTCCATCTTTTTGTTCCCCTCATCAATCTTTCCACTGTTGATGAGCTGCTTTGCTTCGTTCAGCATACCCTGCCTTTTTTCTAAATACTCTTTTCTTCCCATTTTCTGGCTCCTTCCAATTCCAATAGTTTTAAGTTCATCATGGCACGCTCCATCTCAGGTGCCATAGCAAGTGTCCTTGCGCGTTCCATCTGTTCTTTTGACGGCAGTGCGAACATGGATGCGGTCATCAGCTCAGGTTCCTGCTGTTCAAACATGATCTTGTCAATCAGTTTCCTCTCCAGTGCCTGCTGTGCATTCAGCCATGTTTCATGCTCCATCATGTCCAGGGCTTCCTGTTCTGTCATGCCCGTTTTATTCATGTAGGCCGTGCACAGTGCCCTGTCTGCAGTCCGCAGCACTTCTGCCATATGTTCCATGTCACTGTGGTTCCCACGCGCGCCGGAAGACACGCAGTGCACCATCAGCAATGCTGTAGGTGACATCTCACAGTACCCCGCTGCCGCGATCACTGACGCAGCACTGCACGCCTGACCGGTAATATAGATTTTTATACCGGCGGCATGGCTCCGCAGCATCGTGTAGATCTCTGATCCCACGTCAATCGCTCCTCCCGGAGAGTTGATGTAGATATCATGCGATTCATTTGGGTATGTATCTATGACTTTCTGTACATCCCTTGGACACGTGCTGTCTTCCGCAAACCAGTCATAATACCATTTATAATCATTCGGGATGATCACTCCCCTAATGTCAATCCTAGCCATCCTCTTTCTCCTTTCCGGCTGCCAAAAGCCCTTTTATGATATCTGCAGTCACATGGCAGTTTTCTGCATTCATGTTTTTAAGAGCTGTCTCAACCAGATTTACTACCTGGGTGTCCAGTCTTCTGATCGGTTCGTCTCCACCCACAAGCGGCGCCATATTCATGGTCTCTCTCCACTCATTCGGTGTCATGGCCCCTCTGTCCACCATTGCCTGGAATGCCAGTTTCGTGGTCAGGCTGGCGCACTGCAGGTTATTGGCTTCAAACACGATCTTATTCCCGAAGCCGCGTTCCTTGCGCGTGAACAGCCCTACCGTATAGGTTCCATGCATCTGCACTACCACCGGTTCTATCTCTGCCTCATAATAAGCAGTCCATTCGTCCTCTGTATAATTTGACTGGACAATCTTCTTATTTGTGTTGAAGAAGGAATATATCCTGTCAATGGTCTTGTCTGTCTGGGCTGCATTCGGTACATAATCCTTTGGTTCTATCCTTATCGCTTCCGCCTTGGCGTCAATACCGGCAGCTCCGAAAGTCTCGCTTTCGATTGCAAGATAATCCTCCACAAAAGACTTCACATTCTTCTTGACATCTTCCGGACGCATGGAGCTGTTGAATTTCAGCAGCCACCGGATGATACCGCTGTTCTTGATTGCTTTGATGATACCCTGGTCTATTGTCCCGATGACATCCATCATCTGTGATATCGCCTTTGCCGGGCTCTCCCCGAACACATCATCCGTGTTGAAGTCCTGTCGCAGATGTATGATATCTTCATACGCAAATGTCCCGGACTTTCCATTCCGGTATTGGAACTTCAAGTACAAGTGTCCTCCAGCATCATATATCGCCTCCGCATATACGCAGGGAACAGGATATAGCTGTACCGGCAGACCATTCTCATCCCTTACGATCAGGATGAAAGCATTGTTGTTCAGGCAGAGCTGATTCGCTGCCTTCTCTTGTAACATTTGCCCGGTCATATAAGGATTGGGTTCTTCCAGCAGGAAGCGGATCCGCGCGTCGGGATTTACCTTCAAGCCACCTGCCGGGTCATCCCGAATGTGTTTTCCTACCAGCTTTCCGATGGCCTTTACCTTTGGCCGGATGCAGGCCCGCACAATATCGCTTTCATATAATTTCCCATTCCAGGCATAATACCGTTCCTGCCAGGTTGTCAGCATCTGGAGTCCTTCCTTTGCTGTAGGTTCACGGTTCCTGGTTTGTTTTTTATTAAATAATCGCATAGGTTTTTCCTTTCCTTCTAGAATATTTTTTCACACCATGATATACTAAAAAAAACACAAAAGAGGTGATGTTTATGCCAAACAATCAAAATAGTGGACAAAGGCCACCATCCAGCCCAGCAGCAGTACCTGGTGGCAGAAAATCTATTAACCAAGGTGCACGTGCTCCTAAGCCCGCCCCTAACCGTCCTCCAAAACGTTAAAAAAAGAGAGCCGGATTATTCCGGCTCCTTTACATTTGATTCTTCTTTCTGATAATATTCCTCATATTTTTCTCTTGAATAAAATTTAATCAATATATCATTGGCGATATCATAATACTCACATAGCGAATACGGAAACATTCTATCATCAACATCTTTTGTTTTATCTTCCTCAAAGAATTCTTTTATTGAGTCTGTATTATAGACCGCTAAATCCTTATTTTGAACTGTTGGAGAAGGATATACTCTAACTAAACCCGCAGTTAAAAGTTCGCCCCCTTTTTCTATTTTTATTACACATTGTGACACATCAATAATTTCGTTAGTTTCAAATAAGTTTTTCCAGACATCTTCAAACTTTAGCTCTGTGTCCCTATTAGTTACCTTATTAATTCTATTCCTAATACGCCTAAGAGCCCATTGTCCTATTGTATACCATAATATAATCACCCCTATACTCGTAATTAAATTTATTACAAAGTATTTTATCATAAACGTTAAGAAATTAAATTTATTTTCCAAACAAAATCTGACTTTATCATCTGATTCAGTTAAAATATACTCTGCAAACTTTAATAAATCGCCTCTAAGGAATAACATATTTACAAAAAAAACTGCCATACAAAATAAAATACATTCTGCTAATTCTACAGATTTATCCGCCTTTACTTCTGGCACCTGCCTTATTTTTGCGTTATAAACGATATTCAATGCGGCTGGGAAAGTAAATAGAATTAAAAAATACAAATTTTCAGACAGCAACATTTCATCACCTCCCTTTGCTAAATTATAGCACAAACTTTATTTATATCAAACTCATATAATCGTTCATGTTGTTCTGCAGCACCGCATAGGCATCCAGTAGAGCCGCTGTACCATCAATCCTCCTCCGTGGCTTACTGGTCTTAATCGGCTGGATATTGTCATTCTTATCCACGTCCACTGCCGTATTGCAGAGACACCACTTATCTACCGGGTTATTATTGTAGACAATCAATTTATTTTCTAAATCAGCCCCCAAGGCTTTCATGGGCTGCGACAGGGTCTTTTTCCCTTGTATGACCGGCACCATACTGGATTTACCAAAATAGTCCTGCATATCCTCCACAAAATAAACTGCCGACCAGGAATCATAACCTATCAGGTTCAGATATATGTCATGCTCTTCCTGCATCTCTACAAACCAGGCTTTCACATCCCGGTATGATATCTTGTTTCCCGGACAGGTCCGCACATATCCCTTTTCAATCCACACGTCATATGGAATTTTGTCTTCCTGTATCCGCTTTTCCACCAGATCTTCCGGTATCCAATACATGGACATTACATAGATATGTTCGTCTTCCGGCACCTTAAACAGCACTTTTGCCGCTGTCAGGTCCGTAGTGGAGGATAAGTCCACGCCGCCGATACCATATCTTGGCTTCAGTTTTTTAATATCATACACCGCTGTATTATTGGCCTGTTCAAAGGTCAGCCAGGCTTCGGATGATGTTTCACGGATATTAAATTCTTTGCAGAGCAGGTTCTTCACCAGTAGCGGGTTCTTCTTTGCCTTCTCTACTTTGTCTTTCAGGGTGTTCCGGTTCTTTATGGTTCCAAGTCCCGGGTTGGCCTTCTCCCAACAGGTCTCATCTGTCCATTCCTTCCGGTTATCCAGTTCGTAAATGAAAGCTATGAAGTGTTCATCTTTGTAACCGTCAGGGTCTTCATATCCATTGATGACCATTTCAGCCTCTTCATATTTCTGATCATAAATATCTTCCCGGATCGTGCCCGCAGTCGAAGTAATGTATACCAGGGGCTGCTCCCTGGCCGATACACCATCAGCCATGATATCGTAAAGGGCTTTGCCCTGCTTCCACTGGTGGATTTCATCCATGAGCACGCAATGTATGTTGAGACCGTCTAGAGTATCACTGTCAGATGCCAAAGGCTTAAAGACTCCATCATTGAAATCCGTGTCCAGCTCTGCTACCAGGGACCGCACCCTTTTTGAAAGAGAAGGTGATTTTCTGACCATCCTTTTTGATTCCAGCCAGATAATCTTACTCTGGTCTTTTTTGGTCGCAACCGCATAAACTTCTGGTCCCATCTCTCCATCCGCCGTCAGCATATATAATCCTACAACGGATGCCAGCAAGGATTTACCGTTTTTCTTTCCCACGATCAGGAGCGATTCCCGGTATTTCCGGTTCCCTTCAATATCGACAAAGCCAAATACAGTTGCCAAGTGTGCTTTCTCCCACAATTCCAATTCTACAGGTTTGCCGCCAAATTTACCTTTGGAGTGGCGGCAGTAGTTCTCTGCAAATTCAAGTATATGATTGGCCCTGTTTGAACTGTAGAAGTATTCCCCTGGGCTTTCAATGTCCTTTACGACTTTTTTATAAGTCCTGAATACTTTATCCGAAACACGGATCTCTTTATCTTGTATCTTTTCCCAATATTCCAGAATGGGGTTATATGCCAAAGGGTATTTAATCATCCCGGCCATTTACAAAATCCTCAAATCCATCTCCAGCCCCCGTCCGTGACCGCGCTGGCGGTTTCGGCAGTAACTCTGTAAGCTGTTTGATGGTCCCCATATAATTTTTGATCATTGTGTTGTAAACTTCGACCTCCGAACATTTTTTTACCCCTTTTTGGTTCGCTCCATTCTGGTATTCTTCTGTATAGCCTTTCTCATTTATGATCTTGCGAAGCTCGTAAAGGGACGCGCTCATAAATGCGGCTTCATCCATCAATGAATCTACAGCTTTTCTTGTTTTTCCATCCATCTCTCCGCAAATGCCTGATAGTTTCTTTTTTTCAGCCGTTATAATCTCTTCTTTTGTCATCTCTGCATATGTCTTCCTTCGTCCCACTTACTCACCTCATTTCTGTTCATACTACACCCCCACTCACGTGATTCCGTGTATTACATGGAGGTAGACGTCTGGTTTTCCGTAAGCAAAAATATGACCTCAATCAGGGGGGAGTCTGGGTATCACCTCTCCCTCCGGACTGAAATCATATTGGATCAATCCTGCTGCCGGTCCATCCTTCATGTTTTCCTTCTGGTGGCACACGTGGCAGTCATATTTCAAATTGGAAAAACCCAGAGCAATGTCCGGGTCATTGATGTTATCTGGATTCAGTTCTGTCTTATGATGGACGATGTAGCCTGGCCTGTCATGGCATGACTCACACAGACCGCCATCGACAGCCTTGCGATACTTTATATAAGCAGACCGGCACTTCTTCCACCTTCTGCTGTTATAGAATACTTTTGCAAACTCTCTCGCCATTCAGCCTCACTTCCTATATTTGATTAAAAAAGAGGCATATTTTACCCTGCCTCTTCTTGTGTCCTTATATCACCGTATCGGACCAATATTTTCTAACTTTTTACGCTCAACTGCAGGGTAAGTAATTTTAACTATTCCTAAACTCTTACTTAATTTCTCAATCTCACTACTATTGTATTCTGTCACATCATGTAACCACTCAGAGGCATTTGATGACACATGAAATTTTATTTCTGCCCAATCTGTTGAAATATTTTTCTTTCTGTTATCATTACCATATATAATTTCTAAAACAACTCGAAACTTTAATGAACATGTTTTATCAGCATAAAAACAAATCGGTAACTCCAATCTATTATTCCCTTCTACATTTTCTGCAACATCAAATTCTTTTCTATAATTTTTTGAAGATGTATCAATTCTAACTCCGTATATACCTTCACTTGGACCAAACCCCCCAATTGTTGAAACTTGACCATTTGATATTGAAGCATATAAACAATTATTAAATTCATATAAAATAGGAAATTCATTACCGTCCTTATCAGTACATTCCGCTTTAATTTCTAATACACCGTCATATTCTTTATTAATCAAGTCGGAATCATGCCATAATTCTATATATGAATATTCATTCGGTTTAATTGGTGGAATTGTTATCGTTTGCTTGTCCTCACTAAAAAAACCATCCAATGATTCACTACTAAGTTTTAAGGTCAATTCATCAGACTCTTCTTCTCCTTGATTAGAACAAAAAATACTTCCTCCTGACTCACCATCCTGTGATGGCCTAATATCAATATACAATACTGCACCAGTTTCTTCTTTTATTTCTTTTGCCTCAAAAATAATTTTGTTTATTAAAATAGGTTTATCATAATCATTTGTAACCAATATCTGTGTTGCACAATTATCAATTGTTTTATATTCTTTTGTAGTATCTATAATATCATTAAATAAAGGAAATTTATTACCGCTATTATTTCTATCACCTAAATTTGATAAATAATCTATGCTATAGCTTTGTTCTTGTATCTCAGCCACTGGTTCCTCATGATGTTTAACACCATAATAATCTATAAAAAAGGCTACAATAGCAAAAATACTAGCAATACCTCCAATTATTACTATGAACTTTGATAATTTACTATTACTTCCCATAGTATTATTCCCCCCTATACAATTATTTTAAATTTAATGATAAACCAAAATATGGTATTTATCAATTAATTTCTACAGGATTTGCAAATAATATAAAGGTTGTACAGGAATAAATGGATTAAAGTGATATACGCTGCAACTTATACCATTTCGTTGATGTCAACGCAATGGTCAAAATTAGCCACCAGGCTATGACACCTGGCAGCCGCAAACAAAAGGAGGGCTTTATGAATGATTTCTCTCTATCCATACTTGCCTACCTTAATAATATCATAAACCACAATGGTAATCTTGGAAATTATGGAAATCTTTTCACATAACCCCAAAACTTATTAGAGGCCTGCCGCCCACTGTATCCTATCAAATCCCCAATCTCCTCCCAACACAAGTTATTGATAATCCGATACCTGATAATATCCCGTTCCGGATATGGTGCATTGTTTATGTACACTTCAATCTTGCGTCTGTCTTCATGGATTTTATTCTTGTAAAGCTCAATCTCTCTCCGGATCCGCTCACCTTCTTCCACATACCATTCCATGAAATCCTTCTTGCCACCGCCTTTTGGCATATCGGATATGATATTGTTTTTATATGGGTTGAAATCCTCGTGCCTGGCAAGCTCCATGTAAAGTGATTTCAGCTTATTGTCATCTTCCTGCAGGCTATATAATTCTCTAACTGTCATCCTCTGGCACCTCCATTATGATTCCTCTTTCACTTAGGGTCTCCGCTACGTCAGCCTTTATCTTTATGATGGTCTTCTCCCCATCTATACTGCAGTATGCGTCCATATTTTCACGGAAAAACCATTCACATTCCCTGATGACCTTTCGGTACTCTATTTCTTTTTCTTTATGTTTTGATATATTGTAATGCCGCAATGCCGCCCGATAATCCCTGACTGTCTGCAGCACAACTGCACACAAGAGCCTTTTTACTCCTTCATCGTTAATTGTCCCTCACCCCTCTATCCAACCTGTCGATTTCAGCAGTCACAGTATTCAGGGCATCTCTCAAAAACTGGGACTTATACTGCCTGTCCAGTTCCTGCACCTCAGCGCAGAGCTGCTTCCAGAATTCCTGCGTTCCATCCGGGTTACTGTATTTTCTGAAAAACCTCCAGGCAACCGTATACATCTCATGATATCTTTTCACATCTTCTTCGCTCATAGCCAACTGCTGTCACCGACCTTTCACACCGGAAGCACTCATCATCTCCGAATCTTCCGTCATAATGGATGCAACTATCACAATCCATTTTTCTTATTATCATATACATTCTTCTCAATTTATAACACAGACCAATCAGATTCATGTGAACCTCCTTACGAAAATGGTATTTCATCCAAATCTGTCGGCGGGAAAAATCCCTCAGTTGATTCCTTCCAGCCATATTCTTTATATTCCGCAGTATTGTTCCTCAGGCGTTTTGTACTGGCTTCAAAATACAGTGGTATAAATTCATCCTGTACGCCTCCATCACGATCTTTACAGATTTCTATGACATTCGTACTGCTATACAGCGGATTCTCGTCCTTCCACCGGAACATCTGCTTTGACAGTCTCCTGAAATCTTCATTTACTCTATGAAGGATCAGTGCGTTGTCCACCCGGTTTACAATGTCATTGCTCCCTGACACATCATCCAGGCGAAGAAATCCTATGGACTTCCTGGGGTGGGCCACAAATACGATATGCACATTGTTTTTCTTTGCGAATGTTTCCAGGAATTCCACAAAAATACTCTGCTGTCTATACTTGTCCATATCAAGTGCAGATATATTCAAAGTCATCATGTTGTCCAATATGATCAGATCAACCTTATGCTCTGTCACGCATTCCTGTAACTTCTTCATGATTGCCTCGAATTCATTGCCGTAATAGTTGTTGTACACATACACTTTATTATTTAACCACTTAGAAATCACCTCATCATACGGCTGTCTGACGATATAATAATTCTCAAAGGATGTGGACGCCACGTAATTCTTTCCGGCTGCCTGCAGCAGGAGCCATTTTAATAGATTCTTTGCCGTAAGCTCACCACTGAACAGTGCGACACGGTACCCCTGCTCTGCGGCCTCAATAGAAAGTTGGGATATGATGCTTGATTTTCCTGCTGCCCTCAATCCACTTATGCAGGTGACAAATCCTTTTTTTAACCCGCGAAGCTTCTGATCCAGGATAGTTATTCCCGTTTTTATGAACTCCTCTGGAGGCGTGACCAGCATCCTGATCTGCTCAGTGGTATAAAATACAGGTTGTCCATCCACTTCTTTTATTTTCTCTACCGTCTGCACCTGGTAATTTGGATTCTTATAATTGGGATAACGCCTTTCTTGCACAAACTGCTTGTCATAGGCATCTGGTTCAAACATCAGCCTGACATCCCTCCAGGTCTTATCCGAACAGGAGTTGTGGAAACAGTGAAAACCAATGGCTCCGTTGGACATCTGGAAAATACAAGCATCCTTCCCGGTATGGTTACTGTCAAACGGACATTCGGATAAAATATACTTTGTTCCCGTCCCGTACCCCGTCTTACGGTATGATATTCCGTGTGTATCCATCCAATCCTCAATATCAAACTGCATAGGACTGTAATTGTTATAACGCTGCGGTTTCTCCGGTTCAGGGATATTTCCCGCCAGTTTCTGTAACATGGCTTTTTTATTCTGCACCGGCTTTCCCGGCGCTTTGATAATCCTGCTCATTCTGTGGGGACGTTCCTTTGTGTTAGATCCTTTTTCTGCCATAGTCCCGTACAGTTTGCAGATTCGTGCCGGATTAAAATTGGCAGTATCAACCTTGATCTTATCGTCGGAGAAGAACATATCCAGAACTGCCAGGCACTTCTTTACCAACTCCTTGTTTTCGCTGTTTGTCTCCAGGGCAATATAATACAAGAGATGTACACCATTTCCGCTTATGGCGGCAATTGGTTCCTCGAAACCAGATTTTTTCATGTATGTATATACCTCATTGGCCTTAGCCTGTGCCAGACAGATTTCCACATCACTCGATGATGTCCCGGATGGACGGGTCGGATCGATATCTATCATCAGCCAGTCATAACAGAAAATATCCGTATCCGATGTATTGGGGCTGGCATTTTTAATAAAACAATCTCTCTGGTCTCTGGAATAGCACCCCTCTTTTACATTGTTCAGGGTGATATACACATTACACTCACTTATCCGCATTGTGCGCAGGGCTTTAAGAAAAACCTCTACGTCACGAAAATAGCCACTGTAATTCTGCCGACCTTCCAGTATACGGATTTCAAACAGCTCATTATCCGGTTTCATCAGACTTATTGCCCTGCGGATTTCATTCTCATCATATTTCATTCTAATTTACGCCCTCCTTCCAAAATGGCTTTTATCTCCGATGTCGCTTCCTGGTGCTTATGGATATAATCCTCAAATGGCTTATCTGGACCTAAAAAAGTGGCCGCAAGCTTTATATACCGCTCTTCTCTATTCATTGTCCGGCATTCTTCTGCATATACCCTTGCGGCCGTGATCATATCCTCAACCTGATATCCTTCTTTTAGCCTGGTCTGGTAACACCGGTATGCCTTTGCCTTTTCCTTGTGCCTGGGATAGCATTTCCAAAAAGATTCAAAATCCACACTATAGTTGTTTATCTTCTTTTCATTCTTTACATTATTATCATTCTTGTTAGTTGCCAGGTGTTTGCCAGGTGTTTGCCGGGTCTTTGCCAGGTCTTTGCCCGCCTCTTTGCCACCCTCTTTGTCTAAAAGCTGATAATTGCCCCAGTTTACAATGGTTATAAGCCGTCCCGTCTTTGCCGATTCGTTTGCCAGAAATCCAAGTTTTTCAAATCTTGCTATGGCAGTTCTTACATTCTTTACAGATATGCCTGTGCCCGATTTTTCTGCTATTTTATCCAAACTCGTAACAAACTGACCGGGCTGACAGGCAAACTGGGTACCGTTCCATTCCCACTTTTTTTCTCTATGATTAGCCATTAAAAGCAAAGTGATCAGTATGGATTTCTGCTCCGGAGTAGACAATTGCCAGATTGGCTTTTTTATCAGGTCTCTTTTTATTTTTATTCCAGCTGATAATGT
>OASX01001018.1_pt1 | contig 16354 bp, 10 predicted proteins | sample 1516531 | NCBI WGS metagenome assembly OASX01 (sample SAMEA2579911, study PRJEB22360) | human gut metagenome | biome: human gut; feature: human-associated habitat; material: faeces | place: Denmark | collected 2008/2010
AATTTTCAGGGTTTTACATACTGTCTAATCTTCAATTATCAAGGTTCTTTGTTGTTGTCTGCCTCAGCAGCAACTTTGATAGTTTATCATATTTGCAACTGTTTGTCAACAACTTTTTTATTTCTTTTTTGTTGTCTGTCTCAGCAGCAACTTTTATATATTACCATATCTGTTACTGTTTGTCAACAACTTTTTTAACTCATTTTTCAGAGTTGTCCCACCGTTTTTCGCGGTGGACCTTTAATATATCATTACTTTCTCAACTTGTCAAGGGAATTTGTGCCATTTTTTTATACAATTTTCAACTTTATTTTCCTACCACTAAATGTGCTTATTTTTTCTGTATTTCTCTATATTTTGTGGTTAATAAAAAAATCGCTGTTTACAGATGTTTCCATCCCCTCCCAGCGATTTGTTTCAATTATATATATTAAAGGAACAATTATATTCTTTTCTTCTATAGAATGCCCCGGATAATGCCGCCCAGTACAATATTAATCAGATTATACCGGTATAAAAACCGCAGCCAGGCACTTGCGTTGATTTGCTCCTCCAATGTCATCCCCAGAGGCGTGGCCGCAAAGATTCCTACCAGAAAACAGCCAATCCACAGAAGCAGAAGCCCCTGGAGCAATCCCAGGACCGCACCTGCTATGTGATTCAGTCCATACAGTATGGGCAGCCGCGCTATGAGATCCAGCCACCGCACCAACAGATGAATCAGGATATAGACGGCTGCAAACAGGATGATGGAGCTGACTGCATTGATAAGAATGTCAGCCAGATATGTGCTGACATATTCCGCAAACTGGTCCACCCCCAGCATATGGTAAAACTCGCTGTTATTGTTTTCAAGCAGCGTTTCCTTTACGGATTGGGGCAGGTTAAGGTTCTCAATGGCAATGCGCTGCGCTGCCGGTAGCTCTGTGCTTTCCGCGGAGGGTTCCTCCCAGCCGGCTGCATTCAGTATAGCCTCTGCCGCGCTCTGGCGTATGGAAGGATTATCCTTGATAAACCCCGTCATATACGGTGTGGCAATCTTCACCAATATAATGGTAAGTATCAGGGCTCCCAGGGATACGCACTGCTTCAGTGCGCCCCTGTAATGTCCGTACAGCACCATACCAATGAGAAAAAACCCTGCACCGGCAGACAGCCAATGTTCTAATATCATGTCCATATAATTTCAGTCTTTCTTTTAGTTGAATATCAGGCGTTCAATCGCATCCGCAACCCCATCCTCATCATTTGTCAGCGTAATCTGATCCGCGGCGTTTTTAGCTATATCCAGTCCATTTCCCATAGCAATACCCACTCCGGCCGCTTCCAGCATGGAAAGATCATTCTCCCCATCGCCAAATGCCATGGTGGCCTCAGGGGCAATCCCAAGATAACCAGCCAGCCACATAAGCGCAATTCCCTTAGTGGCTCCCAGGGCATTGATTTCCAGATTATTATACAGGGAGGAACTGATGACAATGCCTTCTACCCCAGAAAGCTCCTTTCGCAGCGGCTCTATGTCCTTCACATCAGCCAGATATACGTTGACCTTCTCCACATCCTTCTTACAATCTGTCACGTAATGGAGGATATTGGGTACAACATCTCTGGTAGAGAGTACCATTTTCTGAATTACAGGGCTCAGGCCGTAGTCTTCCATATGTTCGATGAACGCAGGCTGCGAAATTCCCCTTCCATCAATATACGGATCATACATTGCCCTGTACTTTTTCACGATGCCCAGGACCTCCAGCGCCTTTGCATTGGACAGCGTACACCGCTTCAGACTGATTCCCCTTGCAAGGTCAGCCACGGTTCCGCCGTTGGTGGATATGGCATAATTGACCCCCGGCAGGGACCTTACTTCCCGGGTGATGCCATCCACTGCCCTGCCCGTGGTCGGTACAATCTGTATGCCCATGCGGGCGCAGCGTTCCAGTGCCCTGCGGTTGCGCTCTGACAGGTTTTTCTGGCTGTCCAGCAGAGTGCCGTCAAGATCCAGTGCAATCAAACCTATGGTCATCATATAAAATGCTCCTCTTTCAATATCAAAAGACCGTCCCTGTCATACTTGGACGAGAATATTCCTGTAATCCGCTTAATGAAGGATGGATTCTCCGCTTTATCAGCAGCTTCCTCTATCAGGTCCTCAGCATTTACCTTTGTAAGAGGTACGCCGTCTTCCTCCATAATTTCAATGCGCTCATAGAGGGCAAGCATGCTTTTTCCTGATATACTGCAGTCAATGTCGCTGGCATACTGGCATGCATACTGGGCAAATTCATCAATATCCATCTCCTGCTGGTCATCATAATCCGGTTCATCCGGCTGAGGCAGGACCGCTGGGTTTTCCGCTGTTATTACAGGTACCTCTTTAGGTTCTTCCTTGCGGACAACCGGATCCGGGCGGGTCTCTTCCACTTTTTTGCGCACCGGCTTTGGTTTCTGCCCTGTTTCTGATTTATGCTCCGTGTCCGGCCTCTGATCCGGCTCCGGTTTTGGCTGGCTCCTGGGAGCAGCCGGCTCCGGTACCGGCTGAACCTTATTAACGGCCGGCTCTTCTGTCTGTCTCCGGACCTTTCTGGGCACAACCGCTTCTTCTGCTTTCCGAGGCTGCACAGGACGCACGGGACGGTCATCTCCTTCCGGCGCCGCATAGACAACCGCTTCCGGTCCCATCTTTCCCACATATTCAAACCGTTTGGCCAATCCCGGATATACCTTATGGATACGGGCCAGATTACCTGCCACATCTATAAGGACTACATTCATGCCGGTCTCATCCCTGGCCATCAGCTGATTCAGCTCCTGAAGGGTGGATTCCTCCATGGCGCCCGCCTGTTCAATAATCAGGTCCTTGCCTGTCAACTTGTCCGCTATGGCAAATACGCCCTTGCTGTTAAGCTTTTCTCCTGTTATCTTGGCCGCCTGGTTCTTGGCCCCTGTCTCCTTATGAATCTCCTTAAGAAGTTCAATGGCCTGGTCCAGACCCGAACTGGAGTACTCGGCTTCTATCATAAAATGATGAGATTCCTGGACAGATGACTCTCTCCCCAAATCCTTTATGTCGGTCAGCACCCGTGTCTGGGCAGATGTAGTCTCGGGCCTGTGACGTCCGTCTGACATCCTGGACATCTCCTTTGCCAGGTTTGCCTGAACCTCCGCCTCATGCATTCTGGCCCTCACTGCTTCATCTGACAGAATCCGGGGCTTATCCGGCATCCACTGGGACTGTGTTTCCTTTACAGGCTCCTCCCCTTCATCCGAATCCTCAGGCTCTATGGTAACCTGGGCGTGTACGCTCTCATCCTCATATGGTTCCTCTGCCGCAGTGTCCTGGTCCGGATATTCCTTTCCGTAATAGCCCTGCTGTCCATATGCCTCCTCAGAACCATCTTCATCCGCATAGGAATCTTCCTGATAAGTCTCTGACCGATATCCGCTTTTTTCATAATCATGCTCTGAATAATCGTCCTCCGGGTATCCGGCGTCCGTATAGCTGTCGTTCTGATACCCATTCTGCCCATACCTGTCACTCTGATACCCGCCTTCTGTGTATCCCTCCTCCGGATATTCGTCTTTTGCATATCCGCTCTCCTGATACCCACCTTCTGGATACCCGTCCTCCTGATACCCGCCTTCTGGGTACCCGTCTTCCTGATACCCGCCTTGGGCGTATCCATCTTCCGGATATCCGTCCTCCGTGTACTCAGCTTCGGGCTCCGCGGCAAAAGCAGCCTCCTGGCGGGCCATGTAGGACTGGGGAGAGACTTCCGTTTTCCTGTCAGACACAGGTTCATAGTCCGCAGGCCGTTTTCCGGCGCGGTACTCCTGCTCCACTGCCTTGAGCCGGGCCTCATACTTATCCCGGTTTTCCACCAGATCCATCTGATACTTTGTCAGAGGAGCGAACTGTATCTTAAGCTCCATGGCCTTCTCCACATATTTCCCAAGGCCGAACATAAGCATAATCTTATCGCAGGTCATGATGCAGAGTTCTCCCATACCGGCCTCTGCATACAGCTCTGCCAGCTCATAGATCCATTTTTCATCCAGCTCAATGTTGCAGTACTGCTCCAGGGTATGAATCAGCTGCTCTGCGGGCGCTCCCTTTGCTCCCAGAATCAGGTAGCGCAGGATATACTGTCTGGGATCATCCGGCGCCAGATCACAGAACTCCCTGTAGTAATCCTCCGCCTCCTGAAGGCTGCCCTCCTTGATAGCCAGCTCCGCCAGCTTGAACAGCAGGCGCTTTCCTATAGGCGCCCGTTCAAATGCCAGCAGCAGAATATCCTTGGCCTCCTGGTACTCTTCGTTCTTCTCATAGATGGTTGCCACCATGGACAGGATGTTTACATTCCGCACTCTGCGCCAGTCTATGGTATCGGCTATCTTCATGGCCGTTTCATAGTCGCCGCGGCTTACCATCTTCTTAATCTGCTCAACTTTTATGTTAAACTCGTATTTATCCATCTTTTGCATCTCCCTATCGCTAGTTCCCGGTATGGAAATCTGCTGTCTAAAGTTCCGTCCTGCCTTCCAATGCCCGAAGAAGTGTTACTTCGTCTATGTATTCCAAATCTCCGCCAACGGGTACTCCGCTGGCAATTCTGGTCACTTTAATTCCTGTAGGCTTTATCAGCTTGCTTATGTACATAGCTGTGGTCTCGCCTTCCAGGCTGGAATTGGTCGCAATGATGACTTCCTCTACATCCGACTGGAGCCTCTGCATCAATTCCTTCAGCTTTATATCCCCCGGGCCAATCCCCAGCATAGGAGAAATGGCGCCATGCAGCACATGATAAACCCCATCGTATTTGCCAGTTTTCTCATAAGCAGCCAAATCCCTGGTATTCTCCACCACCATAATGGTCTTATGATTCCGCCTGTCACTGCTGCAGATAGGGCACAATTCCTTGTCCGTCAAGGTGAAGCATTCCTTACAATAGCGCACGTTATTCCTGGCGCCTGTCATGGCTCCTGCCAGCTCCTCCACCTGCTCCTTCGGCATGTTGATGATGTGAAATGCCAGGCGCTGGGCCGACTTGGCCCCAACTCCGGGGAGCTTGGACAGTTCCTCTATTAACTTGGTAATCTGACTGCTGTAATAATCCATTAGAAGGGAAAACCTCCGCCCAGTGCTCCGCCTAAGCCGCCTGTCAGCTTGGACATGGCCTCGCTGCTCTCAGCCTCCATCTGGCGGAATGCCTCATTGGTAGCTGCCACAATCAGGTCCTCTAACATCTCGATATCGTCCGGGTCCACCACGTCGGGAGACAGCTTAACAGATACCACTTCTTTTTTGCCGGACACGGTCACGCTGACCGCACCGCCGCCGGAAGCAGCCGTGTATTCTTTATTTTCAAGCTCCTTGGTGGTCTCCTCCATCTGGCGCTGCATGCGCTGCGCCTGCTTCATAAGATTATTCATGTTGCCAGGCATTCCGCCTGGAAATCCGCCACGTTTTGCCATGGTGTATTATCCTCCTATTATTTCCACTTATTCATCTTTATATTATTCATCTTCATATGTAATATCCATATGAATCTTTTCTTCCAATTCTTCCTGGGTCACATAAATCGTATTAAGGCGCTCCCCCCGGCCGGCCAGTCTTGTCTTAAAATAAATGGACCTGCCGAAATTAGCTTCCACATAGCGCTCCAGTTCCCCTATCACAGTGGGCCGCTTACCCATATCGTAGTTCATGGGATCCATAAACACGATGGTCAGGCAGCCTTCTCCTCCAGGCTCCACCACAGTGTCCCGCAGATACGACCTGGCGCCGCCTCCCATGCTGCGGACTATCTTGGCCCATTCGTTTCTCACCAGCTTCAGGTCTTCCAGCTGGGCCTGGGGAAGAGCCACCTTTTCGGGTGCAGCCCCGGAATCTGCCTGAAGTCCCGGAGCATACGGCGCAGCTGCCTGGGTTACTGTTCCCCCATCCGCCCCCGGTCCGGCTCCGGTCCCGGGCACCTGTCCGGCAGGCGCGCTGCCTGCCTCCTGGTAAGCAGCTGCCATGGGGATGGCCATGCGCCCTGCCTCCAGATCCTCCATCTGGGCTTCCAGATCTCCCAACCGCTGCAGAATGGCATCCAGGTTTGGCTCCATGGAAGGACGCGTCAGCTTGATAAGCGCCACTTCCACCAGCACCCGCTTCTGGCTGGCATAGCGCAGCTGGTTGGACAATTCGGAAAAGATACGGATATACCGCATCAGCGTGGTTCCGTCTGTCTTGCCCGCATCGCTTCTCAGCTGCTTTAAATTCTCCTCCGACATATCCACCAGACCCTCTGCGTCATCCGCGCTCTGGATTAAAAGGAGATTTCTCATATACCATATAAAATCGGTGACAAACTGGCCCAGTTCCCGGCCCTGAATCACAATCTCCTCCAGGCTGCATATGCAGTCTTTTGTCCTGCCCTCCACAATAGCGCCGAACATCTGGCTGAACACACCGGAATCCACTGCCCCCAACACCTCCAGGGCATTGTCATAGGTCAGCACCTTCCCGTAATGAAAAGCCACACACTGGTCCAAAAGGCTTAAGGCATCCCTGAGGGAACCGTCCGCCGCCTTTGCCACATAGAGAAGCGCCTTGTCCTCCACCTGTATCTGCTCTGCCTGAGTCAGCTCCCTCAGGCGGTTCGCTATGGTCTCTAAGGATATGCGTTTAAAATCATAGCGCTGGCAGCGGGACAGAATCGTAATGGGAATCTTATGCACTTCGGTGGTGGCCAGTATGAAAATCACATAGGAGGGCGGTTCCTCCAGTGTTTTTAACAGAGCGTTAAAGGCGCCTATGGAAAGCATATGGACCTCGTCAATAATATAGACCCTGTAGCGTCCCTCTGTGGGAGGATACTGAACCTGTTCCCTTATATCACGTATGTTCTCCACACCGTTGTTGGACGCGGCATCTATTTCCACCACATTCATGGAGGAACCCGACTGAATGGACCTGCAGGTGGGACACTCATTGCAGGGACTCCCGTCCACCGGATGTTCGCAGTTCACTGCCCTGGCAAATATCTTGGCTATACTGGTCTTACCCGTTCCCCTGGTACCGCAGAACAGGTAAGCATGGCCGATACGCTCCGACGTTATTTGGTTTTTCAGTGTCTGCACAATCGGGTCCTGGCCTTTTACATCCTCAAAGGAAACCGGACGCCATTTGCGGTATAACGCCGTATATGACATATTAGGCAACTCCTGTTATTCTATCTTGTTTATATAAATTTATTTCTAAATTAACCTTTATTTTGATTATCATGCTGTTATTCATCGCCAAAGCTGATGCCCACCATCTTGGCTTCCTTAATCATGGAACACTCCGGGTCCACAGTCTTAAGCCTTCCTGCAACCTCGGAGAGAGGCACCTGGGTGATATCGTTGTTTTTCACCGCCACCATGTAGCCATACTGCTCCTGGGCAATCAGTCTGGCTGCCGCAGCGCCCAGCCTGGTGGCCAGCACGCGGTCATAGGAGCATGGCTCACCGCCGCGCTGCATATGGCCGGGAACCGTAACCCTAACCTCGCTGCCGATGACTTCCTGTATCTTGGCCCCGATTTCATAGGCCACAGACGGATATACCACTCCGCTTTTCTTCTTTTCCTTCAGTTCCTTCTTGCTCATCTTGGCATCTTCCCTGGAAATGGCGCCCTCGGCCACTGCCAGGATGGAGAAGCGCTTGCCTGCCTTGGACCGCTTGGTCAGGGCATCGCACACAATATTGATATCATATGGTATCTCCGGAAGAAGTATAATGTCCGCCCCGCCTGCAAGACCTGCATACAGGGTCAGCCAGCCCACCTTATGTCCCATGACCTCCACGATGAACACCCGCCCGTGGGACGCAGCCGTGGTATGGATGCAGTCAATGGCATTGGTGGCAACATCTACTGCGCTCTGGAACCCAAATGTCATATCCGTTCCCCACAGGTCATTGTCAATGGTCTTGGGAAGGGATACCACATTAAGTCCCTCTTCGCTTAGCATGTTGGCTGTTTTCTGGCTGCCGTTCCCGCCCAGCACTACAAGGCAGCTGAGCTTCAGCTTTTTGTAGGTGTGCTTCATGGCCTCCACCTTATCCAGTCCGTTCTCATCAGGAGTGCGCATGAGCTTGAAAGGCTGGCGAGAAGTTCCGAGAATGGTACCGCCCTGGGTGAGAATCCCTGAGAAATCTGATGATTTCATGATCTGATAGTCTGCATACATAAGTCCTTTATATCCGTCTTCAAATCCAATTATTTCCACGTCATCAAACATGTTATATAAGGACTTTGCCACACCTCTCATAGTGGCATTCAGTGCCTGGCAGTCTCCGCCGCTGGTCAGCATTCCAATCCTTCTCATATTGCACTTCCTCCTTATAGAGTTTCTTCGCTTTCTGTTATGTTTCCTGGGAATGGTTCTATTATACCCATTTTGTAATTATAACGCAAAGGTGTTATCGGGGCAAGTATAAATTCGGCCAACCGGCCAGCCGCATGTAGGCCAACCGGCCAGCAACAGAATCCGGGCAGCCGGCCGGCTCCGGGGAAACGCGCTGTACAGAAATACAAATGGGACATAAATCCGGTGATACAGTAACGTATCCTCAGATTTATATCCCATTTTTAAATTCCACGCACCTTGCTTTGTGCTGCTGCCACGAACGTTACTCATGCAGTTAACTCAATCCAGGCTGCCTCACGGCACACGGGAGGTTCCGCTTAGTGCTGCTGCATTCCTGCCCTGACACGGTTCACGGATTCCCGTTGCGTAAGACCCAAACGTCAACGCCACTTACACAAGGCAGCTTCGCAGCAAACAGCCCGAGGCAAGGTATCACCCCTGCTGGAGCGGATTGCAGGTACAGGGCACCGCTATCTCCCCGGCTGCGTGGAAACTTTATGACATATTAGGCCGTACATACGCAGATGTATCAGCAAATGCCTGCATGGATATCTGCTGAAAACTGCCTGTTAAGTATAACCTGCCCGGAGGTTTTTGTCAAGGCTGTGCCTCCACCAAAAATAACCGGGACAGATAATCTCCCTGGGGCACCGGACTGGTCCGTACGCCGCTGGCCCCATCCGAAAGAATCAGCCCCGCACTCATTAGTTCATCCCCGTACGAGGTATAGTCCATCCCGCTGACCCGGTACATGGTCCCCGGATTCAGTCCCTTTAGCACCAGCCGCTTAAAACCGGTATTCACGGGCTGCAGGAACCGGAAATAAGCTGCAATGGCCTTGTCTTTGTCTTCCGATACCACAATCCAGGCAGCCTCATTTCCCTCAAAGGGACTTATAAGCCGGTAGAACCTTCCCTGCTGAATCAGCTTCCTGTGTTCCTTCATGAACCGTATCTGTTCCTTTACCTGGTACTGCTCCTCCTCTGTAAGCAGGTTCAGATCCAGTTCATACCCAAAGGTACCAAAAAAGGCTGCCGCTGCCCTGGAAGCCAGGGGAACATTCCTCTGGGTCTGGTGGTTGGGTATGGCGGAAACATGGCTTCCCATGGAACTGACCGGATATACCAGACTGGTTCCGTACTGGATTTTCACGCGCTCCACCCCGTCGGTGTCATCGGAAACCCAGCCCTGGGGGGCGTAATACAGGATGCCCGGGTCAAACCTGGCGCCGCCGCTGGCGCAGGATTCAAACAGAACATGGGGGAAATCCCTGGTGAGCCGCTCATACAGTTTATAGACTCCCAGTATCTGCCTGTGGTACACGGTTCCCTGGTACCGCGCATCCCGGCCCGCTGAAAACAGGTCGGAAATACTACGGTTCATATCCCATTTCACATAAGACACACCGCCGTCCCCCAGTATCTCCTCCATTCTGTCTCCTATGTATTCCACCACCTGGTCCTTTGAAAAATCCAGCACATACTGGTGTCTCCCCGTACACACCGGCCGGTCCGTACTTCCTAACATCCAATCCGGGTGGGCGCGGTAAAGACAGCTGTCCCTGCTGACCATCTCAGGCTCGAACCACAGGCCGAATTTCATTCCCATGTCCCTGATTTTACCTGCCAGCCCTGTAATCCCATCGGGCAGCTTATGCAGGTTGGGATACCAGTCCCCCAGGGAAGTGGTGTCATCGTCCCGCTTTCCAAACCACCCGTCATCCAGCACGAACAGCTCTATGCCCAGTTCCCTTGCCTTGTCTGCAATGGAGAGAATCTTTTCCTCGTCAAAATCCATGTATGTGGCTTCCCAGTTATTAATCAGGATGGGCCTTTCCCTGTCCCTCCAATACCCCCTGGCAAGCCTGGTCCTGTAGAGCTGGTGGAACGCCTGACTCATGCCGTTTAAGCCGTCCCCTGAATATACCATCACTGCCTCGGGCGTCTGGAATTCCTCCCCGGGACAAAGGGGCCAGTCAAATCCCTCCGGATGGATTCCCATGGTCACCCGGACCGTATCCATGGTATCCACCTCTGCCTGGGCCAGGAAATTACCGCTGTATACAAGGCTGATGCCTATTACCTCACCGCTGTCCTCCCCGGCATCAGGCCGTTTCAGGCAGATGAACGGATTGAACTGGTGGCTGCTGTGTCCCCTCATGCTGTGTATGCTCTGGACTCCCCGGTGAAGTCCATGGCAGTCCACATAGCGTTCCCTGCACCAGGCCCCGGTCAAATCAACCATCTGGTAACGCGGATCCGGCAGGTCCAGACTCAGGCTCATGGCCCGCTCCAGGCAGACCGGCTCCGGACCGCGGCAGATAAACCGGGCGCTGCGGGTAAGCACAGGCATGTTTTCATAGATTGTATAGAGAAGCACCAGTTCCATACCTGCCACAGGATCCTCCAGATACAGCTCCAGTGTCTGCGCCTCCCCATCCTGCTCCACATAAACAGCAGGCAGGCCCGGCAATTCCGGTTTTCCCCCTTGGATGGTGTGGCTTTTGTATACAAAACAGCTGACCCTGCTTCCATTTTCCCTTCTGATTCCATAAGCCGGATACCGCATATCCCCGGTTCCAAAGGCCGGGTATTCCTGTCTGACATGCTCCAGTGAAAATGTGGTGTCATTCTCATAGACACAGGGCGCCATATCCCTGTGCGCAAACTCCAGCAGATGGCCGAAGCTCTCCCTGTGCCGCAGCCGTTTCCCATAGTAGAGCTGCCCCAGCTGACCGTTGGGAAGGCATGCCATGATATAACTGATTTTATCGTTGTACAGATGGAACTGCCTTGATTTTTCTTCGTATATAATGCCCATATAGAATCCTCCAGCAATTATTGCGTAAGCACAATGGCTTCATAGGGTCTGAGGCAGATATCCTCCTCTTCATGCAGGGCCGGGCCGTTTCCCCGGAACGTGCCGCTCTGGTCCGGGTAATTGCCGATAAGTACGTTATCTGTTCCCAGGTCCCGGCAGGAAAGACCGCAACTCTGTGTCTGGTCCGTAAAATTGCACAGTACCGTCAGGCGCTCATCCCCCAGTGTTCTTTCATATGCATAAACGGACCCGCTTTCCTCCAGCAGCAGCCGGTAAGTCCCATACACCAGGATGTCCATGGTATGCCTTAACTTTATCAGCTGCTTATAGAAGGACAGGACGGAATCACCGCGTCCGGCCTGCTCCCTTGCATTGAGCCAGGTATAATTGGGATTTACCCCAAGCCAGGGCGTCCCCTCTGTGAATCCTGCCTGGGCCGTATCATCCCACTGCATGGGCGTCCTTGCATTGTCCCGTCCCATATGGTTGATGTAGCGTATCATCTCCTCATGGGAAATGCGCCCGCTGCCCACCATCTCACGGTATACATTATGAATTTCTATATCCTGGAAGTCCTCTATGCTCCTGCCCTGAAAATTGGTCATTCCCAATTCCTGTCCCTGGTAAATATAGGGCGTCCCCTTCATCATATAGAGACAGACCGCCAGCATTTTGGCGGACAGTTCCCAGAACACGGGGCTGTCATTGCCAAAGCGGGACACCGCCCTGGGATAATCGTGATTCTCCCAAAACAGGCTGTTCCAGGCCTTTCCCTCCAGTTCTGTCTGCCACCTGTTCAGCACTTCCTTCAGCTCTCTCAGACAGACCGGGTTGTCATTCCATTTTCCAAATGGTCCGGGATTCAGTTCCACATGTTCAAAATGGAACATCATGTTTAGTTCATGGGACTCATATCCCGCATACTGCACTGCCTCCCTGGTTCCCACGCCTACGCCCTCTCCCACGCTCATCCAGTCAAACCGGGACAGGACCTCCCGGTTCATCTCCTGTAAGAACTCATGTATTCTGGGACCATTGGCATAATAGGGCAGACCGTCGCCATAGGGATTTCTGTCTTTCAACACCCCGTCGGGAAAGCGCTGGTCCTTGGACAGCATGGATATCACATCCATTCTGAAACCGTCAATCCCCTTGTCTCCCCACCAGGTCATCATATCATATATTTCCTGCCGTACCCGGGGATTTTCCCAGTTCAGGTCAGGCTGCTTCCTGGAATAAATATGAAGGTAATACATGCCGGTCCCTTCATCGTATTCCCAGGCCGGCCCACGGAAGCGGGATGCCCAGTTATTGGGCGGGCCTCCGTTGACAGGAGCCTTCCATATATAGTAATCCCTGTAGGGATTATCAGGAGAACGGCGGCTCTTTACAAACCAGGCATGTTCATCCGATGTATGGTTCACAACCAGGTCCATTACCAGCTTCATCCCTTTTTCATGTATCTCTGCCAGAAGCCTGTCCAAGTCCTCCATGGTGCCGAACACATCCATGACAGCCTTATAATCGCTGATATCATAACCATTGTCATCTCCCGGCGACTGATACACCGGGGAGAGCCATATTACATCAATTCCCAGATCCTTAAGGTAATCCAGACGGCTCCTGATACCGTTCAGGTCGCCGATGCCGTCACCGTTGCTGTCCTGGAAGCTTCTGGGGTAAATCTGATACACCACGCATTCTTTCCACCATGCCCTCTGTTCTTCCATGTGAATCCTCCCTTACATTCCGATACCTGATTATCCGGGACCTTACGCACGGACAGGACAGATGCGGTATGTCTTAATCTCATAGGGTTTTATGAAATCCTTAAACCTGTATCCATCTGTCTCAATGGGCCTCAGTGTCCTTTCCAGCAAATCACATTCCTCCACCCGGGAAATTTCAAATCCAAGTTTTACCGTCATGGGCGTCCTTGTATTGCGGTTTTCATAGATACGCAGGATATATCCGTTCCCATTCTCCGCCTTTTTCATCATTTCCACAAAACAGTCCGGCTGGTCCACGGACACCATGCTCCAGAACGCTCCTGCTCCTTTGGCGGGCACCAGGGCGGATACCAGGGGCGAATTCAGGTCATAGGCCATTTCCACGGTTCTGGCTTCCTGCCACCTTCCCTTGTGGGGATAAATGGAGTAGGTAAATTCATGGAAGCCTATATCCGCGTTCTCATTGGGATAGGTCCCTGATTTAATCAGGGTCAGCCCCATTTCCCCGTCCTTGATGCTGTGTCCGTATTTACAGTCGTTAAGCAGGCTGAGTCCCAGGCCGTTTTCCGACAGATCCGCCCATTTATGGGCACATACCTCAAATTTGGCCGTATCCCAGCTGTGGTTGCTGGTGGTCTCCCGCTCCACATTGCCGAACTGTATCTCATAGGCGGCCTTGGTGGCGTTAATCCGGGCCGGGAAATAAACCCTCAGCAGAACATGATGATCTCTCCAGTCTGCCCGGGTCACAAAGTCGATTCTGGGCAGATTGGGGTAGAACACGATATCCTGCTCCACAAGGGAGCCCGCAAACCGGTGAGAGATGGACACCACCGTACGCACCGGCCCCCACTCCTTTAAAACCGGCGCTGTCACATGGTCTGCACTGTATGGCTTTCTCTGATAAAACATATCCACATCCCAATTATCCCAGTTCATGGGGCGGTCCTCAAAGGTCAGGAGCTGGTTTCCCACACGCCCCTCTTTTAACAGCTGGCATCCCGTCCCCTTTTCAACCAGGGAAACAAGCTCCATCTTATCATTAAACGCAGCCCTGTACCAGTCATTTTCAAAGAAGCCGGGCCATGGGTGCGGGCATTCTGCGTCAAATCCGGATGGTTCCGGATCAGGCCCGGGGTGTTCTGCGGCGAGCACAGGATGTTCTTTGGCAGGCCCGGACGTTCCCTGATTCACACTATCCTCTGCCCCCACAAGGCTGTACACAGCATAACCGCAGGAAGGAATCCCCTTTGCGTGGAATATAAGCGTATCCTCTCCCACATACTGGACCGGAACCCTGTGTCCCAGGCAGTCGCAGGCATATGCCGCCTCCCCCCGGGCCACGCCGGACACTGTTACCGTGTCCTCCCGCTCATATCCCTGTGTATTGAAAACAATAATCTTTTGTTCTTCCGGCTTTTGTTCTTCCGGGTGCTCCCGGCGGGTATCCTTATCCTGACCGCAGATCCTGCTTCCCATGCCTTCTGCCAGATGAAGGGCTGTCTCTGCGCCGGATTTAAGTATTTCCTCATATTCCCGGTCCGTCTGTTCATAGACAGGCCCGATGGCGCTTCCGGGAATAATGTCATGGAACTGGTTTAACAGGATGATATCCCACCCCCTTTTTATGACGCCGGCAGGATATTCCAGGCCCTTAAGCTCCGCCATGACTCCCAGAGTCTCCAGCTGTTCGTACATCTGCTCGCTTTTCCGGTTATAGCGTTTGTTTTTTCCCATGGAGGTCAGCGTACCCCTGTGGTACTCAAAGTAAAGCTCCCCATCCCATACCGGCATGTCCGGTTTGGACCCAATGTCGTGATGAATCCGGTCAAAAAAGGTTCGTTCATTTTCCTGGACCAGTCTGGGAATGCCCGGAAGCCCGTACTGCAGACGCTTTGCCTCCTCTAACATTTCCTTTGTGGGTCCGCCTCCCCCGTCGCCAAATCCAAAGAGCATTAACGTGTCCTCTGTCAGATCCCTGTTCTGGAACCGCTTGAAGGTTCCCAGCGTCATATTGGGATTGACAATGCCCGTGTATGTGGTGGTGTTCCTGGTGTCGGTAAATGACACATTTAATCCCAGGGTCTTATCAAAGTCGCAGGCAGTTGGCATGAATACAAACACCCTGCTGCCGTCAATTCCCTTCCACATGAAGGTATCGTTGGGCAGCTGGTTAAACTGGTTCCAGGCAATCTTAGTTGTCAGGAAATAGGGAATTCCGCACTTTTTCAGTATCTGCGGTATGGCGGCGGAATAGCCAAATACATCCGGCAGCCACAGACACCTGCTGGAAATGCCGAATTCCTCCTGGAAAAACTGCTCTCCCTTTATGATTTGACGCACCAGTGATTCCCCTGCGGGCAGGTTGCAGTCCGACTCCAGCCACATGGCGCCGTCTGTCTCCCATCGCCCTTCCCTTACCCGCTCCCGGATGCGCTCATAAAGTTCTGGTTCCTGTTCCTTCACAAACTGGTACAGAATGGGCTGGCTGGACATGAATTTGTAATCCGGGTACCGGTCCATCAGCTCCAGTACCGTGGAAAAGCTCCGCACAGCCTTCTCCCTGGTCTGCTCCACGGTCCACAGCCACGCAATGTCAATGTGGGTATGGCCGATTGCGCTTACCACGGGCGAGGCTGCATTCACCTTCCGGTAAAATTCCTTTTCCACGATTCTCTCCATCTCCTCTATGGATTGGTAGAACCGGGATGAATACGGCTCCCTCAAATCCAGGGCATCAGCAGCCGGCCCCAGCTTCACCAGAATCCGCCTGTAATTTTCCTCATCCGGTTTTTTAAGAAGCCTGGCTGCCTGTACCGGCACCAGAAAATCATAGTAAGCTTTTTCCACCGCGTCATCCACCCGGACCAGCTCCGTGCGTATTATCAGGTCTCCCGGCACGCTGCCGCTGTAGGCCAAAATGGCAATTTCATACCGCTCTCCTGCTTTTGCCCCGGAACTTATTAAAATTTCCCTGTGGTTTACATCTACTCCCTGAACAATGTTTCCGTTCAGATAAAACAGCATCTGGGGATTGGTGGCATCCCACTGTCCTTCCCTTCCCGTGGTGATCAGGAATTCCACATGGGCCCCGTCCAGATGTGGCGGTATCTCAACCGTTGTCCTGTACCACCTGTGGCTGTCCAGACACGCCCATGGTTCTTCTATGGAACAGTCCTCCCAATCCAGGGTGCTGCACCAGGGACTGCCTTTTTCCTTTCCTTCCATCCGCTTATAGCAGCTGACCGGAATCCTCACCGGCCTGCGAAGCCGGTCCAGATCCTCCGCCAGACGCTCCATCCGCTCCAGTTCAAATAATATGCTCATCTTCTTCCTCCTTATCCCGGCCCAAATCATCTGTGTCCTTATATTCCCACGGGAAAAGCCGGGGCCGGCGGACAAATTTGA
>OASX01001021.1_pt1 | contig 16284 bp, 15 predicted proteins | sample 1516531 | NCBI WGS metagenome assembly OASX01 (sample SAMEA2579911, study PRJEB22360) | human gut metagenome | biome: human gut; feature: human-associated habitat; material: faeces | place: Denmark | collected 2008/2010
ACGTTCCAGTTTTGCCAGCCACTCTTCGCGTGTCCACGGCGCGACACTGCGGGGAGACTTTAGACTTTTTTCTAACTGTGCCAGCACTTCATCACGATGCAAATTCTTAATGATATGTTTATTGGCCCAGCCAAAACGTAAAGTTGCGGGGTCGTGCAGAACGGTGAGCGTGCGATAAGCGTTAAGGGTGATCAGCCCCGGTAAATGACGATGCACCCATTCAAAACGCGCTGCCGTAGGCAGTTCTGACTCAACCGTGACGATATGCTCGAAAGTGGTTTTAAGTTGATTGATGCGCTGTATATGACTTGCCAGCGCCGCTTGTGAAAGGTTATCGACCTGATAGCACAACACGCCAGGCAAACGGACAGCAGCCTTGCTGCTGCGGTTTTCTGACTGTTGCTGAATAAACAGATGACGGAAATGACGCAGCGCCAGCGCCTGTGCCTCTTTCCCAAGATGTTGCCTCACCTCAATGCGATTCAGCGGATTATGCTCATCCTCCTTTTTAACCTCCGGTAAAGAGAACACGCGAGCAACCAGCAACTTGTGCTGCTCAAGTTCAGCAGCAAACGCCGCCAGTTCTTGTTCCATCTGGCGAAAGGTGGTGTTGAGTCGGTCAACGAGATCGTAACGGGCCATAAAATTGTCACTTTAGTTACAACATACTTTATATATAGCACGCTGGCGCCAGCTTGACCACCGTGCGGTTAGCGTCATGCAGCGCTAAATTGCGGGATGTTGTGCCATAGCGGCCAGCTAAATGAGAAGCGGGCGCCGCCTAATTCGCTGGTATCACAGCTTACTGAGCCGCCCATTGCCAGTGCGATGGAGTGGACAATCGCCAATCCCAGTCCACAGCCACCGGTTGCGCGGTCCCGGCTTGGATCGAGGCGGACAAAGGGCTCAAAGATATGCTCGCGATTTTCTGGCGCAATTCCTGAGCCATCATCTTCAACAATTAATGTCGCTCTGTTTCCTGACAGCAGCAGGCTGGTTTCAACCGTTGAATGGCAGTAACGCAGAGCGTTATTAAGCAAGTTATCCAGCACGCGTTCCATTAAGCGCATGTCCAGCGCCGCGTAATTTCCGGGTATGAGTGTTTTTAGCCGTACTGTTTTATCGGGATTCACCGCCTGAATATCTTCCAGATGTGTAGACAGCCAAAGCGGCAGGTCTGGCTCGCTTAGATGCAATTCATTTTGTGGACGGTCGAGTCGGGCATAGGTCAACAGTTCTTCAATTAAAGCTTCCAGTTGACTGATATCACGGTTTAGCGCCAGGGATTCGCCTTCACTTAAATTGTCGCTCATCTCGAGTCGATAACGTAACCGCACTAACGGAGTCCGCAATTCGTGGGCAATCCCATCAATAAGCTGCTTTTTGCTGGCGATTAACGCGTTGATATTGTCCGCCATTTGGTTAAAGGCTACGCCAAGACGTTCAAAACTCGACCCATCATCAAAATGAATGCGTTCATTGAGATGACCATCGCCGAATCGCTGCGCCGCGGCTTCCAGTTTTAACATGTCCTGCCAGTGTGGGCGCATCCAGATAAACACCGGAAAAGCGAGGGAGATTGCAATAAAAGCGATCAGTCCGACATCCAGTAAACGCATTTGATGAAGGTAATAGAGATAGGGGACGGGCCCCACGGCCAGTACATAGTGACTCCGCGGTATGCGCTGTAAAAATGTGTACTGATCATCCAGGGCGACAATCTCGCCTTTGTGCAGCCGCTGCATGGCGATATCGTCAAGATGATATTTACCCAACGGCTCGACTCGCAGATCAAAAGAGAGGTTTAAATCCATCTCTTTCAAGGTCTTACCCCAGGCATGCGGCGGTATTTCCCGTAATTCGCTACGCATCAGATACAAGGAACTGTTCATCAAATCATCCAGTGACTGCTTGCCCGCGCGTTCAGCGGTGAATTTGTACACCAGGCCAACCAGCAGGGACATCACCAGAAAGCAGACAAACAGTAAAAGATAAAACTGAATAAACAGTTTTTTCATTGCTTATTCCCACGCATGAGGCGCAAAGAGATAGCCTTTGTTACGCACAGTTTTTATGCGATAAGGCTCCGTGGCGTTATCGAGCAATTTTTTCCTTAACCGCGAAATTGCTACGTCTACGCTGCGATCCAGCCCATCATAACTGACGCCGCGCAGATTCTTCAGCAACGCATCGCGATCCATAATTTGCCCTGCATGGGTCGCTAATTCCCACAATAGTTCAAAATCGGCCGTCGAAAGCGAAACCTCATTATTGCCAAGGGTGACTACGCGGTTGATAGGGTCAATGATCAGCGAACCAAAATGCAATGCTTTGTAAGGTGTAAGGGACGTTTCCTGAAGACCTTTAGTCAGAGAGGCCTGTTCGCTTTGACGCAAATGCAAGCGTAATCGAGCAAGGAGTACAGCAGGAGGAGTAGTTTTGAGGATGTAATCGCAGGCGCCCATTTCCAGCGCCAGAATATGATTCATATCACTATCGAGGGATGTCAGCAGAACTATCGGTCCTGACCACTTTGCGCGTAAATCACGGCAGATAGTCATGCCGTCTTTGCCTGGCAGCATGATATCCAGGAGAACCAGATCTGGATTTTCACGCAGGATGGTCTCTTCGGCATGGTCACCGCGCGGTTCAACGGTAACTTGCATATCATGCTTTGCCAGGTACGCGGCGATCAGTGAACCGACTTCAGGATCATCTTCCACAAATACGATAGTGTTCATATTATTCACGGTAGATATAAAAACGTTACAATACACTGCGTTGTTTTTACTTACCATCAATCGTTTCTAAACAAGCAGGTATCAGGTATTCTACCGATGGTTTGTTATGAAAATGTTAAGGTAGAAGAATGGGGCTGGTAATAAAAGCCGCGCTTGGTGCGCTGGTGGTAGTGTTGATTGGTGTATTGGCAAAAACGAAAAATTACTATATTGCCGGGCTAATTCCGCTTTTCCCGACCTTTGCGCTCATCGCGCATTATATCGTTGCCAATGAGCGGGGAATTGAAGCTTTACGCGCAACGATAATCTTCAGTATGTGGTCAATCATTCCCTATTTTGTTTATCTGGCGTCGCTGTGGTATTTCACCGGAATGATGCGCTTACCCGCTGCTTTTATCAGCTCAGTTGCTTGCTGGGGGATAAGCGCATGGGTGTTGATTATCTGTTGGATGAAGCTGCATTAACGTAGATGACGACCGCCATCAAGCGGAAAACTGCGTCCAGTAACAAAGCAACTGGTGAGCAGATAATCGACTAAATCGATGACTTCTTTTTCTCCGGGCGCCGTTTTCATTAACGATTTATTCAGCGCCTGCTGACGATACTCCGCGTCATCATGTTCATTAAACAGGATCAGCGATGGTGCGATAGAATTCACTTTCACTTCCGGCGCCAGCTTGCGGGCGAATGAACGGGTCATATTATCCAGTGCTGCTTTGCTGGCGGCATAAGCGATATGTTTGTCGCTGCCGCGCTCTACCACGTAATCCGTGAAGTGAATAATATCACTGGCGGCGTGTCCGTGACCGCGCAGTAGTCTTTCCAGCGCATGGTTAAGCAGGTAAGGGGTATTAACGTGGATCTGCATCATACTGTTAAGCACGTCAGCCAGTGGCGTACCCGGCTTCTCCGCCATCCACGCGCTGGCATTATGCAAAATCGCGCGTAATCCATGGGTGCTTTTCAACACTTCATCAGCAAACGCCAGTACGCCATCGTTAGTGGAAAAATCCGCCTGGATACATTGCGCGCCAGCGTTTATCAGCCCATCAATGGCAGGATAGTGCGTCCGGTAACTGACAATCACAGGCTGCTTTTGATTAATGAAATGCCAGGCGAGAGCGAGACCGATACGACGGCCTCCGCCAGTGATTAATATTGGCAAGGACTGGGTTTTACCCATCGTTAATCTCCTTTGCAAACAAACGATGGGATAAATGTTATCCCACCAGCATCCAGGTCGCCGGAACCGAGGCAATTAAGAGCATGCCAATCAGCACCATTTCCTGACGATTCAGTACATTATCATGTGTATGCGTTTTACGCGCATACAGGAATACCAGCAGCCCTGGCGCATACAGTATTACAGACAATAGCAGGTGCATTGGGCCAGAGGCATACAATAACCATAAACCATAAATGCAGGCGCCAACACCTACAGCTTGATGCAGCGGGCGAGTGGCGATTTTCAGTAAGAATGCGCCAACAAGGAAATAAGGCACCAGAATCATTTCTGAAGCAATAGTCAGCAGAGTGTTGTAATCAGAGCCTGTCAGCCAGATCAGCACCAGGCAAATTTGCACGCAAATGTTGGTCAGCCACAGCGAGGCAGACGGCGCAGCTTGTGCATTCTGCCGGGCAAAAATACGCGGAAATGCTTTATGGGTAGCCGCCAGGAAGGGCACTTCCGCCGCCATGATGGTCCAGCTTAAATAAGCGCCACAGACGGAAACGATAAGTCCGGCAGCAATAATAATTTCTCCCCATGGCCCCATCATTTCCACCATCAGACCAGCCATGGACGGATTACGAATCTCTGCCAGCTCAGGGCGTGCCACCACACCCAGAGAAAGTAGAGTTACCAGTAAATAAACGCCCAGCGCCGAAAGCACCGCCAGTAGCGTCGCCTTGCCAACGTCACGTTTATTACGTGCGCGCGCCGAAACCACCACAGCGCCTTCCACGCCAATAAACACCCACAGGGTGATCAGCATAGTATTTTTTACCTGTTCCCATACAGGTACGCCAAGTGCAAGGCCGGTAAAATCGAGTTTGAAAGTGTCCAGTTTGAACATCATCATCGCCAGCACAATAAACAGGCCTAACGGCAACAATTTTGCCAGTGTGGCGACCAGGTTAATGCTGGCGGCAGTCTGCACGCCGCGCAGAATCAAAAAGTGAACAATCCACAATAATGCTGATGCGCCGACGATCGATTGCCAGGTATTGCCATCGCCAAACAGGCGTAGTTCTGGTGTATCGGTGAAGAAACTTAATGCGGAAAAGACGATCACCAGATAGGAAACGTTGGCGATAACCGCGCACAGCCAGTATCCCCACGCGGAGCAGAAGCCGCTTAACTCGCCAAAACCTTCACGGGCGTAGGTAAAGATACCTCCGTCAAGGTCGGGACGAATACGCGTAAGAATCAGCATCGCGAAGGCCAGTAATAAAATGCCTGCGCCTGTGATGCCCCAACCGATGAGCAATGCTGCCGGGCTGGCAACTGCCGCCATATTTTGTGGCAGACTGAAAACTCCTGCGCCAAGCATTGAGCTTAATACCAGCGCGGTGAGTGCGCTCAGTCCCAGTTTCTTTTCCATCGATATCCAGTGATTAAAACGTGTTCGGAAGAATAAATATTGGGGCAAAACGCATAAAAATGGTGTTTGCCGCTGAAGCGCGGGATTTTACGGAGAGATGTGACTGCATGCAATGGTCACAGGGAAATTTGTGACTAAAAATGCGAAAGGCGGCACGAAGCCGCCTTATCATAATAACTGAATAGTTATTTATACAGGTCGGCGCTGATGGTCATATTATTGCCGCGTTCCTGCCACTGGCGGGGAATATGGTAATACTTAGCGCCTTTCTTCGCGGCACGTTTAGCAACCTGGTAGGAAACTTCGGTCATGTTGCCGTAGTTTCCTGAGAACTTAATGCTGTCAAACGGCACCATCATTGCCGCAGTCGCTTTGTTCAGTTCTTCAATTTTCGTGCCGTCAGGTAGCGTGACAGTGTAACGCCCACCTTTTGATGACTGGGTTTCAAAGAAGCGACCGACTTCAGAACTTGGTGATGCGGTGGTAGCTACGCCTGGGATTTCAACTTTCTTCGCTGCTTCGCCGCCGGCAGCCAGTGCCGCACGTCCGGCTTCGGAATCAGCCGGGATCACATCCGGGCTTTGTACTACGCGTTTCCTGGCATCTTGTTTGTAGATGAATGCGGTAATGCGCTGGTTGCCGCCCTGGTTAGCATCAATCTGGCGAACAATGTAGTAGGAGTATGCGCCTTTCGCTTTTGCCGCTTTGGTGATGGCATCGTTCACTTCCGGTTGGCTGCGGAAGAAGCCCTGCACGGTCACGGTATCATACGGCTCAATCAGGACGGCTTGCTCTTTAGGCAGCTCAATCACGCCATTAAAAACGCGATTCTTATCAGCTTCTGCTTTTTCAGCATCGGCTTTATAAAGATCGGCAACGACACGCCAGTTACCGCTATTACCGAAATCTGAAGTGTCGACAACATAAAAAGAGGCTGCGCCTTCTTTATCTGCCCGACGTGAAACGGCTTTCACTGCTTCGCCGATGGCATTAAAACGACCGGTAACTACTACACGATCAAAAGGTTTAACCGCTGCCGCTTGCTCCGGTGTCAGTTCTGTTGCTGCGTTAACGGAGAATGCCGTAGCAGAAAGCAGTGCCGACGCCAGGAGGGTGTTCTTAAGCTTCATAAAAATAATCCTTCGCCTTGCGCAAACCAGGTACTGGTATTGTTATTAACGAGAAACGTGGCTGATTATTGCATTTAAACAGTGTAACTGTCTGCGTCATTTTTCATATCAGATTCCTTGATTTGATTTTAAACCTGATCGAATGACCGTCTATGCTTAAAAAAACGCCTTTGCAGTATAAAAATGGCTGAACCGACTGAATTGTATAAGTTAATTTAATGTTAAGGGAGTAATCGTAGCGGGGCGATATCATGTTTTACCAGAGCAGAGAAGACAATTATCGTCTCTTAACCCGCGTTCTAAGGTGTTTATCTCAATATCTATGCTGAATCGTTAATATTTTGCGAGTTCACGCCGAAATAGTGATTTTGGGCGCTAGATCACCAGCGTTATTTTCAGTAGGTTATAGGGCGTTTGTTACTAATTTATTTTAACGGAGTAACATTGAGCTCGTACCTGAGCGGTCTGGGCATCTTTTGTCACAGGCAAACCATCATCAATAAAACCGATGGAAGGGAATATCATGCGAATTGGCATACCAAGAGAACGGTTAACCAATGAAACCCGTGTCGCAGCAACACCAAAAACAGTGGAACAGTTGCTAAAACTGGGGTTTACCGTCGCGGTCGAACGTGGCGCGGGTCAACTGGCAAGTTTTGACGATAAAGCGTTTGTGCAAGCTGGCGCTGAAATTGTAGAAGGGAATAATGTCTGGCAGTCCGAGATCATTCTGAAGGTCAATGCGCCGTTAGATGATGAAATTGCGTTACTGAATCCAGGCACCACGTTGGTGAGTTTTATCTGGCCTGCGCAGAACCCGGAGTTAATGCAAAAACTTACGGAGCGTAACGTCACTGTAATGGCGATGGATTCCGTTCCTCGTATTTCACGCGCTCAGTCGTTGGACGCGTTAAGTTCGATGGCGAATATTGCAGGTTATCGCGCCATTGTTGAAGCGGCCCATGAATTTGGACGCTTCTTTACCGGGCAAATCACCGCCGCCGGTAAAGTACCACCAGCAAAAGTGATGGTGATTGGCGCAGGTGTTGCCGGACTGGCGGCGATTGGCGCTGCAAACAGCCTCGGCGCGATTGTGCGTGCGTTTGATACTCGCCCGGAAGTGAAAGAACAAGTTCAGAGTATGGGCGCGGAATTCCTCGAGTTAGATTTCAAAGAGGAAGCAGGTAGCGGCGACGGCTATGCCAAAGTGATGTCGGACGCGTTCATCAAAGCAGAAATGGCGCTCTTTGCCGCGCAGGCCAAAGAGGTTGATATCATCGTTACTACTGCGCTTATCCCTGGTAAACCGGCGCCGACGCTGATTACCCGTGAAATGGTTGACACCATGAAGTCGGGGAGTGTGATTGTCGATCTGGCTGCACAAAACGGTGGTAACTGTGAATACACCGTGCCGGGTGAAATATTCACCACTGAAAATGGCGTCAAAGTGATTGGTTATACCGATCTACCGGGCCGCCTGCCGACGCAATCTTCCCAGCTTTACGGCACCAACCTTGTAAACCTGCTGAAACTGTTGTGCAAAGAGAAAGATGGCAACATCAACGTCGATTTTGATGATGTCGTTATTCGCGGCGTTACTGTGATCCGCGATGGCGAAATTACCTGGCCGGCGCCGCCGATTCAGGTTTCGGCCCAGCCGCAGGCGGCGCAAAAAGCAGCGCCTGAAGCCAAAGCCGAAGAGAAATGCACCTGTTCGCCGTGGCGTAAATACGCACTGATGGCGCTGGCTATTATTCTTTTCGGCTGGCTGGCAAGTGTTGCGCCGAAAGAGTTTCTCGGTCACTTCACCGTTTTCGCGCTGGCGTGCGTTGTCGGTTATTACGTGGTGTGGAATGTCTCCCACGCGCTGCATACACCGTTGATGTCGGTCACTAATGCAATTTCGGGGATTATTGTTGTTGGAGCACTGTTGCAGATTGGCCAGGGCGGCTGGGTGAGCTTCCTTAGTTTTATCGCGGTGCTTATAGCCAGCATTAATATTTTCGGTGGCTTCACCGTGACTCAGCGCATGCTGAAAATGTTTCGCAAAAACTAAGGGGTAACATATGTCTGGAGGATTAGTTACAGCTGCATACATTGTTGCCGCGATCCTGTTTATCTTCAGTCTGGCCGGGCTTTCGAAGCATGAAACCTCTCGCCAGGGGAACAATTTCGGTATCGCCGGGATGGCGATTGCGTTGATCGCCACTATCTTTGGGCCAGATACTGGCAACGTCGGCTGGATCTTACTGGCGATGGTCATCGGCGGCGCAATCGGCATCCGGCTGGCGAAGAAAGTTGAAATGACCGAAATGCCGGAGCTGGTGGCGATCCTGCATAGCTTTGTTGGCCTGGCGGCGGTGCTGGTTGGATTTAACAGCTACCTGCACCATGACGCGGACATGGAACCGATTCTGGCCAATATTCATCTGACGGAAGTGTTCCTGGGTATCTTCATCGGTGCGGTGACTTTCACGGGTTCGGTGGTGGCGTTCGGTAAGCTGTGCGGCAAAATTTCGTCTAAACCGCTAATGTTGCCAAACCGCCATAAAATGAATCTGGCGGCACTGGTGGTTTCCTTCCTGTTGCTGATTGTGTTTGTCCGTACTGAAAGCGTCGGCCTGCAAGTGCTGGCGTTGCTGATAATGACCGCTATTGCGCTGGTTTTCGGCTGGCATTTGGTGGCTTCCATCGGTGGCGCGGATATGCCAGTTGTGGTGTCAATGTTGAATTCCTACTCCGGCTGGGCAGCAGCAGCGGCGGGCTTTATGCTCAGTAACGACTTGCTGATTGTCACTGGTGCGTTGGTCGGTTCTTCGGGGGCTATCCTTTCTTACATCATGTGTAAGGCGATGAACCGTTCCTTTATCAGCGTTATTGCGGGTGGTTTCGGTACTGATGGTTCCTCAACCGGGGGCGATCAGGAAGTGGGCGAGCACCACGAAATCACAGCCGAAGAAACGGCCGAACTGCTGAAGAATTCCCATTCAGTGATTATCACCCCAGGCTATGGAATGGCGGTGGCGCAGGCGCAATATCCGGTAGCGGAAATTACCGAGAAACTGCGTGCGCGCGGTATCAATGTGCGTTTCGGTATCCATCCAGTTGCTGGTCGTTTACCGGGTCATATGAACGTGTTGCTGGCAGAAGCGAAAGTGCCGTATGACATCGTGCTGGAAATGGACGAGATCAACGATGATTTTGCTGATACCAATACCGTGCTGGTGATTGGCGCCAACGATACGGTTAACCCGGCAGCGCAGGATGATCCGAAGAGCCCGATTGCGGGTATGCCTGTTCTGGAAGTATGGAAAGCGCAGAACGTGATTGTTTTCAAACGCTCGATGAACACGGGCTATGCTGGCGTGCAAAACCCATTGTTCTTCAAAGAGAACACACACATGCTGTTTGGCGACGCTAAAGCCAGCGTGGATGCGATTCTGAAAGCGCTGTAACCTCGACGGCCTCTGCGGAGGCCGCTTGCCTGCGTAGAAATGCCTGATGCGCTACGCTTATCAGGCCTACATGTAAGCTACAATGCATTGAATATGTACTAACTTGTAGGCCAGATAAGGCGTTAACGCCGCATCTGGCATAAACAAAAGTCACGTTCTCCAGATGGTCACTACTCTTTATTGAGATCGCTTAGCAGGACGGCGATGCTTTGGCCTCCTGCCGTTTGTTCAAGGGCAATTTTGACAATAATCGTCAACGGTACGGAAAGTAGCATTCCCACCGGTCCTAATAGCCAGCCCCAAAAAATTAATGACAAAAAGACTACCAGAGTGGAAAGCCCCAGGCCGCGGCCCATAATACGAGGTTCCAGAATATTGCCGAAGACCAGATTAATCAGCAGATATCCCGCCAGCACCAGTAATGCTTCGTAAAAACCATTAAATACCAGCACCTGGGCGATAGGGGGAATAGCCGCCAGGACCGAACCAATATTGGGGATATAATTAAGCGCGAAGGCCAGTAATCCCCAGACAAATGCAAAGCGGACGTCCAGCGAGGCGAGCATAGCCCAGGCGACCAGACCGGTGATGATGCTAATGGCTGTTTTCAGTACCAGGTAATGCGATACGCTGTCAATCGCACGCTGAATCGCCGCCATACCTTCGATCGGTCGCGCCATCATTTGCTGAAGTTTGCCGGGTAATTGTGGCACTTCGAGCAGCATAAACAGTACCGTCAGCAGCAATAAAAATATTGATGACATGGCGTTTGATAACTGCGTTAGTAAATTGGTGAGCAACGTCATTGCTGCGTTTGGGTCGATATAGCGCGCCAGTTGGTCAACTGAGATGGCAATCCCCACGCGTTGCAACAACGGTTCGAGAGCTTGCAGCGGTGTCATAATAGAGTTGCGATACTGCGGCAACGTTCGCGTCAGTTCATTAAGTGTAGAGCCCAAATAAGCCAACAATAACACCATCGCCATCACGATTATGGCCATTAAAATTGACACCGCCAGCACGCGTGGCACACGCCAGCGGACCATGCGTTGCACCAGCGGATTAAGAATAACGGCGATAAATAAAGCGAGAATAAAGGGCACGATGATATCGGCGGCAAAACGGATACCGCACAGAATAATCACCAGCATTCCCAACATAATGACGATTTTTAGACCATTGAGCGTGATGATCGGTTTTGCCATGTTTATCCTCGTTTTTTCTTCCGACCCTAATAATAATGCCTTTTCCATTGCTGCATCATAACGAAAATCAAACGGTTCGGGTAAAGAAGTGAAAATATTTTGAGTTAATTCTTAAGCTATGATACAAATTAGGCGTGTTCAACTACCGAGGGCAATTACCATCCGCGATGATGAGAAGCAACAGTGCGGATAATTGTAATTTTATGGACAATTTGTTCAGGACGTTATTTTCTACATTAACCCATCTTCGTACCTCATCCACCATCTTGCTCGCAGGCGAGCAGCACTGGCGCAACGCGCTTTAGTCCATTCTTCTGCCTGAGCTTGCGCTATGCGTCGGGCTTGACCATTTTTCTTTGTATCGCTGAACTTTGCGAATATTAAAAATAATTCTCTTGCAGGAGAAAGGATATGTATATTTATTGGCTTTTATTAGGTTTGGCTATTGCCACGGAAATTACCGGTACGCTGTCCATGAAATGGGCGAGTGTCAGTGAGGGTAACGGTGGGTTTATTTTAATGCTGGTGATGATTTCACTGTCGTATATATTCCTCTCTTTCGCTGTTAAAAAAATTGCGTTAGGCGTGGCTTATGCGTTGTGGGAAGGCATCGGTATTTTATTTATTACCATTTTTAGCGTTCTGTTATTTGACGAAAGTTTATCGCTGATGAAAATTGCGGGTTTGACAACCCTGGTTGCCGGAATTGTGTTGATCAAATCCGGTACTCGTAAAGCACGTAAACCTGCACAGGAGATGAATCATGGCTCAGTTTGAATGGATTCACGCCGCCTGGCTGGCATTAGCGATCGTGCTGGAAATCGTTGCTAATGTTTTTTTGAAATTTTCTGATGGTTTTCGCCGTAAGATCTATGGCTTGCTTTCGCTGGCAGCGGTGCTTGCCGCATTTAGTGCACTCTCCCAGGCTGTAAAGGGTATTGATCTGTCAGTCGCATATGCGCTGTGGGGCGGTTTTGGTATTGTCGCCACTTTAGCCGCGGGGTGGGTTCTGTTTGGTCAACGTTTAAACCGAAAAGGCTGGATTGGCCTGGTCTTGTTGTTGGCAGGGATGATAATGGTGAAATTCGCCTGATGTTAGCGCTGCCCATAGTATCGGGCAGCGTTTATGCGTCATTGTTGAGCCAGTTCTTTTAGTTTATCGCGAAAGCCGGTGACAGAAATGGCCCTGTTGTCGGCCCGCCAGCGATCTTTAGCCGCAGGTGCTGAGCTTTGCACGCCAATCAATTGCCAGCCGTCATTAGTATGCAACATGAGCGGTGAACCGCTGTCGCCCGGCAGAGTATCACACTGATGTGACATTACTGATGTTTGCGCCCAGCCGGTCACTTCGCAATTTTGATGACTGTACAGGGTATCGAGATGGTCTTCGGGATATCCTGCCTGAGTCACTTTACGGCCTGCTGATTTTAACGCGGCGGTCAGTGCTGCTTTGTTCCCCTGGAAAAGCGGCAATGGTGTAATGCCGGAAGGCGGGTTTCGTAGCACAATTAAGCCGAAATCCCACGGCGCAGCGGCAGGTGGGACAATCCAACCATCGCCATCAGCCTTTAACCGTTTGCCCAGCGTTGGATCAACGCGACCTTCAATGTCGTGGATCTCATAGCGCCAGAGGCCTTTATTTGACACAAAACGCAGTGCAATGGCTTTATCGGGCTTGCCTTTCGGCGGCGTTAATAAACAGTGTCCCGCAGTTAATGCCAGATTTGGCGCGATCAATGTTGCTGTACATAAATTACCGCTGGCTGTTTCCAGTTGACCTACTGCATCCCATGGCGGTTGGGTCGTGTTATATACCGGAACGCGATCGTCATGCCCAAAAAACAGGGTACTGACTTTATCGTTTGCCGATTTAGATTCATCTGGTTTATCTGCAAAAACAAATGCAGACGTCAGACACATTGCACCCAGCACTACAGTAATAGTTGTACGCATATCACACTCTGATGGGTAATTATGATTATTAAAAGCGAACCCTCGTAAATACTATAGCCGGGATGGAATGAAAGTGGGAGTAAAATCAGATAACTACAATCAGGAAAGGTAAAAACGAGCGGCAATAAGCGCACATAAAATAAGGATGATAAGAATGAACTCAAAGCGATAACGGCCCACCATCGTACCCTCCGCTAAAAGCGGTGCTAAACCTTATCCGCTTAGCACCGTAAATACCAGGCGCGAGGGGGCGCGCCATTATTGCTGGCGAAAACTTAAGCTGCTGGTTGTGCAGCCGGTTTCGCAGGTTGCTGCTGGCTGTGTTTCTTGGTGTGTTTTTTCGTGTTTTTTTGAGCTGCCTGCGCTTTTTGTTCAGGGGCTTTCTGTTCAGTTTTCGCTTTTTTATGCTGTTTTTTGTGGTGCGTGGTTTTTGCCGGCGCTGCTTTGGTGGCTGTAGCAGCGGGAGCCGGTGTGGTCGCGGTCTCTGCGGCAAAGGCGGCAGAAGAGAGACCCATAGCAGCGGCAACAACCAGAGCTAATACTTTTTTCATTGTCATACCCTCAATTTGGTTTTTCATGCAACCCCACTGCGGGGCCGTTGTAATGACTATATCCTGGGGAATGACAGACTTCCGTGAGTGGTTGGTTTCAGCGTGTAACGATATGTACAAATACAGTGGAAATTACATTGGGGATAATAACGTATTGTGACTTAAGGAAAATTTTTCTATTAATATCGCCAGTATTGATCGAATTAACTTTTTTACAACCCATAAAAAGGTAGAATCGCTGTGCATCAATAATAAGTGACAGACAGCAAAATGAATCCGCTAATTTGGGTGTTTATTATCCTGATGACGTTAGATGCGCTACGGGAAATGGCCGGCGCTTCGTCTGTTTTGGGATGGTTATTAACGTTGGGTTGAGCAGACAATAAGCCCGGGCGAAGGTTTAACGCAGCCCGGACTTATTTTTTCAGGCATGCAGGCGATGATGTAAACGTGTTCCAACCAGAATTGCCACCACCAGCATCAAAGCAATGAATGCGCCAACGCCGTTCCAGCCATAGTTATGCCAGAAAACGCCCCCCAGTGTCCCGGCAATGCTTGAACCCAGGTAGTAGCTGAACAAATACAGTGAGGAGGCCTGGCCTTTTGCCCGTTTAGCACGGGGGCCAATCCAACTACTGGCGACTGAGTGGGCAGCAAAGAATCCGGCGGAGAAGAGCAACATTCCGGCAAAGATCAGCCATAGCGAGCTGGATAATGTCATCAGCAAACCAAACAACATGACGCCCGTTGAAAATAACATCACCGGGCCGCGTCCAAAGCGGTTTGTCATGACTCCCGCTTTTGGCGAACTCCAGGTTCCCGTTAAATAGGCTAACGATAACAACCCGACGACGGCCTGGCTGACATGCCAGGGCGAAAGCATCAATCGGTAGCCGATGTAATTAAACAGGGTGACAAAAGAGCCCATTAGCAAAAAACCTTCCGCAAACAATAGCGGCAATCCCCGATCGCGCCAGTGCAGACGGAAATTGATAAACAGCGTTTTGGGACGCAGTGAGGAAGGGCGAAAATGACGTGATTCTGGAAGGATCTTCCAGAACATTAACGCCGAGGCCAGCGCGAAACAACCGATTGCCGCCAGCGCGATTCGCCAGTTGAAGAAGTCGGTGAAGACGCCGCTGATTAAACGCCCACTCATACCGCCAATCGAGTTGCCGCTGATATACAACCCCATCGAAAAGGCCACAAAACTGGGGTGGATTTCTTCACTTAGATAGGTCATCCCAACGGCAGCCACGCCGCTCAACGACAGACCAATCAAGGCGCGCATAATCAGAATGCCGTGCCAGCTGGTCATCATTGTTGAGAGAAGTGTACAGATTGAGGCGAGGAGTAACGCGGTGACCATCACCGGTTTGCGACCAATGGCATCAGAAAGCGGGCCAGTAAACAGTAAACCGATGGCAAGCATCGCCGTTGAAATTGACAGCGAAATACTACTGTTAGCAGGCGTTAAACCAAACTCCTGCGAAAGCACCGGGAGAATAGGTTGTACACAATAGAGAAGCGCAAAGGTTGCCAGTCCGGCAGAGAACAGCGCCAGTGTCACACGCATGAATTGCGGCGTACCGCGTTTAATGAATGGGTTTGGCTGGGAAACGTTTTGCTTGTCAGTGTCGCTTGCCGGAGCGCCCTCGACAGTTGTAGTACGGCTCACTTGAAATCCTTGCTAAATATACCCGTGGTTTGGGATCGCAAGTAGAGTAGGAAAATCGAATTATTCTGTCTAATATATTAATAATCTCAAATAAGATGTTTTAAGTATGAATATCGAGTTGCGTCATTTACGTTACTTTGTCGCTGTCGCAGAAGAATTGCATTTTGGTCGCGCTGCTGCCCGGCTGAATATCTCGCAACCGCCGCTCAGTCAGCAGATCCAGACTCTGGAACAACAGGTTGGCGCACGGCTGCTGGCAAGGACTAATCGTAGTGTGCAGCTTACCGCGGCAGGAAAACAGTTCCTTGCTGACAGCCGGCAAATCCTGTCTATGGTGGGTGAGGCTGCCGCCCGCGCGGAACGCCTGCATCAGGGCGAGGCTGGAGAGCTACGTATTGGCTTTACGTCGTCAGCACCCTTTATTCGTGCAGTGTCAGATACATTATCGCTATTTCGTCGTGATTATCCCGATGTCCATTTACAAACGCGTGAAATGAATACCCGCGAACAAATTGCGCCGCTTGTCGAAGGGACGCTGGATATGGGACTACTGCGTAATACGCCGTTACCGGAGACGCTCGACCATGCTGTTATCGTTCATGAACCGCTAATGGCGATGATTCCGTACGATCATCCACTGGCAAATAAATCCATCGTCACGCTGGCGGAACTGGCGAAAGAACCGTTCGTTTTTTTCGATCCTCATGTCGGAACAGGGTTGTACGACGATATTCTTGGCCTGATGCGTCGTTATAATCTGACTCCCGTCATCACTCAGGAAGTGGGAGAGGCGATGACCATCATTGGCCTTGTTTCTGCCGGTCTTGGCGTATCGATTTTGCCAGCTTCTTTTAAACGAGTTCAACTCAATGAAATGCGCTGGGTACCTATTGCTGAAGACGATGCGGTTTCTGAAATGTGGCTGGTGCGGGCCAAGCCACATTAGGAAAACCCCGGGTGGTCTGCTT
>OASX01001023.1_pt1 | contig 16213 bp, 10 predicted proteins | sample 1516531 | NCBI WGS metagenome assembly OASX01 (sample SAMEA2579911, study PRJEB22360) | human gut metagenome | biome: human gut; feature: human-associated habitat; material: faeces | place: Denmark | collected 2008/2010
TCATAAAATCAATATGCATAAACCGGGTCAGCCCCCATGCCATTGCGGCGCAAATAGCCAGCAGAGCAAAAATTGACAACAGAATTTGCGGTAGTGGGCGTAATGCGCGTAGCAAGATTTGTTTATCGAAACCGAGGCCAATTCTCCAGCCAATCGCCATATAAGCTATCGTCAGCAGCCATTCTGGAAGTTCAATAGTCATGACATCGCCAGACTGGAGCAGCGCGCCTGCCAGCATCGGAATGAGCATTGTGCCAGACGGAATACGTAGCAGGCATCCCATTGTCCCGGCTATCACGGCGAGCAAGATGGTATACAAGAGATGAATACTGACAGGTGGGAACCAGACGATTTGTTGATTCATCGATTCCGCGTTATCGCCCAGCATCGTGCGCGTTACCAGTACTGCTGCACCTGCGACAAACAATACTCGCAAATACTGCATAAATGCTACCAGACGAATATCTGCGCCATAATCCTGCGCCATGGCGACCATTGCCGCGGCGCCACCAGGGGAAGAGCCCCATGCGCCAGTATTTCCGGGCAGTGAGCTATAGCGCACCAATAACCAGCCCACAATAGCGCTGGCGAGTAACGTCACCAGTAAAATAGCTAATACAATTGGCCAGTTAACCGCCAGCGTCGTGAGAATCGAACCGGTCAGGTTTTGTGCAATCATGCAGCCAAGAATGGCCTGCGCGGCGAGAAAAGCGGAGCGGGGGAGTTGCAGGGTGATACCGCGCATACTGAAGATGATCCCGGCGATCATCGGACCAAGCAAGAGGGCCGCCGGGAGATGCAAACCAAGAAAGCCAATAGACAGGAGAAGTGACAGCACACATAACATTCCCCACGGTAATATTGGCATTCTTTGCTCCCTGATTAAACTGTCTTTGGTGTATCAGTGCAGCATAAAGAAAAAGAGATGTAGAAAAAATAACAGGAATCAATGAAATTATAAATTCGCATACTTGTTAAGCCGACACTTCATTTTTGTGTTGATGAATTGAGGCGAATTAATTGTAATTGATTTTAAATAATACAACCGTTTCAAAAGGGCCAGTGCGAATAGTTGCGCCAGCGACTGTTGAGATTTCAGCGGTATATCTTTTTTCGTAAATCAACATATCGCTGGTGAAATCGGCATATTCTGTATATTTGTTAAACACATAAGGTTGATTGTTTTCATCCAATAGACGTAGTTGTAAGCCGTTACCGATCAATAACGCTTTATCATTTTCTGTCAGAGTTTCATCTGTATAGAAAGAAGAGGAAACTTTGAAACCATCGGTACATGTACCACTTTGGTTTTTAGTGGTTTTTATGCTGAATGTGCGAGTCATACTGCGCAGGCGAATATCCTGATCGCTAAATGTGCCGAAATCAATTACCTGATTTGGCGGTGTGATTGCGAAGTTAACGCTACAGTCCAGCACACGGATATTATTAAGGCCATTAATATGATATTTCAGATTTTTGGCGTCCGCTCCTTCATTAATCCCCCCTTTGCCATCAAACTGAACAATTACATAATCGCTCAAAGGACTTTGGTAGTCGTGAGGAGGCATTTCACGAACTTTTACATAGAGTCGCATTCGGGCGATAAATGAACGATATTGATGAATATTATTGGGATCTTTGCTGCACAATTTATCTTGCCAACCCATCTCTGCAATTTCTTGCGGGGTGTATTGGGTGATCTTTGTGCTGTCAATACATTGATTTGTGTCAATCTTGTTTTTACCGAGGGTTGAATCATAATCAATGCCATTGTAGGTAACGCCGAGTTGGTAATAACGATCCTGGATGCCTGGATAAGGATTTACCCAGGCATAAACATCCTCTGATGAGAAATCCCCGTTAGTATTGTTGTTACAATAGACGGGGATTTTAATGTCATCTGATTCCCAAATTTTATCCCCTGGTTTAGCGCTACTGGGGACAGCAAAAGCGTTGACCGTTTCAAATTTCTCTGTCGCGCCCCCGGATGTTCCAAAATAGCAGTCCAGCGCCAGTGCTGTTTTCAATGGTACGAAGGCAAGCAGGAATAAGAAAACAAGTCTCTGCCAGAAGATCATGGTTTCACCTCTTCCGGTGTCAGCGTGCAAATTGTCTGACAGGATAAGTGGGTCATGCGTAGGGCGCCGTAGTCATCCATATATCCCAAATAAAAATGGTTGCCGGAATAACCTGACGTATGTACTGGAGTACTACTGAAGGGAGCAATCATTGTACTTTGAAAACTAGGCAACACGCCGTTTTTATTTTTTCCCAGATAGGCGATGGTCAGGAAATAAGGTGTAGGGTTCTGTAACGTCAGCGTCTCTCCTTGCTGTGTTGCTTTCATTTGCAACTCAACGCGATCTCCCATCTTTTTACGCAAAGATGCGGGCCGCCAGAACAGTTTTATGCGGCTTTGAATTGCGATTTGTAATTGGGCTGCATCCTCTGCTTTTTCCGGTGCCGGGGGAATTTCTCGTAGATTATAATAAAATAACGTTTCACGATCGGTCGGAAGCTGAGCGGATGCAGGCTGTTTAACTATTCTCACTTGTGAAATAGCGCTGGGGTTGATGCGTTGAATCGGTGGTAGGGCAACGAGATAATTGTCGGTCTTGTTGCCTTTCTCATCTTCAATCCAGGAATACGCCAGGTAAGGATCTCCGGGGCTTTTATTTTCAATTTTTACACTACTGGCTTTTTCATTACCATTAAACACTACGCGAGTACGATCGGGTTGTAGCGCTGCATGACTGCACAGTGTTGCCGCCAGAAAAAACAGTGGAATTACACGATAATATGTCATCTCTTTTCCTTAATTAATGACAGGGTAGCAACAGTCGTTGTGAGATATTCTCCAACACTGCAGGAAGGGTGATCTGACACATGTTATTTCCCCATAAGACAATAAGTTGTTGCCCGGCATTTATCCCACTAATCCAGGCGTGTCCTTCTTCACTGACCATGCCGACTTCTGTTTGGTTATCTTTATGGCGAATTACCGCACCAAGTGGCGGTGTATTGCCGGCTTGATCGCGAATGATCACATTAATCTCTTTACCTGCGCGGGATGCCAGACTTTTGTAACCAATTGCACCCTCAGTCCAGGTTTCTCTGACGGTATTTTCACTGACGGTCACCCCATCAGGAAGATCATCCATATTGACGGCGATGGTTGTTGGCTGGTAACTGGATATCATTGGCACCACGGCGTAACCGAAGGTATTTGTATAATCGTCATTTCCGTCTATCGGAATACCCGCAATTCCGTTAGTGCTCACCATTAAACGAGGTTCATTCGCTGTTGCGCGACGATGGAAGGCCGCTCCCTGGGGGGTAGCGGTAAAAGAACCGCTCCAGCTGGTACTGAGTGACCGATAGTCATCCACGGCGTAATTACCTGACAGATCCCACTCGCCAGCCGAGGCGGTGTGAGTGTAATTAGCACTGAATTGAGCGCCATAGTCGGGTTTATTACTTTCAACGCCAGAAGCAATGCCCCAGGTGTTGTGTGAGTCCGAATAATCATTCCAGCTTACCCGATGTGATGTTGTTTCGCTGTTTTGCATGTCATAACTCAGACGCGTGCTCTCGCCAATGGGAAGAGAAATGGAGATATAGATCTGGTTGTCATTGCCGCTGTCCTGGTAGTGCGTAGTGTTGTAAGCGGTAGTCAGGGAGATATCTTTCCAACGACCTACATCAAAGTTGAACCCCGCGCTGATATTGGCGGTGGTTGTAGAATCGTCGTTCCACCAACTTTGTCGAAGCACGCTCATACTCAGATTCATATTGAGTAGTGATATGGGCTGGCTGGCAGTAAGACTAATGGTCTGTTTTTCATCATCGGTATCTGCATTGTTATACTGGTGATCGATAAAATTGGCGTAACTATGAAAATGGCGATCGGAAAAACGGTAGGCCGATAACGACATTACGCTGTCAGTCGCGTCAAAGCGTTTAGAGTAGTTCACACGATAGCTGGAACCCGTTTCTTCGGTGTTGCCAGTAAACTGACTATTGGCGCGGGTGATATCAAACGAGATGGCTCCCAGCCATAGCATATTTTGCCCAATCCCCAGCGCGACAGAACGGTAATTTTCACCAGACAGCAAAATACCGCCATAGAGCGAGGTATTGGACAACATCCCCCAGGAACCTTCGCTGCTTAAAAAAGTTTCATCTGCAACATGGTGAGAGAGTGATGGGCGGGCGCGTCCAGTGGCGATACTGTAACGCAGTTGACCCTGACGTGTTAAAAAAGGCGTAGATGCGGCTGAAACCTGAAATGAGTTTACCCGACCATCTTCTTCCGTCACCTTGACATCCAGTGTTCCCTGAACCGACTGGTTTAAATCAGTAATGATAAAGGGTCCTGGAGCGACTTTTGTCTGGTAAATCACGCGCCCTGCGTAGCTGACGGTGACGGTCGCATGTGTCTGCGCCATACCGTTGATTTGTGGCGCATAACCGCGTAGCTCCCAGGGCAGCATTCGATCATCGCTACTCAGTTCAGCGCCGGTATAGGAAAAACCATCAAAAATACTTGAACTTAGATCGCTTTCACCTAACGTCAAACGAGCGCCCAGTGTGGGCAATGGTCGAAACAGATAAGTTCTGGCGATCGAACCTGTACTTTTATGTTGGTTGTCTGTTTGTGTTTGTTCGTATTGATAATCGCTACGTAAACGCCATGATTGTACATTAAGCCCCGTAGTGCCATACGTGTTGATATTGTTGGATTTATCTCCTTCCGTAGGGCGATAGGCGCTGGCAAAAAGATTATAATCCAGAATAAATCCAGGGATGCCTGCGTCCCAGGTCTCAGGAGGTGTCCAGTTTTGTGAATGCCATAACAACCATGCCTGGGGAATAGTTATATTTAGCTGTTGATTGACTTGATCAAAAAGAAAAATAATATCCGGGCGGGAAGAAAAATCCACACATCCTTTTACATCTTTTAGTGAATGGCGGACGTCTTCTGTTAATCCAAAGGAATTAGCAAGCTCAGTCGGTATACAAGGCTGAGTTGTATCGCCTGTTTGTTGCCAGCGAATTGTTTTTCCTGCACTGATTTTATTATTGTTGACTGTTATCACAACAAAGTAATCACCGGGGGCGATGGCGGCGGGATCTTTCAGCAAAGAATAGTCGACGCTGTTACGCATAGATTTATCTAACACATTAAGGTTAAATTCAACGGCGATAACAGACGATGTATTAAAAAAAATAATAAACAACAGTAACCGACGAATATTCACAGCATCCATACCTGATATTCATGACAGGCGGTCAGAGACCGCCCGAAAACTGTCAATTATTTATAAGTCAAAACATACGTTGCATTGGCTGTGACGGCGCCTGCTGTTACTGCTGTACCGCTATCTACCTGTTGCATCCAGGCATACGCGACTAAATCCATGGCACTGGATGCCGAATTTAGCGGGATATCTGGATTTGGTTGCCCTAATGTAACAGGATTATGATCCTTATCGAACAGCATTACTCCAACGCCAGTGGCCCCGCCTGTAGTGGTATTAGCCAGCATTGGCGTACCGACTATCGTTTTCGCTGCGCTATCAAAGGTAATTGTAACTTTGGTAAGCGGAGAACCCGTACCATCATCTGAATTGGGGATATCACAATTGATTAAACGGATAACGATTTGCTTTTCGCTGGAGTGTCCTGTGTTGTTAATTTCTGTTGTTGCCACGTTACCTAATGGAATATCTTGCTTAATATCATCAGGATGAATATCGCAAGGGGCACCGCCCACTGTACCGGTGAAATGAAGTTCACCAGATCCGCCATCGATATCAGCATACGCTGCAGATGTCATCAGAAGAGCGATAGAAAACCCAAGCAAACTTTTCTTTAGAACGAACATAGTTAAAATCCCTCTCAATAAAATATTTCCTCGGAGATTATCATCAGAGGACAAAGTGTGTTCAAGTTAAATATACTGAATGGTCTTTTTTCGGAAAATATAAATAATAAATTTGGATGGTTAGCGTTTTATTATTTGTTTGATGAATGGCATCTTTAATATGCAACACCACAAATTTCGGCCAGATTCGTTATTTTTATCATCATCATGATTTTCTATTTTCGTATGATGTAAATAATTCAACACTATACTCGCGAGATATCGATGATATCCCGCGGTTATTGTCTAGACAAAACCCTGCGTGAATACGCAGGGTTTGGGAGAATCATTTTTACTTTTTAATATCCGATTTAAAGTCGCGCTGTGTGTAGCCGGTGTACAACTGACGCGGACGGGCGATTTTCATTCCTTCGCTGTGCATTTCGCTCCAGTGAGCGATCCAGCCAACGGTACGCGCCATAGCGAAGATAACGGTGAACATCGAAGACGGAATACCCATCGCTTTCAGGATGATACCGGAGTAGAAGTCGACGTTTGGATAGAGTTTCTTCTCGATAAAGTACGGGTCATTCAGGGCGATGTTTTCCAGCTCCATAGCCACTTCCAGCAGGTCATCTTTCGTACCCAGCTCTTTCAGTACTTCGTGACAGGTCTCACGCATCACGGTGGCACGCGGGTCGTAGTTTTTATATACACGGTGACCGAAGCCCATCAGACGGAAAGAGTCATTCTTGTCTTTCGCACGACGAACAAATTCTGGAATATGAGCAACCGAACTAATTTCTTCCAGCATTTTCAGGGCTGCTTCGTTAGCGCCGCCATGAGCGGGCCCCCACAGCGAAGCAATACCTGCGGCGATACAGGCAAACGGGTTCGCGCCAGAAGAGCCAGCGGTACGCACGGTTGAGGTAGACGCGTTTTGTTCGTGGTCAGCGTGCAGGATCAGAATGCGGTCCATCGCGCGTTCCAGAATCGGATTGACTTCATACGGTTCACATGGTGTAGAGAACATCATGTGCAGGAAGTTTCCGGCGTAGGAGAGGTCGTTACGCGGATAAACGAACGGCTGGCCGATAGAATATTTGTAACACATCGCTGCCATGGTCGGCATTTTCGACAGCAGACGGAAGGCGGCGATTTCACGGTGGCGTGGATTGTTTACGTCCAGCGAGTCGTGATAGAACGCCGCCAGTGCGCCAGTAATTCCGCACATCACCGCCATCGGGTGCGAGTCTCGACGGAAAGCGTGGAACAGACGGGTAATCTGTTCGTGGATCATGGTATGGCGGGTCACCGTTGTTTTGAACTCGTCATACTGTTCCTGAGTCGGCTTTTCACCATTCAACAGGATGTAACAAACTTCCAGGTAGTTAGAATCGGTCGCCAGCTGATCGATGGGGAAGCCGCGATGCAGCAAAATACCTTCATCACCATCAATAAAAGTAATTTTTGATTCGCAGGATGCGGTTGAAGTGAAACCAGGGTCAAAGGTGAACACACCTTTTGAACCGAGAGTACGGATATCAATAACATCTTGACCCAGCGTGCCTTTCAGCACATCCAGTTCAACAGCCGCGTCCCCGTTGAGGGCGAGTTTTGCTTTTGTATCAGCCATTTAAGGTCTCCTTAGCGCCTTATTGCGTAAGACTGCCGGAACTTAAATTTGCCTTCGCACATCAACCTGGCTTTACCCGTTTGTTATTTGGCTCGCCGCACTGTGAGAGAGGAGAAAACCAGGGTACAGAGCTCTGGGCGCTTGCAGGTAAAGGATTCATTGATGACGAATAAACGGCGAATCAAGTACTTAGCAATCCGAATTATTAAACTTGTTTATCACTAATAACTGTCCCGAATGAATTGGTCAATACTTCTACACTGTTACATAAGTTAATCTTAAGTGAAATACTGACTCCATAACTTTTACGCATTATATGCTTTTCCTGGTGATGTTTGTAACAACTTTGTTGAATAGTTGTCAAATCAGATGATTAAAAATTAAATAAATGTTGTTGTCGTGACTCAGATCACTGTTTCAGATAAAACCAGACAAACTATATGTAGGTTAATTGTAATGATTTTGTGAACATCCTATACTGCCGCCAGGTCTCCGGAATACCCTGCAATCCCGAGCCACCCAGCGTTGTAACGTGTCGTTTTCGCATCTGGAAGCAGTGTTTTGCATGACGCGCAGTTATAGAAAGGACGCTGTCTGACCCGCAAGCAGACCGGAGGAAGGAAATCCCCGACGTCTCCTGGTAACAGAAAGTTATCCTCTGTGCCCGTAGTCCCCAGGGAATAATAAGAACAGCATGTGGGCGTTATTCATGATAAGAAATGTGAAAAAACAAAGACCTGTTAATCTGGACCTACAGACCATCCGGTTCCCCGTCACGGCGATAGCGTCCATTCTCCATCGCGTTTCCGGTGTGATCACCTTTGTTGCAGTGGGCATCCTGCTGTGGCTTCTGGGTACCAGCCTCTCTTCTCCTGAAGGTTTCGAACAAGCTTCCGCCATTATGGGCAGCTTTTTCGTCAAATTTATCATGTGGGGCATCCTTACCGCTCTGGCATATCACGTCGTCGTGGGTATTCGCCACATGATGATGGATTTTGGCTATCTGGAAGAAACATTCGAAGCGGGTAAACGCTCCGCCAAAATCTCCTTTGTTATTACTGTCGTGCTTTCACTTCTCGCAGGAGTCCTCGTATGGTAAGCAACGCCTCCGCATTAGGACGCAATGGCGTACATGATTTCATCCTCGTTCGCGCTACTGCTATCGTCCTGACGCTTTACATCATCTATATGATCAGTTTTTTCGCTACCAGTGGCGAACTGACATATGACGTCTGGATCGGTTTCTTCGCCTCTGCGTTCACCAAAGTGTTCACCCTGCTGGCGCTGTTCTCCATCTTGATTCATGCCTGGATTGGCATGTGGCAGGTGTTGACCGACTACGTTAAACCGCTGGCCTTACGCCTGATGCTGCAACTGGTGATTGTCGTTGCACTGGGGGTTTACGTGATTTATGGATTCGTTGTGGTGTGGGGTGTGTGATGAAATTGCCAGTCAGAGAATTTGATGCAGTTGTGATTGGTGCTGGCGGCGCAGGTATGCGCGCGGCGCTGCAAATTTCCCAGAGTGGCCAGACCTGTGCGCTGCTCTCTAAAGTCTTCCCGACCCGTTCCCATACCGTTTCTGCGCAAGGTGGTATTACCGTTGCGCTGGGTAATACCCACGAAGATAACTGGGAATGGCATATGTACGACACCGTGAAAGGGTCGGACTATATTGGTGACCAGGACGCGATTGAATATATGTGTAAAACCGGGCCGGAAGCGATTCTGGAGCTGGAACACATGGGTCTGCCGTTCTCGCGCCTTGATGATGGTCGTATTTATCAACGTCCGTTTGGCGGTCAGTCGAAAAACTTCGGTGGCGAGCAGGCGGCACGTACTGCGGCAGCGGCTGACCGTACCGGTCATGCACTGTTGCACACCCTTTATCAGCAGAACCTAAAAAACCACACCACTATTTTCTCCGAGTGGTATGCGCTGGATCTGGTGAAAAACCAGGATGGCGCAGTGGTCGGTTGTACTGCACTGTGTATCGAAACTGGCGAAGTGGTTTACTTCAAAGCCCGCGCGACTGTGCTGGCAACTGGCGGGGCAGGGCGTATTTATCAGTCCACCACCAATGCCCACATTAACACCGGCGACGGTGTCGGCATGGCTATCCGTGCCGGTGTACCGGTGCAGGATATGGAAATGTGGCAGTTCCACCCGACCGGCATTGCAGGTGCAGGCGTACTGGTAACAGAAGGTTGTCGTGGTGAAGGCGGCTATCTGCTGAACAAACATGGTGAACGCTTTATGGAGCGTTACGCGCCGAACGCCAAAGACCTGGCGGGCCGTGACGTGGTGGCGCGTTCCATCATGATCGAAATCCGCGAAGGTCGCGGCTGTGATGGTCCGTGGGGGCCACACGCAAAACTGAAACTCGACCACCTAGGTAAAGAAGTTCTCGAATCCCGTCTGCCGGGGATCCTTGAACTCTCCCGTACCTTCGCTCATGTTGATCCGGTGAAAGAACCGATTCCGGTTATCCCAACCTGTCACTACATGATGGGCGGTATTCCGACCAAAGTGACCGGTCAGGCGCTGACGGTGAACGAGAAAGGCGAAGATGTGGTTGTTCCGGGGCTGTTCGCGGTAGGTGAAATTGCCTGCGTATCGGTCCACGGCGCCAACCGTCTGGGCGGTAACTCGTTGTTGGACCTGGTGGTATTCGGTCGTGCGGCCGGTCTGCATCTGCAAGAGTCCATCGCCGAGCAGGGCGCACTGCGTGATGCCAGCGAGTCTGATGTAGAAGCGTCTCTTGAGCGTCTGAATCGCTGGAACAACAACCGTAACGGTGAAGATCCGGTGGCGATTCGCAAAGCACTGCAAGAATGTATGCAGCATAACTTCTCGGTCTTCCGTGAAGGTGATGCGATGGCGAAAGGGCTTGAGCAGTTGAAAGTTATCCGCGAGCGTCTGAAAAATGCCCGTCTGGATGACACTTCCAGCGAGTTCAACACCCAGCGCGTTGAGTGCCTGGAACTGGATAACCTGATGGAAACGGCGTATGCAACGGCTGTTTCTGCCAACTTCCGTACCGAAAGCCGTGGCGCGCATAGCCGCTTCGACTTCCCGGATCGCGATGATGAAAACTGGCTCTGCCACTCCCTGTATCTGCCAGAGTCGGAATCCATGACGCGCCGAAGCGTCAACATGGAACCGAAACTGCGCCCGGCATTCCCGCCGAAGATTCGTACTTATTAATGCGGAGACAGGAAAATGAGACTCGAGTTTTCAATTTATCGCTATAACCCGGATGTTGATGATGCTCCGCGTATGCAGGATTACACCCTGGAAGCGGAAGAAGGTCGCGACATGATGCTGCTGGATGCGCTTATCCAGCTGAAAGAGAAAGATCCCAGCCTGTCGTTCCGTCGCTCCTGCCGTGAAGGTGTGTGCGGTTCTGATGGTCTGAACATGAACGGCAAGAATGGTCTGGCCTGTATTACCCCGATTTCGGCACTCAACCAGCCGGGCAAGAAGATTGTGATTCGCCCGCTGCCAGGTTTACCGGTGATCCGCGATTTGGTGGTAGACATGGGACAATTCTATGCGCAATATGAGAAAATTAAGCCTTACCTGTTGAATAATGGACAAAATCCGCCAGCTCGCGAGCATTTACAGATGCCAGAGCAGCGCGAAAAACTCGACGGGCTGTATGAATGTATTCTCTGCGCATGTTGTTCAACCTCTTGTCCGTCTTTCTGGTGGAATCCCGATAAGTTTATCGGCCCGGCAGGCTTGTTAGCGGCATATCGTTTCCTTATCGATAGCCGTGATACCGAGACTGACAGTCGCCTCGACGGTTTGAGCGATGCATTCAGTGTATTCCGCTGTCACAGCATCATGAACTGCGTCAGTGTCTGTCCGAAGGGGCTGAACCCGACGCGCGCCATCGGCCATATCAAGTCGATGTTGTTGCAACGTAATGCGTAAACCCAGTCCTGATAAGACGCACAAGCGTCGCATCAGGCAACCAGCGCCGGATGCGGCGTGAACGCCTTATCCGGCCTACAAAAGGAATGCAGAAACCGTAGGCCTGATAAGACGCGCAAGCGTCGCATCAGGCAACCAGCGCCGGATGCGGCGTGAATGCCTTATCCAGCCTACAAAAGGAATGCAGAAACCGTAGGCCTGATAAGACGCGCAAGCGTTGCATCAGGCAACCAGAGCTGGATGCGGCGTGAATGCCTTATCCGGCCTACAAAAGAATTGCAGGAAATCTTTAAAAACTGCCCCTGACACTAAGACAGTTTTTAAAGGTTCCTTAGCGGACGCAGAAAACACGACAAGTCCGCAACAAGTGAACCCCGGCACGCACATCTGATGTGAAATGTGCGTGGTAGTATCCACGGCGAAGTAAGCATAAAAAAGATGCTTAAGGGATCACGATGCAGAACAGCGCTTTGAAAGCCTGGTTGGACTCTTCTTACCTCTCTGGCGCAAACCAGAGCTGGATAGAACAGCTCTATGAAGACTTCTTAACCGATCCTGACTCGGTTGACGCTAACTGGCGTTCGACGTTCCAGCAGTTACCTGGTACGGGAGTCAAACCGGATCAATTCCACTCTCAAACGCGTGAATATTTCCGCCGCCTGGCGAAAGACGCTTCACGTTACTCTTCAACGATCTCCGACCCTGACACCAATGTGAAGCAGGTTAAAGTCCTGCAGCTCATTAACGCATACCGCTTCCGTGGTCACCAGCATGCGAATCTCGATCCGCTGGGACTGTGGCAGCAAGATAAAGTGGCCGATCTGGATCCGTCTTTCCACGATCTGACCGAAGCAGACTTCCAGGAAACCTTCAACGTCGGTTCATTTGCCAGCGGCAAAGAAACGATGAAACTCGGCGAACTGCTGGAAGCCCTCAAGCAAACCTACTGCGGCCCGATTGGCGCCGAGTACATGCACATTACCAGCACCGAAGAAAAACGCTGGATCCAACAGCGTATCGAGTCTGGTCGTGCGACTTTCAGCAGCGAAGAGAAAAAACGCTTCTTAAGTGAACTGACCGCCGCGGAAGGCCTTGAACGTTACCTCGGTGCAAAATTCCCTGGTGCAAAACGCTTCTCGCTGGAAGGTGGTGACGCGTTGATCCCGATGCTCAAAGAGATGATCCGCCACGCGGGCAACAGTGGTACCCGTGAAGTGGTTCTTGGGATGGCGCATCGTGGTCGTCTGAACGTGCTGGTGAACGTGCTGGGTAAAAAACCGCAAGACTTGTTCGACGAGTTTGCTGGTAAGCATAAAGAACACCTCGGCACGGGCGACGTGAAATACCACATGGGCTTCTCGTCTGACTTCCAGACTGATGGCGGTCTGGTGCACCTGGCGCTGGCGTTTAACCCGTCTCACCTTGAGATTGTCAGCCCGGTCGTTATCGGTTCTGTTCGTGCTCGTCTGGACAGACTCGATGAGCCGAGCAGCAACAAAGTGCTGCCAATCACCATTCATGGTGATGCCGCAGTCACCGGACAGGGCGTGGTTCAGGAAACCCTGAACATGTCGAAAGCGCGTGGTTATGAAGTTGGCGGTACGGTACGTATCGTTATCAACAACCAGGTTGGTTTCACCACCTCTAACCCGCTGGATGCCCGTTCAACACCGTACTGTACGGATATCGGCAAGATGGTACAGGCGCCGATTTTCCACGTTAATGCGGATGATCCTGAAGCCGTTGCCTTTGTGACCCGTCTGGCGCTCGATTTCCGTAACACCTTTAAACGTGATGTCTTCATCGACCTGGTGTGCTACCGCCGTCATGGCCACAACGAAGCCGACGAGCCGAGCGCAACCCAGCCGCTGATGTATCAGAAAATCAAAAAACATCCGACGCCGCGCAAAATCTACGCTGATAAGCTGGAACAGGAAAAAGTGGCGACGCTGGAAGATGCCACCGAGATGGTTAACCTGTACCGTGATGCGCTGGATGCTGGCGATTGCGTGGTTGCCGAGTGGCGTCCGATGAACATGCACTCTTTCACCTGGTCGCCGTACCTCAACCATGAATGGGACGAAGAGTACCCGAACAAAGTTGAGATGAAGCGCCTGCAGGAGCTGGCTAAACGTATCAGTACGATACCGGAAGCGATTGAAATGCAGTCTCGTGTTGCCAAGATTTATGGTGACCGTCAGGCGATGGCAACCGGTGAGAAACTGTTCGACTGGGGCGGTGCGGAAAACCTTGCTTACGCTACGCTGGTTGATGAAGGTATCCCGGTTCGGCTGTCAGGTGAAGACTCCGGGCGCGGAACATTCTTCCACCGTCACGCGGTGATCCACAACCAGTCTAACGGTTCCACTTACACGCCGCTGCAACATATCCATAACGGCCAGGGGGCGTTCCGTGTCTGGGACTCCGTACTGTCTGAAGAAGCGGTACTGGCGTTTGAATACGGTTATGCCACCGCAGAACCACGTACCCTGACTATCTGGGAAGCGCAGTTCGGTGACTTCGCCAACGGTGCGCAGGTGGTTATCGACCAGTTCATTTCTTCTGGTGAACAGAAATGGGGCCGGATGTGTGGTCTGGTAATGCTGCTGCCGCACGGGTATGAAGGGCAGGGGCCGGAGCACTCCTCCGCGCGTCTGGAACGTTATCTGCAACTTTGCGCTGAGCAAAACATGCAGGTTTGCGTACCGTCTACTCCGGCACAGGTTTACCACATGCTGCGTCGTCAGGCGCTGCGCGGGATGCGCCGTCCGCTGGTCGTGATGTCGCCGAAATCCCTGCTGCGTCATCCGCTGGCGGTCTCCAGCCTCGAAGAACTGGCGAACGGCACCTTCCTGCCAGCCATCGGTGAAATCGACGAGCTTGATCCGAAGGGCGTGAAGCGCGTAGTGATGTGTTCTGGTAAGGTTTATTACGATCTGCTGGAACAACGCCGTAAGAACAATCAACACGATGTCGCCATTGTGCGTATCGAGCAACTCTACCCGTTCCCGCATAAAGCGATGCAGGAAGTGTTGCAGCAGTTTGCTCACGTCAAGGATTTTGTCTGGTGCCAGGAAGAGCCGCTCAACCAGGGCGCATGGTACTGCAGCCAGCATCATTTCCGTGAAGTGATTCCGTTTGGGGCTTCTCTGCGTTATGCAGGCCGCCCGGCCTCCGCCTCTCCGGCGGTAGGGTATATGTCCGTTCACCAGAAACAGCAACAAGATCTGGTTAATGACGCGCTGAACGTCGAATAAATAAAGGATACATAATGAGTAGCGTAGATATTCTGGTCCCTGACCTGCCTGAATCCGTAGCCGATGCCACCGTCGCAACCTGGCATAAAAAACCCGGCGACGCAGTCGTACGTGATGAAGTGCTGGTAGAAATCGAAACTGACAAAGTGGTACTGGAAGTACCGGCATCAGCAGACGGCATTCTGGATGCGGTTCTGGAAGATGAAGGTACAACCGTAACGTCTCGTCAGATTCTGGGGCGCCTGCGTGAAGGCAATAGCGCCGGTAAAGAAACCAGCGCCAAATCTGAAGAGAAAGCATCCACTCCGGCGCAGCGCCAGCAGGCGTCTCTGGAAGAGCAAAATAACGATGCGTTAAGCCCGGCAATCCGTCGTCTGCTGGCTGAGCACAACCTCGACGCCAGCGCCATTAAAGGCACCGGAGTGGGGGGACGTCTGACCCGTGAAGATGTGGAAAAACATCTGGCGAAAGCCCCGGTGAAAGAGTCTGCGCCAGTTGCAGCCCCGGCGGCGCAACCAGTCCTGGCTGCTCGTAGCGAAAAACGTGTTCCGATGACTCGCCTGCGTAAACGTGTGGCAGAGCGTCTGTTGGAAGCGAAAAACTCCACCGCCATGCTGACCACGTTCAACGAAGTCAACATGAAGCCGATTATGGATCTGCGTAAGCAGTACGGCGAAGCGTTTGAAAAACGTCACGGTATCCGCTTGGGCTTTATGTCCTTCTACGTGAAAGCGGTAGTTGAAGCCCTGAAACGTTACCCGGAAGTGAACGCTTCTATTGACGGCGATGATGTGGTTTACCACAACTATTTCGATGTCAGTATGGCGGTGTCTACACCGCGTGGTCTGGTAACGCCGGTTCTGCGTGATGTCGATACTCTCGGCATGGCAGACATCGAGAAGAAAATCAAAGAACTGGCGATTAAAGGCCGTGACGGCAAGCTGACGGTTGAAGATCTGACCGGTGGTAACTTCACCATCACCAACGGTGGTGTGTTCGGTTCCCTGATGTCTACGCCGATCATCAACCCGCCGCAGAGCGCAATTCTGGGTATGCATGCTATCAAAGATCGCCCGATGGCGGTGAATGGTCAGGTTGAGATCCTGCCGATGATGTACCTGGCGTTGTCCTACGATCACCGTCTGATCGATGGTCGCGAATCCGTGGGCTTCCTGGTAACGATCAAAGAGTTGCTGGAAGATCCGACACGTCTGCTGCTGGACGTGTAGTAGTTTAAGCTTCACCTGCACTGTAGACCGACGTGGATAGGGTGTCGGTCTACGGTTTAAAAGATAACGATTACTGAAGGATGGACAGAACACATGAACTTACATGAATACCAGGCAAAACAACTTTTTGCGAGCTCAGGCTTGCCAGTGCCGGTAGGTTATGCCTGTACTACTCCGCGCGAAGCAGAAGAAGCCGCTTCAAAAATCGGTGCCGGTCCGTGGGTAGTGAAATGTCAGGTTCACGCTGGTGGCCGCGGGAAAGCGGGCGGGGGGGAAGGATCAGGTGC
>OASX01001025.1_pt1 | contig 16195 bp, 12 predicted proteins | sample 1516531 | NCBI WGS metagenome assembly OASX01 (sample SAMEA2579911, study PRJEB22360) | human gut metagenome | biome: human gut; feature: human-associated habitat; material: faeces | place: Denmark | collected 2008/2010
TCCATGGATGCGGTCCGCACGGCGAAGAGACTTGGTGCAAAGAAGGTCAGCATTGTATATAGAAGACGAAGAAACGATATGACAGCGCTGCCGGGAGAGATCGAGGGCGCAATTGCCGAAGGAATCGAGATCGTGACTTTAAAGGCTCCGGCGTCCTTGGATGTCGGCGAGGATCACAAGATCCACGGCATCTACGCGACTCCGCAGATGATCAGCGCGATCAGGGATGGACGTGCCAGCGTGAAGCCGACGGGCGAGCCGGATGTCTACATCCCGTGCGACATCCTCATCAAGGCCATCGGACAGGATATCGAGTCCGGACATTTCGAGAAGGCCGGGATCCCGGTATCCCGCGGCAAGATCGTCACCTTAAAGAGCGGCGCTTTTGAGAACATGCCTGGCGTATTCGCGGGCGGCGACTGCTCCAGCGGTCCGGCTTCCGTCATCAAAGCCATCGCGGCGGCGAAGGTCGTTGCGGCGAACATCGATGAATACCTCGGCTACCACCACGAGATCACCAGCGGTGTGGAGATCCCGGAGGCGAGCCTGAAAGACAAGACCCCGTGCGGACGCGTGAACTTAACGGAACGTGATGCCTGCGAGCGCGTCTGTGATTTCAACGCAGTGGAGAACTGCATGACCGAGAAGGAGGCGAAGCAGGAAGCCGGACGGTGCCTGCGCTGCGACCATTTCGGATACGGAATCTTTAAAGGAGGCAGGAGTACATTATGGTAAATATGATCATCGACGGAAAACAGATTTCGGCAGAGGAAAATATCACGATCATGGAAGCTGCTGAGAGAAACGGGATCCCGATTCCGAAGCTCTGTTACTTAAAAGGGATCAACGAGATCGCGGCCTGCAGAGTCTGCGTCGTAGAGCTGGAAGGAAAAGAGAAGCTGATCACATCCTGCAACAATGTTGTGGAGGACGGCATGGTGATCTACACCAACAGCCCGAAGGTCAGAAATCATAGAAGAAATACGGTACAGTTATTATTATCCCAGCATGATAACCGGTGCGTTGTCTGTCCGAGAAACGGAAACTGCCAGTTACAGCAGGTTGCCTGCGACCTGAACATTCTGGACATTCCGTTCAGGCAGGAACCGGAATATCAGCCGTGGGATAAGGATTTCCCGCTGATCCGCAATTCCGCGAAGTGCATCAAGTGCATGCGCTGCGTGCAGGTCTGCGACAAGATCCAGGGGCTTGGCATCTGGGATGTGGAGGGAACCGGCTCCAGAACGACCGTGAATGTAGCGGGACATAAGACGATCCGGGAAGCTGACTGTGCTCTCTGCGGTCAGTGTATCACCCACTGTCCGGTTGGCGCGCTCTCAGAGAGAGATGATACGGAGAAGGTCTGGGATGCGATCGAGAATAAGGATAAGATCGTGGTAGCTCAGGTTGCACCGGCGGTCCGCGCGGCCTGGGGCGAGGAACTCGGACTTGCGGACGAGGACGCGCCGGTGGGCAAGATCTTTGATGCTTTAAAACGCATGGGCGTGAACTACGTCTTTGATACGGTATTCTCTGCAGATCTCACGATCATGGAGGAGAGCACGGAGTTTATAAAACGGTTTACGAGCGGCGAGCTGAAGGAGAGGCCGATGTTCACGTCATGCTGCCCCGGCTGGGTGCGCTTCGCAAAGACACAGTTCCCGTATATGGTGAACTATCTCTCCACCGCAAAATCTCCGCAGCAGATGTTCGGCGCTGTCATGAAGACATATTTCGCGGAAAAGCTTGGTGTATCTCCGGATCAGATCTTTACGCTGTCCATTATGCCGTGTGTGGCAAAGAAAGGCGAGCGGGAGATGGATCTCTTCTACGGCGAGTATGCCGGACATGACGTGGATGCGGTTCTCACAACAAGAGAACTTGTGAAGATGATCCGCTCCGCCCATATCCGCCCGGATACCTTAGTGGAGATCCCTGGCGACAGCCCGATGCACGCGGGAACCGGCGCGGGCGTGATCTTTGGAGTGACCGGCGGCGTTATGGAAGCGGCTCTCCGCACTGCGTATTTTACCTTAAAGGGAGAGAATCCGCCTGCAGATGCTTTCAAGGCGGTCCGCAGCGGAGGTTTTCAGGAGAATGCCGGAGTTCAGGAAGCGGAATTTACGATCGGTGACATCAAACTTCGAACAGCAGCGGTCAGTGGACTCGGAAACACGAGAAGACTTTTACAGCAGATCGAGCGCGGCGAGGTCCACTATGACTTTGTGGAAGTCATGGCCTGCCCGGGCGGCCGTGGTCGGCGGAGGGGGACAGCCGATCCACGATGGTGAGGAGCTGGCGTTTGCGAGAGGCAGAAAGCTCTATGATCTGGATGCAAAAGCAAAATTGCGCTACTCCCATGAGAACCCGGATATCAGGGAGATCTACAGTGATTTCTTTGGAAAGCCGATGTCCCATAAGGCGCATATGCTGCTGCATACGGAGCATTGGAAAAATAATTAAAGTGCCAGTTAAATTACGGATACAGGAAAAGCACGCAGATGCAGGAAGCAGATGCGTGCTTTTATCTATTTTGCAAAGCGGATAAATAGTAAAAATAAGGTCCTCTGGTTTCATAAATCGGGATAAAAGGCAAAAGATAGAGGACGTATATGTTTAAATCGCAGAATGAACAAAGATTTAGTTGATTGATGTTGATGTCCCCCACTCCTGCAGCGCTTTCGTCACCTTCGCATACTTTCTGTCCGGGACCGGAAGTACGGTTCCGTCGGTCAGGGTGATCTCGAAACGGCGGATGGACTGGACGAAAAGCGGGTTTACCATGAAGCTGGCGTGGACCCGCAGGAAAATGTCACTGTATTTTTTCTCGAGCTTTGAGATAGATTCCGTGGAATTGAACTCGCCGTTTAAGGTATGAAAGACCGTGTACGGGGAGCGGGATCCTGTCTCAATGTAAAGAATCGAATTCGCTGCCAGAAAATGACATACATGGTTCGATCCGGAAATCGTGATGCGGGGGCCGGTTGCAGGCGTGAGTGTCGTCGGGACTTTCATTTCATCATAATGGACCGGATAGATCTTATCACGGTCATCGTATGGAAAAGCGTTGGAGATATGGATGACAGCGGCTTTTGGAACCAGATGCTTTTTTCCATCGGGGCCGGTCACTTTTTTATCTCTCCAGGTGAAATGAAGCCTCTGGTCATGAACCGTCATTGCACCGTTTGGATAGTATGTATACACGAGATAGGTCAGAATGATCTCGCAGGCATGAGTTCCGCAGGAGATTGGTGTGGCGGAGATATTGCTCATCCGGAATGTCAGATGGTGTCTCCCTTCCTCCTGAGTGAAGGCGTTTAAGATATTTTCTTTTCCCTGCATCCACTGTCTCTCGGCAGGACCGATCCAGAGAAGATCGTCGTCGATGGCATCGAAGAACGGCTGCAGGCGGTTTTCGTAGTATTCGGTGATAATGTGTACGGATTGCTGGATCTGTGCGGAAATGTTCATAGATTCCTCCAATGAGGGCATGGGTCAAAAATTTTCGATTCATTTTATCATGCCGGAATGAAAAAAACAATTGATTTCGTGTCGAAAATGAAAAGTGAAAAGATCGTGAATTATGGTGTATTTGATACATGAAATCCTGCATTTAAAACCGGAGAATTGAACACTATGGGTTTGAATGATAAAATTGTAGAAAAAACGAAAATAAAAGAAAACGAAACGAAATAAAATAAATATTCTGTATTTTTACAACTCGTGCAGAAAAACGACATCTTGTGCAGGAGATGTTGACGAAGAATGTCGAACATGTAAAAATGAAAAAAGTCAGGACTTTCGGAATCGGACAGAAATATATTTGCGGGAAGGAGGATACAGGAATGAAGACAGCAGAGGTTCTGGATCAGACAGAAACATTTGAGACAGCAGGCTTTGATATTTTGAATCATGTCGGAAAGATCACACAGGTAGATATGCCGATGGAATACGGAAGAGTCTGTCTGGCAGAACAGGTCGGAAAACACGCAGCCCTATTTCTGGACTTCACACAGGAACTCGATACGGTAGAGGAATTTATCCTGTGGATCAACGAGAACTGTAAAAGACAAAGCATACCTGTAGAGATGAGAGATCTGTATGAACTTGCTTCTTCAGAGAAACTTCTTCCGGAAATCAAGCGTTACCTGACTGCGGAGATGGCTGTCAGGATCACGGAAGCGGCAGGTTTGGAAAAGCTGGTGTCGATTTCCGGGATCCGGTATCTGAATTCCCGTGAAGTGATGTTTTTCGGGGGACGTCTGATGGAAAAGCTTACGGAAAGAATGAAAGTTGTTGTCTGGCTGGACTCAAAAGGACAGGAAAATTTATCGGAAAACCGTTTGAGGGAAATGTTTTGTGGAGAGATCTTCCGGCTGCGGCCGGAAAGAATGCTCCTTCCGGAAAAAGACATCAGACAACTGGCCGATATCAGGCTCTCAGGCCGTTCTGCAGAAGAAAAAGATCATATTGCAGCTGAATTGAGAAGATATTTTGGCGGATTTCCGGCTGGAATATGCTATGCGTTGGATCTCATGGCAAACGGGGAGAAACGGATTCCGGTAGAAGATCTCTGCAGACTGAAGGGACATCCGGTCTATGGACAGTATGGGAGAAACTGTCTGATAAAGCGTTTTACGGAAAAAGGAATGAGTATTTTAAAAGCCCTCTCCGGGCGGGAAAAAATCGACGGAGACACAGCGAAAAGGACATTAGGGATCCCGTGGGTTGGGGAATACCTGAAGTTCTTAAAGGAAGAGGGAGTTCTCCTGTATGATCAGAAAGAGAAGTGTTATCTGTTTCCGGGGATGTTTCGGGATTATCTGCAGGTGCAGGGAGAAAATAAAACCATCTTTGAGTACAGAAATACGGAGGAAGATGAGCAGGAGACCAGCGCGGGAAAAGTCCGGATCAAAAGCTTTGGAAGCTTTCATGTCCAGTACCATGGTGAAGAACCGAAGTGGCGGACAAAAAAGACGAAAGAACTGTTTGCGTTTCTATTTAATAAACAGGGGGTTCCGGTGAGCCGTGACGTGATCATAGGAAGTCTTTGGCCGGAACTTGAGGAAGATAGAGCCAGAAAACTTTTTTATACAACCATGACGTATCTGCGAAAAAATCTGAAGGATACCGGGATACCGGAGCTGATCATATGCAGGAAAGGAATGTATTATCTGGATGTTGGAAAGACGGAATCAGATTATTCGTCGATTATGGCGATAAAGGGACAACTGGAGAATGAAAACTGGACGGAGCTCTGGAAAATGCCGGATATCAGAGAGCTTTATGGGGGTGCTTATCTGGAATTCTGTACAGAAGAGTGGACTTATGGGATCCGGGCTTATATGGGACGCATTGTACAGCAGTGTCTGAGATCTCTGGGCTCTTATAAAATGAGAATCGGGGAGACGGCGGAGGCCGCGGAATATCTGGAATTGTTCAGAAATGAGGACCCCTATTCGGAAGATATCGCAGCGATGCTGATCACGGCATACGGAAGACTTGGTGATTATAAAAACGCAAACCGTGTATATAGAGAATATGAAGACCTTTATCTGCGGGAGTTTGAAGAAAAGCCTGGTCCGGAAGTCAGAAAGGCGTTTGAGGGCTGCAGAAAGAAATGGTGATGGAATGACGGATCTGGAGAGACGGATCGGGCTGGTGCGGGAACGCTGTTCTCTGACAGCCTTTGGAGCATTTGCGCTGGAGCTTTTATTGCTTGCTGAGTGGGATCCTGATCTGAACGGGACCAACGGGATCTATCCTGATGAGCTGATCCGGGCATGGGAAAAGAATAGACCGAATGCGGAAGCTGGGGGAAAAACAGACCGGGCGGAGCTTGATAAGGAGATCCGCACGATTGCCGGAAGGAACGTGGAAGAAGCGTCTGGCCGAATCATTTACCGCATCAGGGAACAGGTTCTGAGATTTATTGAGCAGGAATTTCCTCCGGATCCAGATGAGTTTTTTCTGGAGATTTTTTCGAATTTTGAGAAAGCGGAGGAACCGGATCCGGAGCGGAGTGTATACAGGGATATGATCCGGGTCGAACAGAAAAAGAAAGTGCATTCAGACGGATGGATTCTCCTGAATCTGGCTGGAAAAGACGGGAGCGGGAGGCTGGAGAATGTAAAAGCGTTCTGTCGTGAGAAGAAAATGGGGCTGATCCTTCTCGATGGAAGCTCTTTGCTGGAACTTGGGCGGGAAAAATTCCGGAGTATGTTTGGAGAGCTCGGGGTGAATTCCCTTTTAAAGGAACGTGTGATCGCTGTAACCTGGGAAGATGCACTGGGGGAACGGGAACTGTTCCGGGTTCTGAGGGAGATGGGGCATGAATGGGACAGACTTCCTGTTTTAGTGATAATTATCACGGAAACGCCGCTGCGTCCGGTAATTCCGGGGTCAGCGCAGGTTCCCGCAGTGTTTGAGATCCGGGAACCGGATCCATTTGCCAGAAAAGACATGGGAATGCGGTACGCGAAAAAATGGCAGATTCCATTTGAAGACGGATTCGGGGAAATGTGGCAGAGATTCCGTTTCACTCCGGGGCAGTTCCAGAACGTGCTGGAACAGGCGAAGGATATGGCTTTTGCGCGCAATGCGGAAATTCCATCGAGGGAAGAACTGAGAATTGCATGCAGGAGGCAGGCAGAATACCGTTTTCATGGGAAAGCAGTATTGATCCGTCCACAGTTTGTCTGGGAGGATCTGGTTCTTCCGGAGGCATCGAAGAAGCTCCTTCAGGACATCTGCAGCCGAAGCAGAAATCAGGAGCTGGTATATGGTACCTGGGAATTTTCAAGCAGATTTCCATATGGTCTTGGGACATCTATTCTATTTACAGGCAGCCCGGGGACCGGAAAAACGATGGCGGCTCAGGTCATGGCAAATGAACTGGATCTGGAGTTGTACCGCATCAATCTGTCAGCGGTGGTCAGTAAATATGTGGGAGAGACGGAAAAAAATCTCAACATGATTTTTGAAGAAGCGTCAAAAAGTCTCTGTATCCTGTTTTTTGACGAGGCAGATGCCCTGTTTGGAAAACGGACGGAGGTAAAAGACTCTCAGGACAAGTATCAGAATATGGAAGCGGCATTTCTCCTGCAGAAGATGGAGGATTACGACGGAATCAGCATTCTTGCCACAAACTACCAGCAGAATCTTGATGAGGCATTCAAGCGGAGAATCCAGTACGTGGTGGAATTTTCCATTCCGGATGCAGGGGAGCGGCTTGAAATGTGGAACCGGGTATTCCCTGAGGCATGTCCGGTCAGAGAGGATGTAGATCTGCAGTTTTTGGCAGACCAGTTCGAGCTGACGGGAAGCAATATCAAAAACATTGCTGTAAATTCCGCGTTCCTTGCGGCAGCGGACGGCAGGGAGATCGACATGAGCCACATTCTCCGGGCACTTCAAAATGAATTTCAAAAGAGCGGGAAACGGCTGACTGGCGCGGAGATGGGACAGTACGGTATGGTTTAGGAAAATATCTGGAGGAAATACCATGGAGTACGATTACAGGGAATACCGGAAAGATTCACAGGCTGTGCTGAGGGAGAAGAACAGCCGAAGAGAAAAGATGGATCACTTTCTGTCCTCCGAAGAACGAAAAAAGGAAGGACGGGAACCGGAAAAAAAGCTGGAAATCGGGAATTCTTACGGAACGTTTGAAATCGGATTTTCGAAAGCAGCAGCGAAAAAGAACAGGGAAGATGTTCAGAAAGCTCCGGAAAAACTGGCAGTCATATCGGGACTCAGAAAAGATCGGAGAAAAGAACTCAGGGATTACGAATATGTCCGTGAAAATGGGGCTGTGCCGCTTCCACTTCTGCAAAAGAGAGCGTTTGTGAATTCGCATGTGAAAGAAAAGAGCGCAGCAGCACTGAAACTGGATCAGGAAAAAACGGGAAGCAGGCTGACAGAGAGTCTTTCTGCGATGAGGAATCAGGGAAAGCTTGAGACGGTTCAGGAGATGCTTCCGTTTTTAGACAGCGAAAGAGAGAAAGAGGAACGGGCGCAGCTTCTGGAAGAACAGAGGACAGTGGGGAAACTCTCGACGGTGAAGAATCAGTATCTGGATCAGTTAAAAGAAAATGAACTTCACAAACAGAGGGAAAAGGAAAGATTTATTCAGTCGGTTGATAAGATCCTGAAGAATAGAAGTGAGGAATTGCGGGCAGAAAAACGAGTACATAACGGAAGTCTTGAGGAATATTTAAAGAAAGTATGGAAAAATGTTCTGACGAAAGATGCGGAGAAAGATGGGGATATAGAAAATAATGGAGAGAAGGAAGGATTTGTTTAGAAAATGTTTGGCAACTCCTGCTATGATATGAAAAACAAGTCGAATCATGACCGTTATGTGCGAGAAAGGAGAAATGAAGGTTATGGCTGAGTATTTATCACCCGGCGTATATGTTGAGGAGTTCGATTCCGGTTCAAAGCCGATGGAAGGCGTTGGAACCAGTACCGCAGGATTTATCGGATTAGCGGAGAGAGGGCCGGTCGAAGGCCTTCCGCAGCTCGTTACAAACTTTTCCGACTTTAAGAGAAAGTATGGTGGGTATTTATCCGAGAATGAATTTGGCGAATATCGTTTCCTTGCGTACGCAGTAGAACATTTCTTTATCAATGGAGGCGCAAGATGCTTTATCGCCCGTGTAGCGCCGGAAGACGCGAAATGTGCGGCAGCAGCTGTTCCGTCAGAGGATAGTGCTGTTCTGACACTTACCGCGAAGAACCCGGGTATGTGGGGAAATAACATCCGCGCGGTGATCGCTCCGGCGAGCAAGGCGAAGACGCAGATCCTCGAGATCGTTCAGAATGCGTCCGGAAAAAAATATGTTGTAAAGAACGGCGGAGGATTCAATCCGGGAGATGTTGTAAGTTTTTCTGACGGAGAAAAGCTTGTCTACAACCGTGTCGTAAAAAATCAGGACAATATTCTTGAGTTTGAAAAAGAGTTTGAAGAAGATGTTGTTGATAAGAATCTGGTTCCGAAGAAAGTGATCAGCACATGTGAATTCACTCTGGAAGTCAGATATGAGGATCAGACAGAGGTTTACGAGAATGTATCCTTTAATATCGATGCCCCGAACTATATTGAGAAAAAGACCGCGAAATCTGACCTGATCACCGCAGCGTGTGCAGCAGGAGGAGCGGAGATAAAATCCCCGTTTGACGAGCTTTCTGCTGAGGGGGATGCGGTCGTAAGCGTTTCCTTTGCCGGTGGAAGCAATGGTTCCGTATCTTCGATCACTGCAGCGGACTTTATCGGATATGACAACGGAGCCAGCAGAAGAAGCGGAATTCAGGCATTCCTGGATAATGACGTGGTGTCTATTCTGGCAGTTCCTGGTGTTACAGATCCGAATGTGCAGCTCACCTTAGTTGCCCACTGTGAAAATCTGGGCAGCAGATTCGCAGTCCTCGATATGCCGAGGGACGCGAGAAAAGTCGATGACATGATCGCACACAGGGAGATCTTTGACAGCAGCTATGCCGCTTTATATCATCCGTGGCTTCAGGTCTTTGATCCGCTCGATAAAAAGAATTTTGCGATTCCGCCGTCCGGTTCCATCATGGGAATCTATGCGAGAAGTGACAACAGCCGCGGTGTACACAAAGCGCCTGCAAACGAAGTAGTCCGTGCCTGCGTGGGACTGGACTGCCAGTTTAATAAGGGAGAACAGGATATTCTGAACCCGAAGGGAATCAACCTGATCCGCGCGTTCCCGGGAATGGGAATCCGCGTATGGGGTGCGAGAACCGTATCCAGCGATCCGTCCTGGAAATACATCAATGTCCGCCGTCTCTTTATCTTCATTGAGGAGTCCATTAAGGCGAACACGAACTGGGCTGTATTTGAGCCGAACGATGAGGTGCTCTGGGTTCGCGTGAAACGTACGATCGACGTATTCCTGACCGGAATGTGGCGCGGTGGTTCCTTAGCGGGAAGTGTTCCGTCAGAGGCATTCTTCGTAAACATCGGACGCGACACAATGAGTCAGGACGATATCGACAATGGACGTCTTGTATGTGTGATCGGTGTTGCACCTGTGAAACCTGCTGAGTTCGTAATCTTCAGGATTTCTCAGAAAACGAGTGATTCAGGCTCTGCCGAGTAATTGAGAGGAGAGATAAGACATGGCAGGATATCCGCATGGGAAATTTAACTATAAAGTAGAGATTGACGGCCTGGAGGCCGGGGGATTCTCAGAGGTTACCGGTTTTGATGCGTCCATCGATGTGATCGAATACCGGGAGGGCGATATGACACAGACACCGCTCAAGATCCCGGGACTGAAAAAATATGGAAATATCACTCTGAAACAGGGGCTTGTAGACTCCATGGTACTTTATGAGTGGATGACAGCAGGACTCGAGGGCGATGTGGAGAGAAAAACACTTACGATCACGCTCTTAGATATCGCGGGAAGCCCGGCTGCTTCCTGGCAGATCATCAACGCATGGCCGGTAAAATATACAGCGCCGGATTTCAACGCGACATCCTCTGAGGTTGCGATCGAGAGTCTTGAAATCGCCCATGAGGGAATGACAAGAGTCTCATAAATACATAGCGGGAAATGGTAACGGATCCGGTATGACGGAACGTTGCGGAACATAAATGTCGGCTGGACTGCAGAAGAAGAAGGAGAGGATCCGGAAATTTTGCGGTCCGGCTGAACCTGCAAGAAAGGGGAACCAGCAATATGGCATTTCAGACCGAGTTTACATTTACGCTCCCAAGGGGCTATATCGATGATACGGGAATGATCCACAGGGAAGGGACCATGCGTCTCGCGAATGCAGCGGACGAGATTCTTCCGTTGAAAGATCCGCGGGTTCAGCAGAATCCGGGATATCTTACGATCATTCTTCTTGCGAGAGTTATCACGAAACTTGGTTCTCTTCCGGCGGTGGATACGAGGACGGTAGAGAAATTATTTACGATGGATCTGGCGTATCTTCAGGATCTTTATGAGAGGATCAACACAATGGAGATGCCGACCTACACAGGAATCTGTCCGCACTGCGGAAAGGAGATCAGGATCCCGGTAAATTTTATGGAGGCAGGTCAATAGAGACGTATCCGGCAGACAAAATCTACAAGGAAGCGGCATTTCTGGCCTATTACCTCCACTGGTCCCATGATGACATTATGGAGATGAGCCATTTGGACCGGATCCGGTGGTGCAGCGAGGTGTCGGGAATCAACAGCCGACTGAATGATGAGCCGGAAAATGTATTTAAGATCTAAGACCTGCGGCTTTGCCTGAGAGGAGTTCATGAGAAGCTGCCGGTATCAGATCCGGCAGATGACAGGGGGGTAAATATGCTGGGACATGGATTAGGAAGCTGGGCAGATCTGTGTGATAATTTTTCCTTCCGCGTGTTTATTGATAATCAGGAATTTGGTTTTTCCAGGGTAATGAATCTGGAGCAGGATCAGGAAGTTGAAGAATTTCAGGTCGGTGGAATGAATTTTGCGCCCCATATCGCGGTATCGCCGAATAAAAAGGGCGGGCGTCTGATTCTGGAAAAGGGAAAATGTTTTTCTTCCGGTCAGAAGCAGATCAAAAACTGGAGAGCCGGTTACCGGATCAACAGTCTGATCGATGTGTTCATATATGACCGTTCCGGATCATTTGCCGGTTCCTATGGGATCAATGGCGGGGTGATCGTAAAGTGGGAGGTTTCAGGACTGGACGGGCTTGGAAATGAACTGCTGATCCAGAAGTTTGAGATCGCGCATGCCGGTGTGCAGATGGGAGACGCAAGGACAGGCGGAACGGGGGCTTCTTTCCGTGGATAATATAGAAGCAAAAACAGGATCGATCTATAAAAAAGCGTGGTGATCGGATGAGAGACAGGCTATGGAGGATACGGCAGACGCCGCAGAAATTCCATTATCTTGACTGGTGTGAAAAAATTAAAGAAAAATATTCTTCGAGAGAGGAATATGGGTTCGCCGGAGCGACACTGACATTTTTGCAGGGAGAGAAAGAATCTGAGCAAAAAAAGAGCGGTGAAGAGCGCCGGCTGATGTTGTTTTTTCAGAATCTCATTTTTTGCTGGCAAAATTCCATCGGAGTGAAGATATCTATCGGAAATGCGCGGATTCTGGAAGAGAACGTCCGGACTGCGTTGGAACTCTCGATGAAAAATCTTTCCATGGAAGAAGAAAAACGGTTTTCGCGCGAGGTGAAGATTGCCAGGGATCTTCTGGCTGGAAAAGGGAGAACGGAAGCGGAAATGCGGGAGAGTCCGGTATTCTGCCGTTGGCAGGATGGATTCAGTTGGGAGGAGATCAGCGGGATCCGGGAAATACGGGAATACGCGGACAGCCAGAAAAAGACATTGGAGATCCGCCGGGAGACTGCACGGATCAGGAGCACGGGACTTACAGGACATTTGGAAGAACTGCAGGGAAGTGCGGAGAGGGGTGCAGAAAGAAGTACAGAAAGAAGTACGGAAAGAAATACAGAAAGAAGTACGGAAACAGCTTCAGGCAGAAGTACAGCAGAACTCCCGGAGAGCCGCATGGTGTATCTGGAACCGGGAGAAAGAAAAAAAGATTCTGCAATGGAATCCAGGGAAACCACGGAGGTCAAAAAAAATATTGACCGGCTCCGAAAAGAGACGGCGATACAGAGAGAAAAACTGGCGGAAGCGGAGAAAAAGCTTCAGACAGAACGCGTCGAGGCAGAAGCACGGATCTTAGAGAGAGAGAGACAGATAGAGAGGGAACTGCAGTTAGAGAAGAAGAGACAGGCAGAGAGGGAACTGCAGTCAGAGAATCAGAGACAGACCGTGAGAAAACTGGGGTCAGGGAAGGAAAAGCAGGCAGAAGAACAGGGGCCAAAAATAGATAGACAGCAGTTAGAAAAACGGCAGCAGACAGAAGAGAAACGGTTGTCGGAGAGTCGGAAACAGTTGGAAAGAGAAGTGCTGTCAGAGAGTTCGGAACAGCCGGAAGGAGAACCACAGTCAGAGAAAGAAAGGCAGATAGAGTCGGAAATTCATCTGCAGGAACAGAAAGAAGAATTGCAGACTGAATTCCGAAAACAGATAGAAAAAGAACTCCAGCGGGAAAGAGATTCCCAGAGAGAAGATTTGATCCGGAGGGAAGGACGGTTTCTACAATTTTCCGAAAATACAGATGAGTATGCAGAAACTGATATACAGGCGGAACCGACGGGAAATGAACAGCTGGAGATGCCGGAGAGCCATCTTGTGTACCTGACACAGACGGAAAAACAGGAAGAGACACCAGGAGTGGGAGCTCTGAAAACGGAAGAAACCATTCTCCAGGCCAGCAGCCGGATACGGGAAGAAAAACGAGAGCTGGAAGATAGGACAAGGCAGTTCGAGTCGGAAAAAAAGCAGCTGGAAGAAAAGCTGTATAAGACAGAAAAGATCCTGCGGACCGAGAAACAGAGAGAGATAGACAATGTTCAGCGGATCGAGAAACAGCTGGAGACCGAGAGACTTCGACAGTCGGAAAAACTGCGTGAGTTGGAAAGATTTCAGCAGTCGGAAAAACTGCGTGAGTTGGAAAGATTTCAGCAGCCGGAAAAACTGCATGAACTGGAAAGACTTCAACAGAAAGAAAAAATTTCCGAATTAGAAAAACGATATCAGCTGGAGCAACATCAGACGGAACAACTACTGACACTGCAGCAGAAACAAGATACAGAAAAGCAGCAGGAGACTGAAAAAAGGCAGCAGGTCGAAAAACTACTGGAGATTGAAAGACAGCAGCAGATAGATCACCGGTCAGAACCAAAAAAAACTTACCAGTTTGAGAAAGTGTTGGAAACAGAGAAATTTCAGCAGGAGGTTGAAAAAGAGCGGCAGGAGAAAAAGAAACTTGAATCAGAGTTCGTACAGCAGACAGGAAAAAAATCAGAACTGGAATTCCTGCAGCAGTTAGGAAAGAATTCGGAATCACAGTCTGAAATTGACCGGGAGAGCCAATGGGAAAAGCAACTGGAACTGGAACAAGCACCACTTCCGGAATTGCCGGAGGCACAGCTAATCTACAGGAATCAGGAAAATCAGTCAGGTTCTTTACCAATGGACAGATCGTCAGATCAGGATCAGACGCCCAGTCAGCGAGATCGTCTGGAGCAGTTTTTGCCGATGACGGCAGCCGGAAAATCAGCGCTGGTGGAACAAAAAATTATAAATGAGCGGACAAATGTTATTTTAAAAAGTCTGCTGTCTGAATTTCAGCCAAGTGCAAGGCAACCAGATACGATCATAAATCTTCTGACTTCTATAAATCGACCGGATAATAAAACAAAACTTCAGGTACTCATGAGTAGCCAGGAGAATCAGATGAAACTTCGGACGGTTATGAACGATCTGGGTAATGCAGAAAAAGTCCGGAGTCTTGCAGAGTATCCGGAAAGTATAACGAAATTTCATACACTTATGAGCCACCCGGAAAACGCGGCTAAGTTTAAGACAGTTACCGCTCAAGCTGAGAATACAACAAAGTTTCGGACGATTATGAGTCGATCAGAAAGCACAGCCGGATCTCAGTCAGGCGTGAATCCTATGTCAGGTGCGAATCCTATGTTGGCCGTAGCCAGCCGGATATCGGAATTAGGTGGATATCCATCAAATTCAGGATACTCGAAAATCCTGCCCGGCATCACAAGATTCCGCACGAGACGCGGTGCCCCGGGAAGTATCACGGAGATCCGCATGATATCGGGGATCCGGCCTGCTGTGCTGCAGATCCTCAAGACGGAAAATGACCGGTCGAGAGTCAGCCAGAGCTTTGCAGGAACTGATCGCTTAAGAGTCATCCAGAGCTTTGCTGGAACTGATCGCTTAAGAAGCGCCCAGAACTTTGCAGGAATCGATCATTTAAGAGCAGCTCAGGATCTTGCTGGAATTCATCCGCTAAGAGTACTTCACAGATTTTCCGACATCAATCCGGCAAACAGTGTCCGGAACATGAATGAATCTGATCCGGAAATGATTCATATCCCGGATCTGGCCGGAGCCGTGAAAATCCAGTACGCAGATCATGGAAAGCACAGACAGGATCAGATAGCCTCAAATTCTGATGTCTTAGCAATGTCCGCAAAACTCACGCAGACAAGGGAAGAGACAAGGATCCTTAAACGGGATTCCGGATTTACAAGATCGACGCTCATAGAGCAGGAAAAGAAGATCAACGGACTTCGTCAGGAACTTCGCGAACAGATGCAGACAGTAAACGAAGAAGTAAAGCGCCTGATAAACACCCAAAAACAGGATGCATCCGTCCGGAATATGGCGGACCGTGTTATGAAGGAACTGCAGAAACAGTTCCGCACGGAGAAGATCCGCCGGGGCTATTAAAGCAGGAAAAATGACAAAGCAGGCAGAAGAACAAATACCGGTGCATATGAAGCACTGGAGCAGCTGCGGAATATCAGGGAAAGGAGCGGAACGATGGGATATGAGAAAGCGGTACTGATTCCCGAGGACGGGAAAAAGGAGATCAAGGTCCAGTTCAATCCGGCAGAGTACAACCTTTCCAGAAGTACAACCTACGCCGAAAAAAAGGTTCTGGGTCTGGATGACCCATTTACCCAGTATATCGCCGGGGAAGCTGAGACATTAAAGATTACGCTGATGTTTGATACATATATGCCTCCCGGAGAAAAAAACGCGGAGGAGAGTGGATCGGATGTGAGACTCCAGACAGAAAAAATCGCGAAGCTGATGGAACTGGATCCGAAAAAACACCGGCCGCCCAAAGTAACATTCCGCTATGGTTCCCTGATATTCAGCGGTGTGATCACGGAATTGAACCAGACATTTACGATGTTTCTGGCGAACGGAATGCCGGTCAGGGCAAAACTGGAAGTCACATTCCGCTCGATGGGAAAAGAAAATACCCATGTTCCGTTAGAATCCCCGGACAGGACGAAATGCCGGACGCTTTATGAAGGCCAGAGTCTGTGGGGGCTTGCTTACGAAGAATATGGCGATCCGGAAAAGTGGAAGGAGATCGCAAGGGAAAACCATATTACCAATCCGCTGCAGGTAAAACCGGGACAGGTGTTAAGACTGCCAGCCCTGTAAAACCGGACACAGGAGCAGAAAGATATCAGGGAAAGGAGGCGGCTTCATGGCTGATCTGATGACGGGAACCTATAGTACAGAAAACCTGCGGAGAGAACCCAAACTT
>OASX01001031.1_pt1 | contig 16161 bp, 18 predicted proteins | sample 1516531 | NCBI WGS metagenome assembly OASX01 (sample SAMEA2579911, study PRJEB22360) | human gut metagenome | biome: human gut; feature: human-associated habitat; material: faeces | place: Denmark | collected 2008/2010
GGCACGCGAGCAGTACGGCGACGATCAGGTGAAAGTGTATAAATCCTCTTTCACCGCGATGTATACCGCCGTCACCACTCACCGCCAGCCGTGCCGCATGAAACTGGTATGCGTTGGGCCAGAAGAGAAGATTGTCGGTATTCATGGCATTGGTTTTGGTATGGACGAAATGTTGCAGGGCTTCGCGGTGGCGTTGAAGATGGGCGCAACCAAGAAAGACTTTGACAACACGGTTGCCATTCACCCAACGGCGGCAGAAGAGTTCGTGACCATGCGTTAAATGTTAAAGGGCAAAGAGTGGTGTGCTCTTTGCCCTTAATTACGTTTCCGCTATCAGTTCAGAAGCTGAAGCAGAAAGCGGATCAGTTCCAGTAGCGCAATTAACGCCCCAAGAACGATGATTGCTTTATCAATCACCCGTTTTCTCCATGCGATGGAGTGAGAATGCATCCGCTTACTCATCCACTGCCTGTCACGGTGCGTATCTCATTGTTAGATGACGACTATCTCACTCCGGCCAGAGCATCAGTTAACGGCACCACCCGTACCACTGATCAGGACTTTGAAAGCGTTTATGCGCATTGCCAGAGTGAAAATGCCTCAGAGCTAACTGGATAATCATACAGTATGTGCAGGTCATAAAACCAGCACGTCCTTGCAATAGTTTCAGTATGGTATTAGCATTGATGCGTTAGATGATGACTATCTCACTCCAGCCAGATCCACCAACTCTGGGCTGAAAAGTAAAAAAACCGACGTAAAGTCGGTTTTTTTACGTCCTGATTCGGACAAAATTTAGTACGGCGGCAATCAGGTACAATGCTCAGGAGTTCGCGGCGAAAGAATTCATGACCATGCGTTAATGCTTTGTGCCCGTTATATCGGGTTTTAAGCTGCTGGTTTGGTTCTCTGTTAGCGAGCGATGCCGGTAGGGCTGCGATGTCAGGTTCAATCACTTCCGTAACAGAGCCACCAGTATTATCAGGCCAATTATCATGGCTATCAGCTTCGGTGGCGGCGTGTTCTTCCAGAATACTGAATGGCCCTGTACTGACCTTCCCATTTTCCGTTGTACTTCCTTCATTCGCTTCAACCGTCGTTGTATCTTCTCTCTGCGTGCTGTCATGTTCTGTTCCCTTTCTCATCAGGCTTGCATCATCAGCAAACCATTCGTCAAAACGGCCCATAAGCGTCCTCAAAGGTCGATTTATCAGGTATCGAAAGGAAGATTTTCGGGAGATTGTGATTTTGGATGGAGGCGGGGAATTGCCGTGATATGCACTTGCGCACAGTGCAGTGGTGCACTATCATTGTGACATTCATTAATCATCATGGAGGATAAAATGACCAATGACCAAAAAAATTAACATAAAGAATTTCAGGGATGCGTGACTTGATGATTTTTTTGAATTTTCAACACCACACAAAAAGATACCTTCTGATATTCATATTACATTGTTGCGGAAGCTGGATATTATCAATGCCGCAACTACCTGGAAGGACTTGAGATCACCACCAGGTAATCGGTATGAAGAATTGTCAGGGAAGCTAAACGGCTATTCATCAATAAGGGTGAATAATCAATATAGGTTAATTTTTAAGTGGGTTAACGGAAAGGCCGAGGACTTGTATCTCGACCCTCACAAATACTAAAACAAATACCCGACGGATGAACCGGGTACTGACCAGAGTCCACTTAATACGCACGCTAGTAAGGGCAAAAAATGAAACAGGCAACCAGAAAACCGACGACTGTAGGTGATATCCTGCTGTACGAATACCTGGAGCCGTTAGAGCTTAAGATCAACGAGTTAGCAGAAATACTTCATGTTCATCGCAACACCGTAAGTGCTCTTGTTAATAATAATCGTAAGCTAACGATGGATATGGCATATCGCCTGGCAAAAGCATTCGATACTTCTGTAGATTTTTGGATTAATCTTCAGACCGCAGTAGACCTGTGGGAAGTTGAAAATGATATGCGCGTTCAGGAAGAGTTAAGCCGTATCACTACTGCTGAAGAATTTATTTCTCAGCGGAATCTGAATAAAAAAGCAGCCTGATATTGTAAAACACAGACAAAAAGCCCACTCAAAAAGTGGGCTTTTTTTGGGAATTAATGAACATTAAACCTATCCGTACAGAACAGGATTATGAGGACGTACTGCGTGCGGTCGAACCGATGTTCGATAACGAACCAGAAATGAACACCCCGGAAAATGCAGAAAATGTACCTACCCTGCGCATCAACGAGGTGAATGTCACCGAATTGCCTGTGCAGGCTAATGTTGAGTCGTGAAGATGGGAATAATTTGCTTCCACCGCGCCCACGACATGAACAAAATACAAATAACAATACAACTACATTACATTTTATAAATGGTGAAAAAATTAATCTACATAATATTTTTGCACAGATATTACCGTGAGTATAAAAATAACATTACTCCCGCCAATGACATCCATCAAGAAGCATATAAATATCAGACAGGTTTACGTTACTATCAGGTATATCTCCAGGCAAGCAGATGAAAATCATAAATAAATATCTATTATATTTTTAATATTTGTTGATAAGGATAGTAACATGAACAAGACAAAAGGTGCACTCATCCTCAGCCTTTCATTTTTACTTGCCGCATGTAGTTCGATTCCGCAGAATATCAAAGGCAACAACCAACCAGATATTCAAAAAAGTTTTGTTGCTGTTCATAACCAACCAGGTTTATATGTCGGTCAACAAGCACGCTTTGGCGGTAAGGTTATCAACGTCATTAACGGCAAAACAGATACGCTGTTAGAAATCGCCGTATTACCGCTGGATAGCTATGCCAAACCCGATATTGAAGCTAACTATCAGGGCCGCCTGCTCGCCAGACAAAATGGCTTCCTTGACCCGGTGAACTACCGCAATCACTTTGTCACCATCCTCGGCACAATTCAGGGCGAACAGCCGGGTTTTATCAATAAAGTCCCGTACAACTTCGTTGATGTAAATGTACAAGGGATCCAGGTATGGCATTTAAGAGAAGTGGTTAACACCACCTACAACTTGTGGGATTACGGTTACGGCGCTTTCTGGCCAGAACCGGGTTGGGGTGCGCCGTACTATACCAATGCAGTTAGCCAGGTAACACCTGAACTGGTGAAATGATTTAGCCTGAAGATGCAGGTATTTTTAAGATACCTGCTTCTTCGACACTAATATACAGTAAGCAGATAAATATAATAATAATTCCAGCCCAGTTAATTACCTTTGGCTACCTGATATAAAGTTAATATTCGCAGCAGGAGTCGGCTATGTTTCTTGTGATTACCAGAGATACGATGTTCTTTATTGCCATGAAGAACATTCTAAATAAAGGTAATGTCGTTCATATACAGAATGAAGAAGATATCGACTTAACGTTGCATCAGAACGCCTTAGTCATTATTGATACATTAATGAATAATGTTTTTCATTCGGCAATGCTCACGAAAATTGAGCGCCTGAAACCGTTCCATGTCATTATTTTCTCACCGTTTAATATTAAACGCTGTCTGGGGAAAACCCCGGTCACATTTGTACAAAGAAATATTACCATCATTGATTTTGTCGCGCTAATCAATGGCAGTTACTGCTCTGCGCCAGAAGCCGATGTCTTACTGTCACGAAAACAGCATCAGGTACTGACTTGCATTGCCACAGAAATGACAACGGAAGATATTCTGGAGAAGTTAAAAATATCGCTCAAAACATTTTACTGCCACAAACACAATATCATGATGATCCTTCATCTCCGACGGATCAATGAGCTGGTTCGCCATCAACATATTCATTATCTGGTTTAAATCATCTACCCGACGCGGGTCATGAATACTACAGGGGCCCGGCTACCGCCGGACCTCCGGGTAAATGCGCCTTATGCCGCAACATCTTCCTGCGTCAGCGCTGCAATCTGTTTACGCCACTGCGCTTGTTCCTGTTCCCCTTCAGTACGCTGACCATAGAGTTGCGCAATCTGCGTACCATCATGAGCAAACAGTTCCAGGCTAGTCACATAGCCATCACTGGCAGGCTTGCGTGTTACCCAGGTTTCGGCAATGCTCTCCGCCAGCAAATGAAGAGTAAATGTTGGGTTGAAAATATTCAGCCAGCCTTTCATCGGCACCACCTTTTCAACCACACCAGTGAAAATCTGTACACAGCCACGGTTACCAACAAACACCATGATCTCATTACCATCTTGCTGGGCAGAATCCAGAATCTGCGCCAGTGCGCTGTTGGAGACTTTGCAGGCCAAATCATCTGCCACCAGATTAAAAGCCTGCTGACGCGTCAGATTATGTCGCTTGAGCAGCGTAAAAAACTGATGAACATCAGTCATCGCCCGCCACTCTTGCTCGACTACACTGGCGTCGACTTGTGTTTTCTCAACTGGCGCATCAACGGCCTGTAGCTCAAGAGGCGTATTTTCCTCGACGATAAAGCGCGCCAAAAGCTCACTCCATGCCGCCATATCGGTGCTGTCGGTGGCATAAACTTTTAGTAATGCATCGCCCTGATGATCAAAGAACTGAATACTCTGGCGCTCACCGCGAGCCGTGTTTTCTTTGACGTGGAAAACACTGGCCCACTGATTGAGAAACAGACGCAGATCCAGCGCACGCGGGTTGAGGATCAATCCGGCATGTCCGTTCAGATGTTGGTTCGTGAACGCTCCCACTTGCTCATGAACGGCATATTCGTTACGGCAAATGCATTTGGTTTCACCAACGCTTTCCAGCGCCGCCAGAATCTCGCGAATATCACCGCGCATCCGCCACGCATCATGAGTTACGCGGGCAAATGCCAGTTCAGCTTCACTGATATTCATTAAGCCTGCGATGTCACGCGCGTACTTTCCGGGATTTTGTTCTTTTAACTCAAGCCAGCGTGTGTAGTAATTCATTGTCTCTCTTCCTTCCAGATTAATGCCCCGAATTAACGGGGCCGCTTCTTACCATTGATAACTCACGAAAATTTTTCCGTTACGGCCATCCTGCGGGATACCCTGCGGCGACCAGTACTCTTTGTCGAAAGCGTTACCCAACACCAAAGTGGTGGTCATGCCTTTGAGCGCCTGCTGTCCTTGATAACTGACGTAGAAATCATTCACGCCGTAGCCCGGTTGTTTGCTGTAACTGCTGCTGATATGCGTTGAACGATCGGCAAACGTTCCGACCCAGCCGACAGAGAAGCCACTGTGGGCGATTGGAATATTCAGGGTACTGGTGACGGTATCCGGGTTAATAGTAGAGATATATTCCCCGGTATCAGTGTCTTTGCCGCGAGTACGGTTATAAGCCACATCAAGGCTAAACAGATCTGCGGTATATTTCGTCATCACATCCCAACCCCAGATTTTGGCGTTCGGAACGTTATAAGACATGGTTGTCGCCGCCGCGAAATCGACGGTCGTGGAGATATAGTCTTTCGCTTTGGTATCGAAGTAGCTGGCTTTAAATTCCAGGGCATCATTAGGCAACATCAGGTCATCAAAACGCAGTCCAAAGCCGTACTCCTGCGTTTCATTAGTTTCCGGGCGTAAGTTCGGGTTTGGCACCCAATAGTTGGTATAGAAACGACCAATCGAGAAGTGCTTAGAGTCGTTATACATTTCTCCCATCGTCGGGGCGCGGAATGCCTGCGCATATGAGCCAAACATCATCAGCCAGTCGGTCGGGCTGATAGTCAGCCCCGCACGAGACGACCATTTGTCGGCATCAACATCTTTGTAACCGTCGCTACTACCGCGATAGCTGTCATAACGAGTTCCGCCAAGCAGGGTAACAGGCAGATCGCGTAAAGTGATCTCATCCTGTAGCCAGCCAGAGCTAAAATCGATTTTTGCCTGAGGGAACCCCGTCGTCGCGCCGCCCGGATGCTGTTCCTGACGATAATACTCGCCGCCATACGTCAGTAAGTGAGAAGCGAAACTGTCAGCAAACAGAGTAGAGCGGTTTTCCAGCTTACCGCCTTTTGTCGTCTGTTCCCGATATTCGCTGGAACTCCCCGTGTTTTGCGCATTAATACGGACTTCTGACCAGTAAATTTTTGCATCAGCATTTAACCTGTCGTTATCCTGTGGGGCGAGTTTATAAGAAAGTTGCGCATCGCGTTGAATCGTTGAACGATTGACCAGCGGATTACTGCTGTCAGAAGCCTCAACGGTCTGCGGATTTTTCGGTTCACGCGCGTCGTTATTGTAATAACGCACGGAACCGCTCAGGGCCTGGGCTGAATCAATTTGCCAGGTCCCTTTCGCCAGCATGTTATTGATGGCCTCGTCATTCGGTGCCGTCTCTCCGTCGCTCTGGCGTAAATTCCCTCTATCGCGGCTAGACCAGGCCACAATACCATCCAGATTTTCAGTTCGCCCAAAAGCACTGGCGCCTAACCCCAGGCTGTGATCGCCGGTGCCGCCAGTACCAAAGACACGAAAACCGCTATTTTGCCCTTCCTGCAATAAATCTTTTGCATCGACCGTATCGTAGGAGATCACCCCCCCCAGCGCGCCACTGCCATAGAGTAATGCCGAAGGTCCACGAACAATCTCAACGCGTTTGATCAGCGCCGGGTCGAGGAAAGTTCCATTCAAGTGTCCGGTATCTGTTCCCTGACGAACGCCGTCAACAAGAATCAGCACGCCGCGATGGTCATAGCCACGCATGTTCACATCCTGGCCGTTCGTCCGCCCGGTGCCGTCAAGGGTAATCCCGGGGACAGAGCGCAATAAATCGGTGGCTGAAGTCGCAGTTTGGTTTTCGGGAGTAGAAGAGTCGATAACGCTGACCATCATTGGCGCTTCGAAGGAACTTCGGGCATTCCCTGTCGCAGTAACGGTCATTGTTTCAGTGGCAAAAGCACTCATCGGCAAGGTGGCGGAAATAGCCAGAGACAACAAACTCCAACGCAACGAGGTAAATTGCGGACGTGACATAGCGATTCTCCATGAGGAAAATAAAAAATGCTGGCTACCGGGGTAAAAACCGGGGCGGCTGGCGAAAATAAATTTATATACGATTCAACGCGATAGATTTAATTGCGAGAATTAACTGGCGTTTATATTCCGTGATATCGCCTGTTATTTCTGACAATTAAGCAAAAGCTCGCCTTTTTTTGTCAGGCAAAGTGACATGCCACGTCTGGAGTGAAGAGTGCTGTGTATTATCCCTGGCAAAAGCTATTATTTTGTTATTCATATGGGCATGTTTTGTTAAAGCAAACGTGATAATGAGAATTATTATCGATCATTTTTTTATGATCAAGCTTTTTTTTAACCGCTATTAGCACAATAAACAGGGGGTTATAAAACCTGTTTATACCTCGTCAACCACTGCGTTCTTGCGATGACTCACCGCCACAACATTGTCACGAAACGCTGTCGTTAGCCGCCATAATTTTTCCATCTCTTTGCTCTGTAATCCGCGACAGCTCTGGGATTACACCTTTTTACCCCCCTGACATTTAGCCATTGCAAAATGCGTTAGCTAACGAAGCATTTTGATAAAAATCAAAAAATTCGTTCTTGCTCCCTCTTGCATATTGAACCCGTTGTCGTGTTTTATATATAACCCAAATGATAATCATGTTCATTCTCAATTTGATAAGAGCTCTCATATGATGCCAAGGATCACCAACCGGCAGTTTCTTTTTTCCCCGTTGACGTTATGTATTTCAGCGATAACCGTCGCCGTGAAGAACGCGGTAAAACCTCAGCCCATGAAAAAGCTGTTTACGGCTGTACTGGCGCTTAGCTGGGCCTTTAGTGCAACGGCAGCCGAACGTATTGTGGTCGCAGGAGGCTCACTGACGGAGTTGATCTACGCGATGGGCGCTGGCGAGTGCATAGTTGGCGTCGATGAAACGACATCTTACCCCCCGGAAACCGCCCAACTGCCGCATATTGGCTACTGGAAGCAACTGAGCAGCGAAGGCATTTTGTCACTTCGCCCGGATAGCGTAATTACCTGGCAGGATGCCGGCCCGCAAATTGTGCTGGACCAGCTACGGGCGCAAAAGGTCAACGTCGTCACTCTGCCGCGTGTACCAGCCACCCTTGAGCAGATGTACGCCAACATTCGCCAACTGGCAAAAACGTTACAGGTTCCTGAACAAGGCGACGCACTGGTGACACAAATCAATCAACGTCTGGAGCGAGTTCAGCAAAGCGTGGCGGCAAAAAATACCCCGGTTAAAGCCATGTTTATACTCTCTGCAGGCGGAAGCGCGCCGCAGGTTGCGGGTAAAGGCAGCGTCGCGGATGCCATTTTGTCGCTTGCCGGAGCAGAAAACGTCGCAACTCACCAACAGTACAAAAGCTACAGCGCGGAATCGCTGATTGCATCGAACCCAGAAGTGATTGTCGTGACCTCACAAATGGTCGATGGCGATATTAATCGTCTGCGTTCTATTGCCGGAATTACCCACACTGCCGCATGGAAAAACCAGCGCATTATCACCGTTGATCAAAACCTGATTCTGGGAATGGGTCCGCGTATTGCTGATGTCGTTGAGTCTTTACACCAGCAGCTTTGGCCGCAATAAATGGATTTAAATCAGACGAATGAACACAAATAACATCCTGGATCTCACGCCACATTTTGCGTTAGACGGTGACCAGCCATTTAAAGACAGACGCGCTATGATGCCGTTTCGCGGAGCCATTCCGGTCGCCAAAGAGCAACTGGCACAGACCTGGCAAGAGATGATCAATCAAACGATCTCACCGCGTAAGCGACTGGTTTATTTGCACATTCCTTTTTGCGCGACGCACTGCACGTTTTGCGGTTTTTATCAAAACCGTTTTAATGAAGATGCGTGCGCTCATTATACCGACGCCCTGATTCGTGAAATCGAGCTGGAAGCAGACAGCGTATTACATCAGTCCGCCCCTATCCACGCGGTCTATTTCGGCGGCGGCACGCCTTCCGCGCTCTCGGCACGCGATTTGGCAAGAATCATCACCACCTTACGAGAAAAGCTACCGCTGGCGCCGGATTGCGAAATCACCATTGAAGGCCGGGTTCTGAATTTTGACGCTGAGCGAATAGACGCTTGCCTTGATGCGGGAGCAAACCGCTTCTCGATTGGTATTCAGTCCTTTAACAGCAAAATTCGCAAGAAAATGGCACGCACCTCGGATGGCCCAACAGCCATTGCGTTTATGGAAAGCCTGGTCAAACGTGACCGGGCTGCGGTGGTGTGCGATCTGCTGTTCGGTTTGCCTGGTCAGGATGCGCAAACCTGGGGAGAGGATCTGGCTATCGCTCGCGATATCGGTCTCGACGGTGTTGATCTCTACGCGCTCAATGTCCTTCCCAATACGCCACTGGGCAAAGCCGTGGAAAATGGGCGCACTATCGTGCCCTCTCCGGCAGAACGTCGCGATCTCTATCTGCAAGGGTGTGATTTTATGGACGATGCCGGCTGGCGTTGTATCAGTAACAGCCACTGGGGCCGTACCACACGCGAACGCAATCTCTATAACCTGCTGATTAAACAAGGAGCCGATTGTCTGGCCTTTGGTTCCGGCGCTGGCGGTTCGATTAATGGTTACTCCTGGATGAATGAGCGCAACCTGCAGAGCTGGCATGAATCCGTCGCGGCAGGCCAAAAACCGTTGATGATGATGATGCGCGCCGCCGAACGTAATGCGCAGTGGCGTCACACTTTGCAGTCGGGTATTGAAACCGCGCGTGTACCGCTGGATGAACTTACGCCACATGCCGAAAAACTCGCCCCGTTACTGACCCAATGGCACCAAAAAGGCTTAAGCCGCGATGCTTCAACTTACCTGCGGTTGACCAATGAAGGTCGTTTCTGGGCAAGCAATATTTTGCAGTCTCTTAATGAACTAATTCAGGTACTTAATGCGCCAGCGATTGCGCATGAAAAACCATAACAGGAGTAATTTATGAGCCATGTCTCGTTACAGGAATTTTTGAAAACGGAACCGGACGGTACGCTGGAAGCGGTTGCCGAACAATACAACACCACATTGCTGGAGGTAGTGAAAAATCTGCCCTCCTCTACTGTTGTGTCTGGCGATAAATTCGACACCATCTGGGATACCGTCTGCGAATGGGGCAAGGTCACCACGCTGGTGCATACTGCCGATGTGATCCTCGAATTTAGCGGCGAACTGCCTTCAGGTTTTCATCGCCACGGCTATTTCAACCTGCGTGGAAAACATGGCATGTCCGGGCATATCAAAGCAGAAAACTGCACGCATATTGCCCTGGTCGAACGTAAATTTATGGGTATAGACACCGCATCCATTCTCTTTTTCAACAAAGAAGGCAGCGCGATGCTAAAAATTTTCCTTGGCCGCGATGACCATCGCCAACTGCTGAATGATCAAGTTAACGCTTTCCATTCGCTGGCTGCGTCTCTGAAGGAAGAAGCCTGATGGCACCGTGGCTACTCTTTGGCGCAGGTGGAAAAGGCGTCGGCGCCAGAACCCTTGAGCTGGCGCTGACGGAACAACGCCCGCTCGTTGCTGTCGTTCGCCATGCCGATACCGCGACGAAACTGGCGCAACAAGGCGTGCAGGTTTTTACTGGCGACGCCTGTGATGCCAGCGTGGTCGCGGCGGCCTGCCGTGCGGCTGGCCCGCAAGCGCTTGTCATCTCAACAATGGGCGGCGCTCAGGATTATCTGGCCCACAGAACGGTGATCGATGAGGCCGAAAAAGCAGGCATCACACGCATGATTCTGGTGACGTCACTGGGCTGTGGCGATAGCTGGCCATTTTTATCGGATCGCGCTAAAGCCGCGTTTGGTCAGGCGGTACGGGAAAAAACTCTGGCGGAAAGCTGGTTGCAAACCAGCCAGCTTGACTACGCGATTCTCCGTCCCGGCGGCCTGCTTGATGGTGCGGCAACGGGCAAGGCGCTACGCATACAAAATCAGGAATGTCATGGTTTTGTCCGTCGTGCCGATGTCGCCATGCATATTCATGAACTGGCAAACGCGCCAGCACTCAACAAGCAGATCTACAGTCTGATTGAACCAGGCCTGAAACCGGCGTAATGCCATGCGGCGCGGAAGCTCCGTGCCGCAACGTCATAGTGGAGTTTTGCGTGCTCAAGGATTCACTCTCTTCCGCCAGGGTCTTGATGGGGCTATCACTATTATTGCTTGCCCTGGTGCTGTTCGGCGCCAGTCAGGGAGCATTAAAAATCAGTTTTAACGCCCTGTTTGATGAGGAATATCGCGATATCTGGCTCAATATTCGTCTGCCTCGGGTTTTACTGGCGGTGCTGGTAGGCGCGGCATTGGCAACTGCCGGGGTGATTATGCAGGGGCTTTTTCGCAACCCAATGGCTGACCCGGGCTTACTCGGCGTCAGCAGCGGTTCTGCATTAATGGTTGGCGTGGCAATTGTGCTGCCTTTTTCTTTTCCGGTAGTGCTGGTGCTGTATGAACAGATGGTTTTTGCCATCGTCGGAAGTTTAGTAGTCTGTACCATCATTTTTCTCATTACGCAGCGCCATCGCGATGGCAGCATGATGCAATTGTTACTGACCGGTATTGCTATCAATGCTCTGTGCGGCGCGGCGATCGGCGTGCTGAGTTATATAGGCGATGAGCAGCAACTGCGGCAACTGACGCTGTGGATGATGGGTAATCTCGGCCAGGCGCAATGGCCAACATTACTGGTCGCCAGCTCATTCATTCTGCCAGCGATTATGGCGACAACCTGTCTCGCCGGAACGCTGAATTTACTCCAGCTTGGTGATGAAGAAGCCCACTACCTCGGCGTGAACGTTAAACGTAAACGCCAGCAATTACTGTTAGTGAGCTCACTGCTCGTTGGCGCTGCCGTATCGGTAAGCGGAATTATCGGCTTTATTGGCCTGGTGATCCCGCATCTGATTCGTATGACTACCGGGGCAAATCACCGCTGGCTAATCCCTTGCTCCGCCCTCGCCGGAGCCTGTTTATTGCTGATGGCAGACACACTCGCCCGCACGCTGGTACAGCCAGCAGAAATGCCCGTGGGACTCTTAACCAGCCTGCTTGGCGGCCCGTATTTTATGTGGTTGATTCTGCGCAACCGGAGGACGTCATGATCAGCGCCAGGAATCTGATTTATAGCCTTCAGGGGCGGCGTCTGACTGATAATGTCTCGCTGACTTTTCCCGGCGGGGAAATTGTTGCCATTCTCGGCCCTAATGGCGCGGGAAAATCTACGCTGCTTCGCCAGTTAACCGGCTATCTTCAACCAGATAGCGGTGAATGTCGGTTGTTTAATAAGCCATTAAATGAATGGTCAATCACTGAACTGGCAAAACACCGGGCCGTGATGCGTCAGAATAGCCATATGGCATTTCCATTCAGCGTACAGGAAGTGATCCAGATGGGGCGGCATCCGCATCGTACGGATGTTCAGCGTGACGAAACTACGCAGATAATGGCGTTATGCGACTGTCAGGCGCTGGCACACCGCGACTACCGGCAATTATCCGGCGGTGAACAACAGCGTGTACAATTGGCGCGCCTGCTGGTGCAACTCTGGGAACCCACTCCCTCGCCGAAATGGTTATTTCTTGATGAACCGACATCGGCACTGGATATTCACCATCAACAGCATCTGTTTCGTTTATTACGCCAGTTAGTTCACGAGCGACAGTTTAATGTTTGCTGCGTATTGCACGATCTTAATCTCGCCGCCCGTTATGCTGACCGTGTTGTATTGATGCAAAAAGGCAGGGTTGTCGCAGAGGGTAAACCACAAAATGTGTTGACCCAGCAAACACTGACAATGCTCTATGGCGCGGATATTACGGTATTAAGCGATTCCGCCAATGATTCGCCGCTGATCATTCTCGATCGTTAAATACAAAAGGAGCAACAAGATGTCTCAACTTGCTGCTCCCTTTGGTTTCATTTCTATTAATTTGGCAGAACATTGGCCAAATTATCTTTGAAGGAATACAAATTTTTCTGCGGGTTTTTCTTACAATATTCGATCACTTTGGGGATCTGAGTCAGGTCAGTTTCATTTAAGGTTACAGTATCGCCGCCTTTATAAACCGTTTCTTCATGCAGCATCCACCATGCAACAGGCGTCATCGCTTTTGGATTCAGGTCAATAAACTCCTGGCAGGTCATATCTTTAGCGGATTCATTAGCAGCCAGTACTGATTGCGCATTAGCCAGTGACAATGCTGCTACAGCGCCAATAAAAACAATGGCTTTACGTAGAGATGAAATATTCATTTTGCAACCTATTCGTCAACACATATATGTACGAACAGGAGGATTACTTATATTTGGAAAAGCAATCCTCTGTTGTTTAACACATAAGGAAATACGGCTTTATGCATTCCCGGAATTACATATCTTTCTTAATCTTGTCCCATTCGCCTTTAACTTTATCTTTAAAGTTGGCTTTTTTATCCTGGTTACAAGCCTGGATAATAGCAGGCGTTGCCGTGGCAATACCCTGAACATCTAAAACCGCATCTTCTGGTTTATCTTTATTGTTTAATGCTTCAGCATAACCGACAGCGGTTGGCTGGAAGGATTCGTCCACAGCCAGGAAATCTTCACAGGTCCAGGAGTTGACAGATTTTTTGTTATCAACAGCTGCTTTTTGCGCATCCGCTGCATTGCTCACAACTGGCAGAAGAAGCAGGCCACCAAGAATAACGCCTAATGCTTTTTTCATCGTAATATCCTCAACTATAAAGTGAAAGAGCCGTCACGAATCAATTTCGACACTGAGGTTATAACCTGGTTTTCTGGGTATGTCATGTTAAGACAAAATATCAAAATCAGATATTTTTATTTTAATACAAAGAGTTACATAGACGCCAGATACATTAATTAGGAAATTTTTATTAAATCGACTGCATTCTTAGATGCATTTTTGGCATAGATTGATAGCAGGGGTTTTCTTCTTAAATTCGTAGGGGTGGTTCTATGTTATATATAGACAAGGCAACTATTTTGAAATTTGATCTGGATATGCTTAAAAAACATCGGAGAGCAATCCAGTTTATTGCGGTGCTGCTGTTTATTGTCGGTTTACTGTGTATCAGTTTTCCGTTCATTTCTGGAGATATCCTTAGCACGGTCGTCGGCGCATTATTGATCTGCTCGGGAATTGCGCTGATTGTTGGTTTATTCAACAACCGTAGCCATAATTTTTGGCCGGTATTATCAGGTTTCCTCGTTGCTGTCGCCTATTTACTCATCGGCTATTTTTTCATCCGTGCGCCAGAACTGGGCATTTTTGCTATTGCAGCATTTATCGCAGGGTTGTTCTGTGTAGCGGGGATTATTCGTCTGATGAGCTGGTATCGCCAGCGTTCAGCTAAAGGTAGCTGGCTACAATTCGTCATTGGTGTGCTGGATATCATCATTGCCTGGATATTTCTTGGCGCGACCCCCATGGTTTCTGTAACGCTGGTTTCAACTCTGGTAGGGATCGAGCTGATATTTAGTGCTGCCAGTTTGTTTAGCTTCGCCAGTTTGTTCGTGAAAAAATAACGGACATCAGGCGCATCATCACCCTATTTTCCTTCCCGCCTCATAATCACTTGTAGTGACTATGAGGCGCATCATACTCCCGTCACAGTATGACCACTCTGATAAATCACATATTTTCGCTGAAATAACCGTCGCATGAAGATTAAATTAAGCCAATGATATTTCTAAAATTTACATATATTACATATCAAATTAGCCATTTCAAACATTATCATGGCTGATATTTTTCGTTGTCAGGTTTAATGTTTTTAAAGTGCTGTGGGAAAGTGAACTAAAGGTTCGGTGGCGTTGATTAAATGAATAAAAACGTTGCCATTCATTTTTCTGCAACAGGTGAACGTTACGTTGCATAAAAATCCAAATATTAAAAGAAAGCTGGCAATCCAATTGCCAGCCTAAGTCGAAACAAGGAGACTCGATATTTACGGATTACATTTTTACTTTAGTTATATTCTTCAGAGATCACAAATGGGTAATTGATAACTTATTCCTGAACAGATATCTGCAAATGTTAGTGTTTTGTTTAATAAACACAAAGTGATAACAACCAGGAATGTTACCCAGGACTAATATATGGAATACGTGATGGATAAATCTGAAGTTTTGATTAGTGTTAATAGACGTATTAGTTCACGAAGGGCAAGGTTCTTATAGGCGTTTACTATATTGAACACCACGTCAGGGCATGGATGTAAATAATGAAAAGGATGACATGTTCGAAACGATAACGGCTAAGGAGCAAGTTATGATTTTTCTCATGACGAAAGATTCTTTTCTTTTACAGGGCTTTTTGCAGTTGAAAGATAATCACGAAATGATAAAAATCAATTCCCTGTCAGAGATCAAAAAAGTAGGCAATAAACCCTTCAAGGTTATCATTGATACCTATCACAATCATATCCTTGATGAAGAAGCGATTAAATTTCTGGAGAAATTAGATGCCGAGAGAATTATTGTTTTGGCACCTTATCACATCAGTAAACTAAAAGCTAAAGCGCCTATTTATTTTGTCAGCCGCAAAGAAAGTATCAAAAATCTTCTTGAGATTACTTATGGTAAACACTTGCCCCATAAGAATTCACAATTATGTTTTTCACATAATCAGTTCAAAATTATGCAACTGATTCTGAAAAATAAAAATGAAAGCAATATCACGTCGACGCTCAATATTTCGCAACAAACATTAAAGATTCAGAAATTCAACATTATGTACAAGCTGAAACTAAGACGTATGAGCGACATCGTCACCCTGGGTATCACATCTTATTTTTAGTCAGGACATAAGCAACTGAAATTGATGGCTGGCATGACGAGGGATGCAGATGCTGATTTCATTACCCCCGGTGATTACTAAAGGAGAGGCTAAAACGACTTTATTCCCCTGGTATGTGTATCCACCAGTAGAACCCTTCGTTGCCCGAATGCTGGCAGGAACTGTTGGCAGAACGGCAACATTTTTTTTGTCGTTGACCTCACCATGTCGATCACTATGCCTGTATCCCACCTTACTGGCTGACAACCCCACTATGCCGCTGGTCTGTAAATCCCTCATATCTCTCCTCGCGCGCAATTTAAAGAACCGTTATTTCTCAAGAATTTTCAGGGACTAAAATGAACAGAAAAAGAAAACTGTTTAT
>OASX01001037.1_pt1 | contig 16114 bp, 15 predicted proteins | sample 1516531 | NCBI WGS metagenome assembly OASX01 (sample SAMEA2579911, study PRJEB22360) | human gut metagenome | biome: human gut; feature: human-associated habitat; material: faeces | place: Denmark | collected 2008/2010
AGATGGTTTACACAGGGGCGCGCCCGCCGCCCCGGCCGCCATTGCCATTGCGCGGACCGCGGCCATTCCGGTCACCACGGCGCTCGCCGCCGCGATGATAGCCGCCGCTGCGGCCATTGCCGTTGCGGTCACGGCCGCCGCGGGGTCCGCGGGGACGTGCATTTGCGCTCTCAGCCACAGCGTTGGGGTCGGTGGAGTAGATGACCACACGGCGGTCACGGCCCTCGCCCTTGCTCTCGCTGCGGACGCCCTCCATCTTGCCGATGGCAGAGTGGATGATGCGGCGCTCGTAGGGATTCATGGGCTCCATGGCAAAGCTGCGGCCGGTGCGGCGCACCTTGGCACCGATGCGCTGTGCCAGTGCGGTCAGGTCGCTCTCGCGCTTGTCGCGGTAGCCGGCCACGTCGAGGCCCAGCTTGATGTAGTCGCCCTCGAGGCGGTTTGCCACGAGGCTTGCCAGATAGGACAGGCTCTCCATCGTCTCGCCGCGGCGGCCGATGAGGGCGCCCATCTTCTCGCCGTCCAGACGGATGATGGTAGCCTCACCCTTCTGCACAGCGCTGAACTTGACGTCCTGTACGCCCATCTTCTCGATGACATCCTTCAGGTAGTCCATAGCGGCCTTGACCTTGGCGTTCTCCTCGATGTTGATGGGGACTTCCACCTCTTCGCCCTCTGCGGCGGGAGCAGCCTGCTCTTCGGCAGGGGCAGCTTCCTCAGCGGGAGCTTCAGGGGCAGTCTCTTCGACGACAGGCTCAGCCGCCACAGGAGCAGCCTTCTCCTCCACAACGGGAGCGGGCTCCTCAACGGGGGCAGCAGGAGCTGCCGCAGGCTCGTCCGGCAGCTCGACACTGACCCGGACCTTGGCGGGGGTGAGCTTCAGGCCCAGAAAACCGGTCTTCTGGGGCATTTCCAGCACTTCGTAGCTGACGTTGATGTCGTCCTTTTCCACGCCCAGCAGAGCGCAGGCGTTGGTGCGTGCTTCATCGACCGTCTTGCCGGTCGCTTCCTGCGTACAGATCATAACCGTCAATCCTCCTTTTTGTTCTGCAGCTCGCTCAGCGGGACAGTGCGCTCGTCCTTGTAGCGCTCAGCATCCTGCTGGCGGGCATACTCGAGGCGGCGCTTATTCATCTCGTTGGCGGAGATGTTCTTTTCCACGACCTCACCGGTCTTCTCGTCCTGGACCTTGATGGTGGTGCTCTTCACGCCGCGCTTCTCTTCCTTCCTGCGGGAAGCGATCTCGGCCTTGACCTGCTCCTTCATCTTCTCGGGGTCATAGATCTTGCGCATGACCTGGGTCTGGACGGTCATCACGATGTTGGAAATGACGTAGTACAGGGAGAATGCGCAGGGAACGGTAAAGCAGAAGAAGACGTACATCAGAGGCATCATATACATGGTCAGCTTCATGCTGCCCTGCATCTCCTGGCCGGAGGCCTTCATGCTGATGTGGGTGGAGATGAACATGGTGACGACAGCCAGGATGGGGAAGATCAGCAGGGGCAGATTGTCTGCTGCCAGGCTGTACTGCGGCACACGGGTCAGGTCGATGCCGAAGAAGTCCATGTGCTGGCCGAACTCCGTGATGGTGTTCAACTGGTCTGGGGTGAACACAGAGGTGACGGTGGACTCACCGGCCAGCACCTGTGCGATGATATTGGTGTCGCGGGTCACCTGAGTGAAGCTGATGCCCAGAGCGGTCATGGCATCGCCTGCGGCGGTGATGGCCTCGGCGCCGATGTGGAAGATGCGCTGCAGCGGGCGGTACACGACCTCGATGACGCCGAACATGACGAGGAAGTTGACCAGCATGGGCATACAGCCGGCGGTGGGCTTATAGCCAAACTCCTGCTGCAGCTTCATCAGCTCTTCCTGCTGCTTTTCGGGCTTGTCCTTGTACTTTTTCTGGATGTCGGCGATCATCGGCTGGAAAGCGGACATCTTGGCCATGCTCTTCTGCTGGTTGAGCTGCAGAGGGATGCTGAGCAGGCGGATGACGATGGTGAAAATGATGATGTCCCAGCCGTAGTTCGGGATGAGGTTGTAGATCCACTCCATCACATAGCCGAGAGGTACACCGAGGATGTACAAAATATTCATGTCTCTGTCCATTCTGCCCCGCCTGTGGTGCGGGACGGTTATTTTTATCGTAGGACACGCCGCCCACAGTTCAGCACGTCACAAGAAGCAATTATAATAGCTTTTCCTCTCAGCCTCTCCTGATAGGAGAGGTGTCACGCCGCAGGCGTGACGGAGAGGTTTCCCTCCTCTCTGCCGCCCTTTTTCAAAGGGCATTGACGGAGAGGTCTTCCCCGCTTCAGCGCTCTTCCAAAGAGCATTGACAAAGAGGTCTTCCCCGCTTCAGCGCTCTTCCAGAGAGCACCGGCGAAGAAGTTTTCCACTTATTTTTCGTGTCTGGTGGAAAACAGAGCCGAGGCCGAGAGATGCCGGGCCGGATTTTTCCAGCGGCCCTTTTCCGGTACGGGGTCGTAGCCCCAGCGGCCCAGCGGATTGCACCGGGCGATGCGCCACGCCGTCAGCAGCAGCCCTTTGACGCATCCGTGGGTGCGGATGGCCTCGATGCCGTACTGGCTGCAGGAGGGCGAAAAGCGGCAGTTCCGCCCCAGCCCCGGGCTGATGAACTTCTGGTAGAGCCGGATGAGCCCGCAGAGGGCTTTCTGAAAGATGCTCACGCCTCGGGCTTCCGGACCGGCGGCAGGGTGGCCGGGGGCTTTGCGCCCGGCTGCTTTGCCTTATCCGGCAGGCCGGCCTGGGCAAAGAGCTTTGCCACGATGGCGCTGAGCTGCCAGCTCTTGAGCCGGGGGGTCATGCCCCGGGCCACGAAAACGAGGTCGTAGCCGCCGATGTTGTAGTCGAGGTGTTCGTCGATGGCGGCCTTCATGACGCGGCGGGCGCGGTTGCGCTGCACGGCGTGACCGATCTTTTTGGTGGCCGTCAGGCCCACCCGGGTGCGCTTGCTCCGTGTTTTGAGCACGTAGAGCACCAGCGCCTGGTTGACATAGGACTTGCCGCGGGCATACACGCGGCCAAACTCGCCGTTGCGGCGGATGGGACGATAGCGCATCCTGTGCGCCTCCCTTCAGGTGGTGTGGGAGCACCGCCCGGAAAAAAGCAATGCTCAGTGTTCAGTATAGCAAAAAAACGCCGACATGAAAAGCTCATCCGGGCGTTTTCTCTGCCAAATCTTTGACAGTTTTTTTAGGCAATGCGACTATTCACCGCAGCTTTCCGGCCTTTTTTCCCGAATGCCGGGTAAAAAAATAAGACCGCCAATCCAATATCAGCGGCCTTTTTGCGCATATTCCATTCTGCGCCGGACCTGATGCATACTGCTCAGGATCAGACGGTCAGGCTCTTGCGGCCCTTAGCACGGCGTGCGTTGATGACCTTGCGGCCGTTCTTGGTGCTCATGCGGGTCAGGAAGCCATGAACTTCCTTGCGCTGACGCTTCTTGGGCTGAAAAGTTCTCTTCATGGTGTATTTCCTCCGTAAAAACTCGTCCCCGGTATGGGGTCTATTCTGGTCCCAAAATGGGGACAGGCTTGCAATTCAACAGTATATCGCACACTATGGCCTTCTGTCAAGCATTTTTTTCGCTTTCCTTCAAACTTTTTTGAAAAACCTCTGTGGAGAAGCTTTCAACTTTTTCACCCATTTTCCGTGGAAAACTTTTCATCCACAATATCTTGTGGCTTTTCTCCACCTTGGACACAAGGCCCTTTCCCAGACGCAGGTATGTCTTTTTTATGTATTATAAATTACCTTATATAATATAGACGCAGGGGGATTTTTGTGGTATACTAACCTGGTATCAGCAGCATTGTTGAAAACTTCAATGGAGTGGATGTACTATGGATTCTTTCAAGGACGTTTTAGAGGCTGCCCAGAGCTACTGCAAGGCGCAGATGGCGGAGCCGACGTATAATCTCTATATCGACGGGTTGGAGCCTATCAGCTTTGAGGACTCCAGCCATATCACCCTCTCGGTGCGCAACGACTTCATCTGCAAGATCGTGACGGACCGTTATCTCGGCCTGCTCAAAGAGGCCTTCAAAACAGTGCTGGGCTTTGACGTGGACATCACCCTCGTCGTCCCCAGCACGCCGCCCCACGAAGTGGTGCTGGCCCAGCAGTACGAGGCGAACCCCGCCTCCCCGCAGGGCAACTATGAATTCACCTTCGAGAACTTCATCAAAGGCCCGTCCAACCAGTTTGCGTTTGCTGCGGCGCAGGCTGTTGCGGCCAACCCCTCCGGTGCTTACAACCCGCTGTTCATCTACGGCGGCTCGGGCCTCGGCAAGACCCATCTGCTGACGGCCATCCAGACCGAGATCAAGCGCACCCACCCCGACTTCGTCATCATGTATGTCACCTGTGAGCAGTTCACCAACGAGCTGATCGCGGCCATCCGCGCCGGCAGCACCGAGGACTTCCGGATGAAGTACCGCGTGGCCGACCTGCTGCTGGTGGACGACATCCAGTTCATCGCGGGCAAGGAGTCCACCCAGGAAGAATTCTTCCACACCTTCAACTCCCTCCACGATGCCCACAAGCAGATCGTCATCGCATCCGACCGCCCGGCCAAGGAGATCAAGAGCCTGGAAGAGCGTCTGCGCACCCGCTTCGAGTGGGGCCTGACCGCCGACGTCCAGCCGCCGGATTTCGAGACCCGCGTGGCCATCGTCAAGCGCAAGGCGGAGCTTCTCCACCTCGACCTGCCCGAGGATGTGGCCGAATTCATCGCCAACCATCTGAAAAATAACATCCGCCAGCTGGAAGGCGCGGTCAAAAAGCTCAATGCCTACTATATGCTCGAGGGCATCCAGCCGGTCATCAGCGTGGCACAGAATGCCATCAAGGACATCCTCAACGAGACCCAGCCCGTGCCTGTCACCATCGAGAAGATCGTGGGCGAGGTATCCCGCACCTTCAACGTCTCCCCTGCCGACATCCGCGGCACCAAGCGGAACGCCAATGTGGCCTCTGCCCGCCGTGTGGCCATCTACATCCTGCGCGAGGTCACCGGTATGAGCATGGAAGAGATCGGCCGGGAGTTCTCGGGCCGTGACCATTCCACCATCGTCTACTCCCTCAAGACCATGGAGCGGGACATGAAGAACGACCAGCACCTGAGGGAGACGGTGAGCGACATCATCAAGAATGTGAAGGCTTAACGCACCGGAGTCGGCGTAAAAGTCATACTCATTCAGGGGTCAAACCCCAAAATATGGGGAGAAAGAGGAACAAAAAGGGGAAAATAGACCTAGATATTGTGGTGAAAGGCCGAAACTTTCCACTCTTTCCACATGGTTTTCAACATTCAACCTCCGTTTTTCACAGCGGATGTGGAAAGAACCACCGCTCTCCCCGATTCAACATTCCATCCACAGTTCCTCAACATCTCCGTGGAAAACCAAATCCCCGCATCCCGGCAAGGGTTTGCAGAGTTTTCCACATCTTCCCCATCCCCTACTACGATTACTACAACAAGTTCAATAAAGAAAACAGGCTTTTGCATCGGATCCCATGAGGAACGACAGCAAAACTGACGCAAAAAAGGAGAGAAGAAGATTTGAACATCATCTGCGACAAAACTCTTCTGAGTGCAGCCATTGACGGCGTATCCAAAGCAGTCACTCTGCGCTCTACCATCCCGGTACTGGAGGGCATTTTACTGAAGGCAGAAGGCTTCCAGCTGACCCTCACCGGCTACGACCTCGAAATGGGCATCGTGACCACCATCGAAGCCAATGTCAAAGAACCCGGTGAGCTCGTGCTGAATGCCAAGCTGCTCAGCAGCATGATCAGCCGGATGCCGGCGGGCCAGATCACCATCCAGTCTGCCGATAATGGCAAAACCACCATCCAGAGCGGCGTGGCGCAGTTCGAGATCCAGTCCATGTCGGCCACCGATTTCCCCGAGCTGCCCAACACCGGCGCCGAGGAGACCCTGACCATCAAGACCGGCGTGCTCCGCGATATGATCGACCGCACCCTCTACGCTGTCAGCCAGGACGAGAAAAAACCTGCGCATACCGGTGAACTTTTTGAGATAGAGCCGGATAAAATGACCATCGTTGCCCTGGACGGCTACCGTCTGGCCATCGTGGAACGGCCCGTCACTGCAGTCAAGGACATCCGCATCATCGTCCCCAGCAAAACCATGACCGAAGTGTCTCATCTGCTGCCCAACGACGACGAAGAGCCGGTCCACATCTGCGCCAACCGCCGCTACGTCGTGTTCATGACCGCCGGCTACACCATCATGAGCCGCCTCATTGAGGGCGAGTTCCTCAACTATCACAATGTCATTCCGGCAGGCAGCCGCACCCGGGTGACCATCGACACCAAGGAGTTCATCGAGACCATCGAGCGCGCTTCTCTGATTATTACAGAGCGTTTAAAAAATCCCCTCCGCATCACTTTTACAGAGGGTAAAGTCGTCGTCCGCTGCCAGACCAATCTGGGCCGCGTCGTCGATGAGTTCAACGCCGAGTGCGAGGGCGACGAGGTGGAGATCGGCTTCAACAACCGCTACCTGTTGGACGCGCTGCGCAATGCCCGCACCGAGAAAGTGCGGATGGAGATCAGCGGCCCGCTGAGCCCGGTGAAGGTGCTGCCGGTGGAGGGCAATGACTTCCTGTATCTGGTTCTGCCCGTCCGCTTCAAAAACGACTGAGAGGCGTAATAAAATGCAAAAGATCCTCATCCATACCGAATTTATCAAGCTGGACGCCCTGCTGAAATATGCGGGCCTGTGCGAGACCGGCGGCGAAGCCAAGGAGCTCGTGCAGGGCGGGGCCGTGAAGGTCAACGGCGAAGTCTGCACCATGCGCGGCAAGAAGTGCCGCCCGGGCGATACCGTGGAGCTGGACGGACAGACCATCGAGATCGGGATGGGCGGCTGATGCGGCTGCTCTCTCTCGAGGTCGAAAATTACCGGAACATCGCCTCGGCCAGCCTGACGCCGGGCCGGGAGCTGACGGTCATCTGCGGCAACAACGGCCAGGGCAAGACGAACCTCCTGGAAGCCATCTGGCTGCTCACCGGCGGCAAGAGCTTCCGGGGCGGCAGGGACGCAGAGCTGGTGCGCCGGGGCGAACCCTTCGCCGTGCTCAAAGCGTCCACCCTCCGCGCACAGCAGGAAGAGCAGGAAACGGAAGAGCCGAACCGCGTCCGCCTGACGGTGGGCGCGCCGGATTCCCCCCGCCCGGGCCGGACAGTCTCGGTGAACGGGGGCGCAGTCAAGCGGGCGGCCAGCCTTGCGGGCAGCTTTCCGGCGGTGGTCTTCGACCCCGGACACCTGAGTCTCGTGAAGGGTGCGCCGGAAGGGCGGCGGAAATTTCTGGACGCTGCCCTCTGCCAGCTCTACCCCGGCTACCTGACCCTCTACCGCCGCTACGTCCGGGCTTTGCAGCAGAAAAACGCGCTGCTTCGGCGCTCTTCCAATGGCATTGAGCGGCCTTATGCCGAAAAGAGGGCCTTATTAGAGGTGCTGAATCTGGAGCTTGCCCAGCAGGGCGAGGCCATCCAGCAGCGGCGCAGAGCCTATCTCGCCGCCCTCTCCCCGCTGGCCTGCGCCAACTATGAGGAGCTTTCCCGCGGGGCGGAAACACTGAGTCTGCGGTATGCGGCCCAGTTCGAGCCGGGCGGTCTGGCCCAGCTTCTGCGGCAGAAAATGCCCGAAGAGCTGCGGGCCGGGCAGAGCCTCTGCGGCCCTCACCGGGAAGATCTGGACCTTCTTCTGGATGGTCAGCCTGCAAAAGTGTATGCGAGTCAGGGACAGCAGCGGAGCGTCGTGCTCAGCCTGAAAATGGCCGAAGCCGCCGCGGCGGCCTCCATCACCGGCGAACACCCGGTGATGCTGCTGGACGACGTGCTCAGCGAGCTGGACGATGGCCGCAAGCAGTATCTGCTCACCCGGATGCGGGAAAAGCAGACCTTCGTGACCAGCTGCGACGACACCGCTTTCCTCAAAACGGACGGCGAGGTCTACCGGATGAACGGCGGCATGCTGACGAAAGTGTGATGCAATGTATGTACACCTTGGCCGCGATTATGTCCTGAACGACCGGGACATCATCGGCATTTTCAATCTGGAAACGACGACCATCTCACCCCGGGGGCGGGAGTTTCTGAACTACGCCCAGAAAAACGGGGCGGTGGTGAGCCTGTCCGATGAGCTGCCCCAGAGCTATGTGCTGGCAGATTCGCCGGTGGATACGATCTATCTCTCGGAGCTGTCGCCGGCTGCGCTCAAACGGCGCACGGAGATGAAACTGGAATAAGCCAACCAGCGATTGATCGCTTTTACAAATAGTAACGAAAAAATGAAACAAAACAAAAGGGAGAAAGGAAATGGCAGAGGAAATCATTACCAGTACCAACGCAGAAACTGCGACGGACCATGAATACAACGCCAGCGAGATCCAGGTCCTGAAAGGTCTGGAGGCAGTGCGCAAGCGCCCCGGTATGTATATCGGCTCCACCGGCGAGCGCGGCCTGCACCATCTGGTGTACGAGATCGTGGACAACGCCATCGACGAGGCTCTGGCCGGTTACTGCGACCACATCGAGGTCAAGATCCTGAAGGGCGACATCATTCAGGTCACGGACAATGGCCGCGGCATCCCCGTGGACATCCAGGCTGATACCGGTCTGCCTGCCGTCACCGTCGTCTATACCATCCTCCACGCCGGCGGCAAGTTCGGCGGCGAGAACTCCGGCTACAAGGTGGCCGGCGGCCTGCACGGCGTCGGCGCGTCCGTCGTCAACGCCTGCTCGGAGTGGCTGACCGTCAACGTCCGCCGCGACGGCCGCGAGTACGAGCAGACCTTCCGCCGCGGCGACCCGGACGGCCCGCTGAAGTGCATCGGAACCGTGGACCCCAGTGTCACCGGCACCCGCGTCACCTTCAAGCCCGACCCGGAGATGTTCAAGGACACCACCGTCTACAACTTCGAAACGCTGGAAAAGCGCCTGCGGGAAGAGAGCTTCCTGAACGCCGGTGTCAAGATCACCTTGACCGACGAGCGCGAGCTCTACACCCCCGTCCTCGAGGACGGCAAGGAGGGCGAGCCCACCTACCGCACCGAGGTCATGTGCTACGAGGGCGGCATCAAGAGTTTCGTCACCTATCTGGGCGAGAAGCGCGACCTCGAGGTGCTCCACCCCAACGTCATCTATCTCAAGGGTCAGACCGACCGGGGCATGGCAGAGATCGCCTTGCAGTATAATTCCAGCTACAATGAGCTGCTGCTGAGCTTTGCCAACAACGTCAACACCCCCGACGGCGGCACCCACGAAGAGGGCTTCCGCAGCAGCCTCACCCGCGTGTTCAATGACTATGGCCGCAGCCACGGCCTGCTGAAGGACAAGGACGAGAACCTTTCCGGCGCTGACGTCCGTGAGGGCCTCATCTGCGTCATCTCCGTCAAGCTGCAGGAGGCCGAGTTCGAGGGCCAGACCAAGGCAAAGCTGGGCAATACGGAAATTCGGACCCTCGTCTCCAACATGGTCTACTCCAAGCTGATGGAGTTCTTCGAGGAGAACCCCGGTGTGGCCAAGGCTATCTTCGAAAAGGCCACCCAGGCCGCCCGCGCCCGCGCCGCCGCCAAGAAGGCCCGTGAGCTGGTGCGCCGCAAGAGCGCCCTCGAGACCAGCCGGATGCCCGGCAAGCTGGCGGACTGCCGCGAAAAAGACCCCACCCGCACCGAGATCTTCATCGTCGAGGGTGATTCTGCAGGCGGCTCGGCCAAGATGGGCCGTGACTCGGCCATTCAGGCCATCCTCCCCCTGTGGGGCAAGATGCTCAACGTCGAAAAGGCCCGCGCCGACCGTATCTACGGCAACGACAAGCTGATGCCTGTCGTGCTGGCACTGGGCTGCGGCATCGGCGACGAGTTCGATATTTCCAAGCTGCGGTATGACAAAGTGTTCATCATGGCCGATGCCGATGTCGATGGCTCTCACATCTGCACCCTGATGCTCACCTTCTTCTTCCGCTATATGCGCCCCCTCATCGAGCAGGGCCATGTCTATGTGGCACAGCCCCCGCTGTTCAAGGTGCAGAAGGGCAGCACCATCAAATACGCCTACAACGACGCCGAAATGGCCCTGCTCTCGCAAGAGATGCCCGGCGCGAAGATAAACCGCTATAAGGGCCTTGGCGAGATGAACCCGGAGCAGCTCTGGGAGACCACCATGAACCCGGACAACCGCGTCATCGTCCGCATCACCATCGAGGATGCCGAGAAGGCCGATGAGGCGTTCACCATCCTGATGGGCGATCAGGTGGAGCCTCGCCGCCGCTTTATCGAGACCAACGCCCAGTACGCAAAGCTCGACGTGTAATTGGAGGAAACAATGGAAGAAGATTATGTGATGATACCGGGCAGCGGTACCAAGATGATCATCCGGGACGTCAAGAAGGAGATCGAGACGGCGTTTCTGGATTACTCCATGTCGGTCATCGTGGCCCGCGCCCTGCCGGATGTGCGTGACGGCCTGAAGCCCGTCCACCGCCGCATCCTCTACACCATGCACGAACGCGGCAACGACCCCAGCCATCCCTACCGCAAGTCGGCGGATACCGTCGGTGCGGTGCTGGGCTCTTACCACCCCCACGGCGACGCCTCCGTCTACGACGCCATGGTCCGTCTGGCACAGGATTTCTCCCTGCGCTACCCGCTGGTGGATGGTCAGGGTAACTTCGGCTCGGTCGATGGCGACCCTCCGGCTGCTTACCGTTACACCGAGGCCCGCATGAGCCGCATGGCGGTCGAGATGCTGACCGACATCGACAAAGACACCATCAACTGGGACCCCAACTTCGACGAGACGAAGAAAGAGCCCAGCGTCCTGCCCTGCCGCTTCCCCAACCTGCTGGTCAACGGCAGTCAGGGTATCGCCGTCGGTATGGCCACCAACATCCCGCCCCACAACCTCAGTGAGGTCATCGACGGCTGCGTGGCCTATATCGAGGACCCCGACATCGACCTGCCCGGCCTGATGGAGCACATCAAGGGACCGGACTTCCCCACTGCCGGCATCATCATGGGCCGCAGCGGCATCCGCGCCGCCTACGCCACCGGCCGCGGCAAAATCACCCTGCGGGGACGTGCTGCCATCGAAGAGACCAAGAATGGCCGCACCCAGATCATCATTACGGAAATTCCGTATATGGTCAACAAGGCCCGTCTCATCGAGAACATGGCAGAGCTGGTCAAGGACAAGCGGATCGAGGGCATCACCGGCCTGAACGATGAGACCAACCGCAAGGGGATGCGCATCGTGGTGGACATCCGCAAGGACGCCAACGCGCAGGTCATCCTGAACCAGCTGTACCAGTACACCCAGCTGCAGGATACCGTGGGCGTCATCATGCTGGCCATCGACCATAAGGTGCCGAAGGTCATGACCCTGAAACAGATGATACAGAAGTACGTCGAGTTCCAGGATGAAGTCGTCCGCCGCCGCACGCAGTATGATTTGAAGAAGGCCAAGGAGCGCGCCCACATCCTCGAGGGTCTGAAGAAGGCCACCGACATCGTGGATGAGCTCATCGCTGCCATCCGCGCCTGCAAGGGCGGCATGGCCGAGGCAAAGGCCGCGATCATGGAGCAGTTCGGCTTCGATGACCCGCAGGCCGACGCTATCGTGAAATTGCAGCTGGGCCGTCTGGCTGGTATCGAGATCCTCAAGATCGAGGAAGAGCTGTCCGGCTTGCAGGCAAAAATCAAGGATTGGGAGGACATCCTCGCCAACGACGCCCGTGTTCTGGAAATCGTCAAGAACGAGCTGCTGGACATGAAGAAGCGCTTCGGCGACGAGCGCCGCACCGAGATCCAGTCCGTCACCGGCGAAGTGGACATCGAAGACCTCATCGCCGAGGAGCAGTGCGTCTACACCCTCACCGAGGCCGGCTATATCAAGCGCCAGCTCAAGGCCACCTATCAGGCCCAGAAGCGCGGCGGCCGCGGCATCTCCGGCATGACCCGGAAGGAAGAGGACATCGTGCAGGAGATGTTCGTGGGCTCTACCCATGATTATGTCCTGTTCGTTACCGACAAGGGCCGTCTCTTCCGCATCAAGGGCTACACCATTGCCGAGGGAAGCCGCACCAGCAAGGGCAGCAACATCGTCAACCTGCTGCAGCTGGCCGAGGGCGAAAAGGTCACCAACATGCTCTGCTATCCCAAGGACGAGGACAACAAGGGCGGCTTCGTCACCATGGTCACCAAGCAGGGTCTCATCAAGCGCACCCCGCTGGAGCAGTACGCCAACATCCGAAAGACGGGCCTCATCGGCATTGCGCTCAACGAGGGCGACGCGCTGGCATGGACCCGCCTGACCACCGGCAATGATATGCTCATCGTGGCCACCCGCAACGGTCAGGCCATCCGCTTCAACGAGGCCGATGCCCGCCCGATGGGCCGCAGCGGCCACGGCGTCCGCGCCATCAAGCTGGCCGAGGGCGACGAGGTCGTCGGCGTCTGCATCTGCCGCGAGGGCGGCACGGTGCTCACCGTCACCGAAAACGGCAAGGGCCGCCGCTCTGACATCGACACCTACCGCATCACTGCCCGCGGCGGCAAGGGCATCCGCAACTACGATGCCTCCAAGGACAAGGTGGCAGCCGTCAAGATCGTGGATGACATCGACGATGTGCTGCTGAGCAGTCAGGAGGGCATCATCATCCGCCTGCACGCCAACGAGATCCCCGTCCAGAGCCGCTACGGCTCCGGCGTCCGGGTCATGCGTCTGGGCGAGAACGATAAGGTGATGGTGCTGGCCCGCACCGACCACGACGACGAGGCACAGACCGAGAGCATCGAGGCCGACACCGAGGACGAGCCCACTGCCGAGCAGTTGGCGGAGATGGAAGCAGCCGATGAGGCATCGGCCGCCGAAGCTCCCGAGGCTGACACCGGCGACGAGGAATAAACCTCATTTCCACACATAAACTGACCCTGCGGGGGAGTACACGCTTTCTGCGGTGCTCTCCCGCAGGTTTTTTTGCAAAAAATCACGGTTATACTGGACAAATCCGCTGTTTGTGTGGTACGATAACCGGACAACAAGAAAGATCCTCATGGGGGAGTAGCAGGCGCTGTTTTGCAGGCGGCGCAGCAAGTCAACACAATGACGGCCCGGGCGGCTGTCTGGCTTGCTTTCATTTGCGAGACTCATGTGCTTTGGTGCGAGTACTACGCCCATTCCACATGGAGTCAGTTTGTAAAAATCCGACCCGGAATTGGCGAAATGCGCGCCGATCCCGGGTCTTTTGTCTGCCCACCAATTCCGGTCAAATCAGGAGGCATCGTTATGGAATGGAGTTTTTTGTTTTTCTTCAACAGCGCCCTGTTGGGCGTGGGCCTTGCCATGGATGCGTTTTCCGTCTCGATGGCAAACGGTCTGCATGACCCTCAGATGTCCCGCCGCCGGGGCGTCCAAATCGCAGGCACCTTCGGCATCTTTCAGGCTGTCATGCCCATGACGGGCTGGGTCTGCGTCCACACCATCGTGGAGCTGTTCTCTTCGTTTGAAAAGTTCATCCCCTGGATCGCCCTCATCCTGCTGGGCTATATCGGCGGCAAGATGCTCATCGAGGGCATCAAGGGCGAAGAGGCCGAGGAAGCCGCTGAGCTGAGCGCGGGCGCACTCTTCATGCAGGGCGTCGCCACCAGCATCGACGCGCTGTCGGTGGGCTTCACCATCTCGGAGTACGGCTGGTTCATGGCGCTGGTCTGCTCCCTCATCGTGGCGGCCGTCACCTTCTTCATCTGTGAAGCCGGCCTTGCCATCGGCAAAAAGTTCGGCACCGACCTCTCCGGCAAAGCCTCCGTCCTCGGCGGCGTCATCCTCATCGGCATCGGTCTGGAGATCTTCATCTCCGGCATCATGGGCTGAGAAAAACAGCAGCGCCCCTGCACATTTGTGCAGAGGCGCTTTTTTTATGCCCGGGGGCGGCACCCGCCGGGGCAGGGATGAGGTTTGTTGTATTTTGTTGCATATTGCCGCAAAAATGAGGATTTTAAGCCCGAAATTTCGTTGCCTTTCCCTATTGCCTAGACTGTAGGGGGGGGGGGTATAATAAAAAACGGAATTGATGAGATGAGCAATCAGCTAATCTATTTATGACGGGAAGGTTTTATGCAGTTAAATGTAACAACTGACTATGCAATCAGGATGACACTATTTCTTGCAATCCATGGAACGCCTATGGGGAGTGAGGATATCAGCAAGCAGATGGGAATCCCGAAACAAATGATTGCTCAGATCGCAAAGCCTCTGCGCGATGCGGGGATCATTGCGACAAAGCGCGGCGTTGGCGGAGGCTTTAGTTTAAACCGAAAACCGGAAGACATCAGTTTGGCTGATATATTCAATGCGGTGGAAGGAACTACCAGGATCAACCGTTGCTTGGAAGAAGATTGCTACTGCTCGCGGCATGCAACGGAGACATGCCCGGTCAGAAAGTTCTATAAGGAGATGCAGACATTTGTGGATGAAGCGTTTTCCGGTAAGACAATTGCGTCTTTGATGTAGTCTGCTGTGTATGCAGCATGAGATACTGAAACAGAATAGTGTAAAAACCACAAAAAACGTAAAAAAGAGAGAAGATTACTACGATAAAGAGAGGAGATTGCTACGATGAAGAAGAACAACGCATTCCGCCGGGCAGCAGCTTTGATGGCAGCGTTGAGCATCACGGTGTCTCTGGCGGCTCCGGCCTTTGCAGGGACCTACTATATCGACAGCGGCGATATTACCGTCACCAAAAATGCGGATGGAAGCCAGACCGTCGAACAGAACGGAACGAGCAACAATGACAGTGATGAGATCATCATCACCACCACTGGTGCGGCTATCACCACGCTGGAGAGCGACCTGGAAGGCCCCGCGGCAGAGGACACCGACTTTGGCCCTGTGGTAGAAGACAACTACCAGCCGGCCCAGCCGGAGGACGCTGAGAAGCCGGAAGGCGCAGACCAGCCGGAGAGCACTGAGAAATCGGAAGATGCAGACCGGCAGGAGAGTGCAGACCAGCAGGCAGCCCCGGCTGCTGCCCCTGCGGCCTCTACTCCGAAGAACGACAAGGGAAATGGCTTTTGGGGCAACACCATTACGGTGATCAACAACTGTGTCGATAAGGTGCTGAACCTCACCCTGAAAGACGTAAAGATCGATGTGAGCGACACCGGAGGTCAAACGGGGATACCCGAAAAGGCAGCCCTGAGCGTTCAGGGAAAGGGCAATGTGGAGATCGAGCTGGACGGCGATAACGTGCTGAAAAGCGCCACTAACAAGGCGGGCCTTGAAAAAAAACGAATCTGACTCTACAGGCATGCTGACCCTGAAGGACGATAAAGATGTCGGCAACGGCAGCCTGAAAGCCGAAGGAGGCGGCGCTGCTGCCGGCATTGGCGGCGGACAGCCTAAGAACACGAAAAACATTACGATCACCGGCGGCACGGTAGAGGCAGTCGGAGGTAGTGGTGGTGGTGCAGGCATCGGCGGCGGCTATCGGGGCAGCGGCAAAAACATCATCATCAACGGCGGCGCGGTGACCGCTACCACGACCGGTGGCGAATCTGGTGCGGGCATCGGCGGCGGCTCCGGTGGCGACGGCAGAGACATCTTCATCATCAGCGGCACGGTGAAGGCGACCGGTGGCAAATATGGTGCGGGCATCGGCGGCGGCGAGAACGGCAGCGGCAGCGGCATCACCATCACCGGCGGCTCAGTGACCGCTTTCGGTGGCGAATTTGGTGCGGGCATTGGCGGCGGTGACAACGGCGGCGGCGAAAACATCACCATCAGCGGCGGCACGGTGAAGGCGACCGGTGGCAAATATGGTGCGGGCATCGGCGGCGGCAAGAACAGCGACGCCGACACCATCACCATCAGCGGCGGCACGGTGACCGCTCAAGGAGGAGAGAACGGTGCAGGCATCGGCGGCGGCAATGCCGGCAGCGGCATGGGCATCACCATCGAGGGCGGCACGGTGACCGCTGCCGGTGGCGACAATGGTGCAGGCGGCGGCAACGGCGGGGGAGGGGGAGAACACGCCCACCACGGTGATGTC
>OASX01001051.1_pt1 | contig 15941 bp, 6 predicted proteins | sample 1516531 | NCBI WGS metagenome assembly OASX01 (sample SAMEA2579911, study PRJEB22360) | human gut metagenome | biome: human gut; feature: human-associated habitat; material: faeces | place: Denmark | collected 2008/2010
TCAACGTACTGCGTCAGCGTGTCATAAAACGGTGGCAGCAAATTCTCTTCATACCGACAGGCCGCAGATTCCAGTTCCAGCCAATGCTGCTCATTACCGTTGATGAGTGCCGTGACGCCCGCTGGCAACTCGACCACATATTCGGAAAATAAAAATACTGGCAGTTGAAAACCAATACGCTTAAGTAACGTAAGAATGCCGCTACGACTATCTGCAGCGGTAATAACAACTGCCGCAATATCAGTAAAATCAGTATCTTCCAACGCCACCACACGGCGATGAGTAGAAAGCCGGGAAACCAGTTCGCCACTGGCGGCAATACCCATTAATTTCATAAGCGCAAAACCCGTTTCGGGGAAGTTAAAATGCCGGGCAAGGTGGAAAACCCAGCCCCATGAGATGTGGCTAAAACTGGTCATCAGCTCCGACTGCCGGACATCAGTAAAAGCAGAAGCGCTCTGATTTTACTGTTATCTCGCAGTGAGCGTGCGTTAACGTCACCGCATGAAAATCAGCGTCACAGCACGGGAGGCATTTCGCGCAAAATGGCGGAAAGCGGGAGAATGCAAGGAGGCGGCATACATCAGGCAAACTCCGTACAGGAAGGGGAAAATTTGCGCAATCATGGCACCTTTCATCAGAGCGAGCAAGCCAGGACTTTGCGACCAGACAAGCCATCAGGCAGCGAATACGTTCATAATGAGAGTATCTGACAATACAGTTAGCAGGAACTCTTGTGGTAATTGGTCCCTTTATCAATGCAGGTGCAGTATTAACAGGCGGCGTTCTTGGCGCTCTGTTGAGTCAACGCTTACCGGAGCGGATCCGTGTCTCGATGACGTCCATTTTTGGCCTGGCATCGCTGGGGATTGGTATTTTACTGGTAGTAAAATGCGCCAACCTTCCCGTTATGGTATTAGCCACCCTGTTGGGAGCGCTGATTGGCGAGTTTTGTTTTCTGGAGAAAGGAATCAATAACGCTGTTACCCGAGCGCAGAGTCTGTTTCGTTCCCCACACAAAAAACCAACGCATGAATCATTTATTCAGAATTTTGTGGCGATTATCGTCCTGTTCTGTGCCAGCGGTACCGGGATTTTTGGTGCAATGAACGAAGGAATGACTGGCGATCCGAATATTTTGATCGCCAAATCGTTTCTCGATTTCTTTACTGCGATGATTTTCGCCTGCTCGCTCGGCATTGCGGTGTCAGTAATAAGCATTCCATTACTGATAATCCAGTTAACCCTTGCCAGTTGCGCCACGCTGATATTGCCGCTGACCACTCCTGCAATGATGGCTGACTTTAGCGCCGTAGGCGGATTACTGCTGTTGGCAACCGGTTTGCGCATTTGTGGCATAAAAATGTTTCCGGTGGTCAACATGCTACCGGCATTACTTCTGGCAATGCCGCTTTCCGCCGCCTGGAGCGTCTGGTTTGCCTGACGATGCGTGCAATAGCAGCAAAGTGATGATAGATTGTGCAGTCTGCACTAAATTGAAGAAATTTGATTGACGAGACGAGGCGAATCAGGTTTAATGCGCCCCGTTGCCCGGATAGCTCAGTCGGTAGAGCAGGGGATTGAAAATCCCCGTGTCCTTGGTTCGATTCCGAGTCCGGGCACCAAATTCATATCAACGGACCTCCACGGAGGTCCGTTTTTCGTTTCAGAGCTTTATTCTTCAGTGTCAACGTCATTGCCCGAATGTCATCGCGGGTATCCCCCAGTCAGACAGTGTTTGTGCCCTCTTTAACGTATACAGAGGGCTAACCTATGGCACTGACCGGCGCAGAAATCCAGGCAACAAAGCTCACAGACAAGGCTGATTCCACCCTATCCTGTTCAGAGCGAACTTCACGGAGCTGAAAAATTCAGAGGGCATATATAATGGATTAATGATATTGCCAAAGAGTATTATAAATTAGAACATCCCCACTGGTTTGCTTAGATAACTCGAATATATCTCTTAATAACAGAGTGTCATTACTTAAAGATATTTTTGTTTCCGATGTGTTTAAATCCACGCGTAAGCTACTTCTTGGTCTTAACGTCAATTCGAAAGAACCATAGGACCATATAAATTTTAGAGTACATTTATTTCCTTTTACATTAGAGAATATTTTCACTTCCTCAGATGTATCTGTAAAACTTGATACATTAATAGTCTCGGGGTTCCTGTTATCATTATTTAAGAAAATAAGATGAGACGGTTGTTTTACTCCATTGAAATAGTAGTGACACCCTCCTTCTCCAAAAACATGTGATGATTTCCCTGAAGATATATAAAACTCCGCCCCCGGATTAGTTACTTTGTATATAAACATGTCTTGGGAAGAAACAACTCTATAATTACCAAAGTCAAATTCACTAACATTATCCTTAAAGAAAAAAAGACTGTTATTTTCTAATATATTCAGAGGTTCTAATACACCAATATCACGATGATGTTTTTCGAATTTTTGAATATCAATCTTTGCTGCGACTACGGGCCTTACTTTATTCGTGGATAGTTCTAACTCTATACCATCAAGAGTATACATAACTATTTTTCCTAAATAATCATATATGTTGCCCCCCTTATCCCCGTGAAATTCAATATGTTTCACAGAAGCACCATGATTTCCTCTTAGGTATAAAACTATTTTATCAGAGTGCCTGATGATATTTCTTATATTATTTACAGGAAAATCAAGTTGGACATATTGAATGAGACTATCTGCATCCAAAATAATTTTAGCAATGAAAAAATCATTAATCTTATTAGGAATGGTTATTACATTTGAACCTTTTCCGGGATATATAGTTGCACCTGAACGCCCAATGACAAAGTGATTATCGAATTCATTACCAATAAAAACATTAATCCCATGGTCAGAACCAATAATGGTATTTATATTTTTTTGGATCAGCGCCATATTTGATTCAGTTTCAGCTTGATAAACAGCCACAGTTTGTTGGCTCGTCAGATTTAAATTGACAAAAACATTAAAATTTTTTGATAATTGACTAAATGATAGTATATTTTTTGCTCCAGGAGCGCCTATTATATTAAAATTACCAACACCATTGGGGAAAACAGTAATACCTTTCTCGCCTCCTCTGACAGTGAACCAATGAGTGCTTAGCTTATATAAATCCTCACTATTCTTAGGAGAAAAAATATCATTATCCAATACAGGAAGAATTATCTTAACATTTTTATTACCTGTAACAACCTCAGCATTTTTATTCATTATTTCAACCAAAGGATAATTTTCCCTTGCAACCTCTTGAAAATCATCCCAGGCCATTCTAATTACTTCTGTATTGGCCACAATTTGAGAGGAATACCCCAGTATTACGGTATCATAATTCCCCTTTTTTATCGTCGGTACATGTGAAGGCCATACCCTGTTTGCAAACCCTCGAACTAATCTCGATTCTGATAAAGATAGTTCCCTGCATCTTTCCCCTCTATTCCCCCCACCAAAACTAGGAACATGCAGGTCATCATCATTAACACAAGCAACAGCATATTTACTTATTTTTCTAACCTCTCTATCACTGAGTTTGGGATTATTCCCAATATTTTTCCCATAGTTATATGAAAGTTCACCTGATAATTTCACATTTTCTGTTGAAAGATCTATTTTTAGATTGCCAATTATATTAATTGCCGAGAGATCTATTACCCCCCGGGAAGTATCAACTTTAACAACATTGCGTCTGGCAGCAGAATTCAAATATTTCTCAACTTTTTTCCAGGCATCTCTTCTCTCATTTTCCATGTGAAGATGTGCCTTAAAAACCTTTATATCTTGTTGTAAAAAAATAAGCGGCAGAGTGGCTAATGCGATGGGAGGGAAGGCAAAACTAGATAGTGTAAGCGCGGTATAAGTTGATGCAAAAGCAACATCTATTTCTGCCAGCATTTTATCTAAACTGCCACTTTTCTCCGATGTATATCTGTGAATAGATTCACCAAGAGACCATAAGTTTAATGCTGTATCGATGACAGGAAATTTAATTACATTAGCTATCTTAGATAAAATTCTTCCTTGAACTCCACCAATTCTTGTTGCAACTTGAGACAACTTAATAGCAGCCATTGTTTCTAAACGAATCTGAGAGATGCTGGTGCCAAATTTTTCTACTCCCATAAACATCAGGCTCGTACCCACAACTTTCTCTACTACTGTCTTTATATCTGATACGAAATTCGCATGGTCTATCGCTGATACATAACCACCATACCCCGTAATTTTCATATATTGAATAATACCGACAATAGCCATAATTCCATCAATATTCATTTCATCAATGGCTTCTGTTAATGAATCAAGGCCTTGTCTGAGCGTTATATTTAAATCTGAAGTATCAATATTAACATTTATATTTTTATTCTTATCTAAATCATACAGCGATAACTTAACACTATCACCTTCACTATTAGGATTAACTGAATTAATTCTATATTTATGAACATTTATATCACGTAATTTCTCTGATATTTTCTGGTGAATAGCACTTAAGATCCCCGAAACTGATTCTTCTTGAATTTGAAGCTTACTTAGTAATCCAGTACCAACGTTATCTGTTAGAAATACATCCTTCACAAGGATTTTGTTTTGCTCTGATACTTTATTAATTTCATTTATAAGTAATTTTATTTTCTCATGTTCTTTTGCTGTTATGTAGTTCGTATCAATATATTTTTTCAATATATCTAAGCTTATTGTCATTTTGTATAATTCATTAAATGAAAGCTTTGATATACTAAATTTTTCATCTATTCTTTTCCCATTAAAGAAAACGCCATAATTATATAAATCGATAATTTTAAATACTCCATCACCAAGTTGAATATCCATATTCAACTTTCTCATTTTTTCAACTGAAGATAAATGTTTTACTGATGTAAGTTGACAGGCATCATGATCAATAATTCTTCCCCATTGATTATCTTCCATGATAAACATATCTATAGCAACATCACCTTTCTTACCCGTATAGATTTCTTTTATATCTGGAGAAATGCTAACAGAACTCTCAATAAACGCTAATGATTGTTCCAGAGATGAAAAATCAGCATATCCGAAGTTAGGATCTGTAACACGAACCACATCATCGAAGACGGATACTACAAAACTGTGATGTTCTGTGGTTATCAGAATATTATTTATGTTTTTGTCTTTTAAGTAATGAACAACACTTGCTGTATTAAAATCAGTTAACCGTATTCTCTCAAGCTCCCCGGACTGTAATAATTTATTATTCCCATGCTGCTGATAATATTCAATTTGTGATACAGTGTTTTTCAACAATCGATGATCACTTTCTGAAAGATGTGCATTGTCAGATATATCTTGTTGATATAATGAGCTGATTAAATCAAGGTTCTCTTGTAACGTATTATATTTTTCTTTAGTATCAGCAAGGATATATAACTCACTTAAACCGATACAACGCCCTTCATTGGGTGAAAGCAACATCTGGGGATGATATCTTGGCTCACTACCGGAGTATTTTATCACGGCTTCATGCCATAATCTGGCATTGTGCCCATAAAAGTTTCTCCATTCCAGAGCTCTATATTTTGCCCGAATAGAAATATCATGTAATGTCGGGGATGATATTGGTGATTTAATATAACTATCGCTTCCTGTATAGCCTATACTTTCCCATGTTACGGGATCAACTAATGGTGAATCCATTATAGAATATATTGATGGAAGTCTATATTCTTTTTCCTTCAAGAGAATTTCTGATACACTGGGCAGTTTATTATGCACGATAGATGAAATACAGTCGATAAAAGATCTGTTGCCCGTTAATCCTTCACTAAGAGCACTTAAAGACATATGTTCATATTGCTTTGATTTACTTAAAAAGTTAGTAATATCAGCATCACCTGATAACATAAAATCAAGGGATTTTTGCTTGAATATATATTTTATTAAATTAGCATTAATATTACCTTTATTCTTTATGATAGTTCCAGTCTCATATAATGCGGAAAAATAATTTTTAAGATTTTCAAAAATTATATCTTTTTTACTATCTTGTATTTCTTTAATGCCAGATATAATTACATCATCTGACAAAGCATTATCCGTATTAGAAAACTTTACTCCCAGCCCAGACACATTCTGATTCATAATCGATACAAAATATCTATTAATATTTTTCGTATCGATATCACTTAATATTCCAGCAATGATCTCATGATGAATTTTGCTTTGCTTACTGGAATCTCTGACAATCTCTTCGATACCGAATAATTTATTATATAATTTATCTAAAATAGAAGAGGTATCCACATCGAACGTTGATGCATATTTGGATACAATATCGACTAACTCTTTTGATGGTGCTGAAACAGCAGCATTTTGTATAACAACTCCAGACTCTTTGCTAATGAGCGAATACTTAGCAATTCTTTCGATATCCTCAAATCCATACCCGTCATGAATTATGTTTTTTATTAAACTATTATCATTAAACTCAATATTTATTTCTTTTACTTTAACTCTATCAGAAAATTCACTTTCTTTTAATACACTATATAGTTCTTTAATTTTTTCTGCATTCTTTGATATATATTTATCCCATAACATATTAATATGTTTTTTCTTATATAATCCCTTAAGATTTTTTGTTAGTGTATCGACATCTTTTATATCATATACATTAATAGGATTACCGCTCTTATCTACTATTTTTCTTAATGGTGAAAACAATGTTTTGTTTTCTATGTCGATTAACTTAGCCTTTAAGAAATCATCCTCAGAAAGATTTGTTGATATAATCAATAATCTTTCTTGTCCATTTTTATCAATAATATCAAGCTGTTCTTTTTCTTTCAGTCTTAGATATTCCAATAATAACCTTCTCTTCGTTTTATCATGTTGCCCATTTAGCAGTTTATAAATTAATTGTCTTCTGGATTCCATTATCCATAACTCCCTCAATATGAGAGATTTATTTATATTATTATCGTTCCAAATATATACTACGGTATTACTATCACTTGCCAAAAGAGAATTTATAGACTGAACATTATCTTTAAATTGTTTATGAATATCTGACATCAGATAATGTATCTTATTTTCAATAGGGAGTGTAAGATGCTTTATTTTCTCAGCCAGTTGTTCTGCTAATGATATGCCTACCCATTTAACAAGACTATTAGTTTGAGATATCAAATACTTGCTTATCTTTTGATCTACTTGAGATATCTCTTCCAGATCTATAGTACTACCACTAATTATTCTATTATAGTCATCCTCCATTGAAGGCCACTTTTCTTTTATTGCTTTTTTTATTTCTGGCGGCCAACCAACAGTTAACTTTGATATATTTATTTCTGTTGGCGTTATATTCCACCCAGAATTTTTCTTCAATTTATCAATATTAGAAAATATATCTTCTATCTTCTCTAGTTTAGCAACCCAGGTACTTGCATCGTCAGGCGTAACATCATTAACACACACCGAGTTAGCATTAACCCAGTCATAATGAACACCTTTTGCACCTTCAATCACTTTAAGATTCCCTACAAATGAATCTTCCGCCAATCCTTTGAAGTTTCTGGCTTCTCTATCAATCCGGCACTCACCCAGCTCACCTAATGAATTATAGTAATCTTTCATCGCCATCATAATGGCATCTGGGCCAGAAATAAAAAGCGTACTGTATTTTTTGGGGATAATTGAGTCCATTCGATAATTAGAAAAAAGACTATTTTCAGAATAATATTTTTCAGGAATGAAGTCTTTTTTTATTGGCTGACTAACACTTTCTTTTTTACTTACACTGTCAAATACTTTAATATCCAATATATTCTTTACGGCATCATCATTATAATTCGTTTTATATTGCGATAATTTTTCACCATCCAATAAGACAATCTGGTCGAAGACAGGAAAATTATGAGGAGGAAGCTTTTTTAAATGATATTTTTCAGCTTTATTCAATCCTGAAGCAGAAAAAAGTTCTGTCATATATTCTTTAAACTTTTCTGTTTCTGAAAACTCAACAACACCACCATTTGCATCATAAAAACCATATTTTCGCTCATTATCGTTACCAATAGCCCAGGCAGCCATTGCATGACCAGGAGCCTCCAGTTTCAATAAAACTGGATTATCTGTAGTTTTTGGGGAAATTATTAAATCTATAACTTGTTCAACTGTTTGATGTGCTATTTTTTCTTTCCATATTTGTGTTAAGGTAGAGCTCAACGGATTTTTTGCATGAAGTTTAGCCAAACTTGTTAACAGTTTGTTGGCATTTGTTATTTCTACTTCACTATATAAACCAGGTTCACTTAATACCGCTGCTGTTGAATATAGATTTTCCAGAAATAGCTTTGTCTGCTTCTGTGAAGATTGGTTTTCAAGGTGTTTTGCAGTAAGAACCAAAATAGACAACGGATCACAACGACCTCCATATCCGTCACCAGAAAGGTTTAAGAAAAATAATTGTGGTATCAAGAATTCAACAGCATATTTATCCGTAGAACCTTTTGATACGACATTATTGAAAAGCTTATGGTACTCTTCTACATTAGAATGGAATGTAGCCAGTAACGCACGTTTTTCAATCTCATAGGCCATAGCTCCTTTTTGCTCGTTACTTAAGCTATTTATATTTTTTTTCATCAGCTTAACTAACTTTTTAATGTTCATGTCACTACGAAATCCATCCACTATCCTCTCTGCATTTCCTGAACTATAGCCTCTTAAGAAATCCTCCGTCGCTCTAATATCTTTAGGTTTTAGTCCACTTGCATTGCTATCAAGTAGTGCTCCATATACTGCCAGATCTTTTTTTAAGTCTTTAAGAACCTCTTTATTTTTCTTTTTATTAGCGGCATGCTTCACCCCCGACACGACCAAATTTGCTTCTGCCTTTTTATCTCCCCGATGAAAATCAAGAGAATTAATATTATCTGAATGTTGTTGTGCTATGTTGCCTGTATCTCGTAACTTCTCTCTTACCTCAAGAAGCTTTTTATAGGCTATTTCTTGCCTGTTTATTACGAAATCAGTTACTTTACTTCCTTTATGTGTGGCAAGGAAATTATTATTTGCACGAATATTCCAGCCTTTCTCCTTCCCCCAATATTGATAACGTTTTGACATCACCATTGAGTCTCTGATTATCATAGTATCGATAGGAGAAAATATATCTTTAGGGTCAAGTTGTTTTATCTTGTCGATGATAACAGAGAGACGTTTTCTGTCTTGTTCAGGGAGTTTATTTTTTATTCCTGAACTTGATTCTTTACTTATAATAGAAAGAATCTCATCATTTAATGCCCTTCGATGATGCTCTTTCTCTAAGAAATCATAATTAATACTATGCTCTTGAATTATTTTGTAGACATTTTTTCCATAAGCAGGAGTGACGTCATAATCTGTATATATTCCACCATATTCTTTGAGTATATAAACACGTAATTGATCTGTCGCAGACGCATAATTGCCACGCAATATCAATTCTTGTTGATATCGTTGTTTATATTGTACTTTTTTCATCTCCGGCAACTTTGTTGCATCATGAATATGAAAATTATCTTGACCAAAGATATTACTCAATTCATCATCCAGAGAATATGTTTTTATCTTGTTTTTATGGATAACCTCTTTAAATTTCTCAATTCTCTTATTATCATAATGTAAAATTTCTTTCAGAAATGAAATTCGATCTTGATCGCTGAAATTTAATATCCCTCTGGTATAGGCATAATTCATTACAGCGTCCTGGATCTGTAGAACCGACTTTAATAAGTTAGTTTCAAAAAGCGAATTTAATTTAGCATAAAAACCATCATCAGGTTGCTCCTTATTTTTTAATACATTAAGCTCCTCGATAGTTAAACTGTTAATAACCTCACTTTTTGCATGTTCAAGTGCTACACTTTTTAATTGAGAGTTAAATTCATAAGCTGCAAATGCGTTAGGGTCTATCCACAAATTAAAAGAAAAATCAGGATAAGCTGCTTTATATGCTTTTGCATATTTTGTTATAGTCTCAGGTGGCGCGCCAGCGATCCAAATTACATGAATTTTTTTATCTATTTCCACCTTAAGTGATTTATATTCGCTATGCAATGAACTAATTATTTCAGATATATTATCCTGAACGACTGGAGATACATCAGCCCGAAGCTTTTCCAAAATACTTGCCTGGTTTTTTAGACTTTCAATGCCTTTTCTGCTATTTTTTTCTGACAGACTTATATAGGTCCTAATTTCATCCTTAAGGATTTTTATCAATTTCTTATCTTTGGGTGACACCGTATCAATATGACCAAATATCTTATCCTTTATGTTATCCACTGTTAGTGAATATTTTGTATCTTTTTCCGCAGTTTGAATAATCTCCTCTGTTTTTTTTATGTTGTTTGTATTCCTTTTTTCCCTTTTATGAATCACTTGCGTTTGACTATTATTTTCTCTTACAGATTCAGGATGTTCTTTGATACCAGTAGGTATTAAATTTCTATTGTTATTTTCTGATATATGATGAGGTAACGAAGTTACATCTTTTGGCTCCTGCTGTAAGTTATAAGAAAAAAATGGTATCTGCAAAGGTTTAGATATTAACAACCCTATATAATGAATAATAACCGACTTCCAGTTCCTGGCCGATGTGGTCGCAGGTAAAGGTGAAGGCTGTAGAGTTCTTCTTATTTCACTCTGAATAATTCCACCTATAGAAATTACGTCATCTACAGACAAATGTCTTATTTTTCTATTCTTTTCAAGAAAATAGAAATTTTGCCTTTCACTTCTTCTTTGGCGAACTTGTTTTGTGACATCATTTGTGTTTTGGGTTTCTATATTCAAAGTAACCTCCTATATAATTTATCACGTATATTTTTTTTGTGAATATAGGTAAATTTGCTGACCGTAAGGAAATATCAGTGAATCACCGACCAGTAATCCACTTCCTTTCAAAGAAAAACGAGGTGCTAATTTTTTCGATGTGTGATGAGATCGCCACAAACACTCGCGACTATCTGTATCTATGGATATTTTCTGAACCAGAAGAGTCAGTGCATGATGCTGATGTCCGGGAAGAAAGATCAGAGTAAGGATGAGTCCTGTCCCTGGACTTCATCTGACTGATTTCATATAAGGAAACTACCACCATTGATTCTCTGGCGTTTCGAACTATCACGGATAATGATAAAACAGCAAAGCTACCGCACATTATTTGCAAAGACGCAAATAATGTAAAATTTGTCATCTGTTCTAAATCCTAACAACCAGCATGGTAATACTGTCAATCAAATATAGATAAAATGCATAAGTGAATCGCCGTAGATAATCCATAAACATCTGATTCATTGATAATATTGATTTTTATATTCTGTCGTGAACGGCTGACCATACTGACACTGACGGGTATAAAACAGCTAAATAATCATCGGCGCAATCACGAAACCTAATGCCACCCCTGCAATAATTCCCCCCAATCCTGGCAACATGAATGGATGATTCAGCACATATTTACCCACGCGAGTTGTGCCAGTAGTATCAAATTCCATGGCGGCCAGCGACGTTGGATATGTTGGCAGTACAAATACACCTGTGACAGCGACATAGGACGCCAGAATTGCCCAGGTGGGTACATCAAGCGCCACGGCAAGCGGGATAATTAACGGCGTGGTCGCGCCTTGTGAGTAGAGCAGAGCACAAGTGCCAAAAAGAACCAACGCCAACAACATCGGATACGCCTGCAAAATATCGCCAGCAATATCCTTAATCTCGGTTAAATGCGCATCAATAAAAGTGGTGCCTAAGGTTACAATGCCGAGAATCACCGCCAGCGAGCTCATCCCCGCACGAAATGTGGAGGTGAGAATAATGGCATCGGTAGCCGTCTTGCACAGCACCACCATCAGGCAGGCGGCAGAGAGCATACAGATAATAATAATATCGCGTGTTTCCATCGGTTTGCCGATATCAAACCCCGGACGCAGTTGAGGGAAAGCGGCAAGAATAACAATGGCGACCGTCGCCAGCAGGAACAATCCTACGGAAAGCGTCGCACCAGGTTTGATGCTGCTATTATTCTCGTATTTTTGCACCAGTCCTTTTTGCAGACGCTCAAGATAGACCTCGTCATCCTGCAACTCACATCCTTGTCGGGAAGCAATAAAAGCGGCGACCATCGCGGCGGCAAAAGAGGTAGGAAGACATACCGACATCACCTGAATAAAACTGACGCCGTTAACCTCCATAATAGTGAGCATAGCGGCCATTGCGGCGCTGATCGGCGAACCTGAAATCGCCACCTGCGAAGCAACGACCGAACCGGCGAGCGTGCGGGAAGGACGAATACCTGACTCTTTCGCAACTTCAGCAATCACTGGCAGTGTGGAAAAAACAATAAACCCAGTACCGGCCATAATAGTCATTGACCAGGTAATAATCGGTGCGATGATGTTGATATATTTCGGGTTACGACGCATAAAATTACCGGCGACGCGTACCAGATAATCCATTCCACCTGCGGCCTGTAATGCTGAAGCCGCCACAACAACGGTCATAATAATCAGGATCACGTCTACTGGCGGCGACCCCATAGGCAGACCAAATCCCAGAGTCAGGATAGCGAGCCGAAGCCCGCCACATAAACCAATACCGATCCCTCCCTGGCGAATACCAAAAAATATTGCGCCAAGTACTACGATAATTTCCAGCCAAACCATGATATTCTCCGTTATAAATATAATTTTTTCTAAAAGTGAATGACTTTCTGGCTGCGATTAAAATGATTATTGGGTTAGAAGATGCTGTTTTCCGACACGATTTTCATACCATTTTATTCCGGCGCGAACGAGTGAAGCAGTTGAGTCAATATAATGAGAAGGCTGCTCTTTAACAGCTTGTGCCAGAATAACCGGAATTTCCGTACAACCAAGAACAAGAACTTCAGCGCCGCGGGAAAATAATATTTCAGCCTGCTCGCTCATCAACTGTTGTGCATGCGTCATATCGCCTGCTTTCAAAGAATAAATACTTTCCATTACTTTTTTCTGACTGTCTGCATCGGGGCGGATACAGGTAAGTCCCAGCGACTCAATTCCTTTTTGGTATAATCCCATATACAGCGTAGCATTGGTGGCTAACAGGCCAATGCGGGTTTTACCACAGTCGCGAACTTCATTGATCGTTGTTTCTACGATACTTAATATATCAATATGACAAGCATCTTTTAATTCTTTGAACCAGTAATGCGCGGTATTACAGGGAATAACAATACATTCCGCCCCGGCATCTTCCAGTTTATGCATATAGTCACGCATAACAGGTAACGGCGAGCGCCCATGATGCATTAATGCATCGGTACGGTCAGGAATATTCGGAATAGAAGAAATAATTAATGGAATATGTTCCTGATCGCGTTGTGCGGCGGTAAACGTCACAAATTTATTAAACAGATCGACGGTAGCCGCCGGCCCCATTCCGCCGAGTACACCAATTAATCCTTTCACAAGATCTGCCTCTCAAAACGTTAATGGCAATGAGTAGTGAATAACTACTGATCTCTTTTTTAACAGCCAAAATAGACAATGAGAAATGCAAGGTTGTACAAGGTGATGCAAGACACGCATAGTGTAGCTATAGAGCACACAGTTCATTCGCCATGGTTATGACACTTTCTGGCTATCTAATGGAAAAAACTCATTTTTTTGCTGAAGTGTGATATCAACGTCAATACCGGAAATGAAGGCGTTATGCACAAAACGAATGACAAAAGCCCAATTGTGCGACTTGAGAACATTATTTTTATTGCCAGGATGTTTTATTATGCCTCCAGGTTGAAAATACAGGTGCCATGATAATGAAAAATATCGAGACAAAATGGTTATACGATTTCCTGACGCTGGAAGCCTGTCGCCATTTTTCTCAGGCGGCAAAAGAGCGTAATCTTTCACAACCCGCATTCAGCCGACGAATTAAGGCGCTGGAAGCGGCGATCGGCGTTGCTTTATTCGATCGCACAACCACCCCTTTACAATTAACCGAAGAAGGCAGGCTCTTTCATTCCCAGACTCGCAGCTTATTACAACAGCTTGAATGCAATTTGGGGGAGTTAAACGGCCAGAATTTACTCGGCGTACCCAACATTAAAATTGCCGCCGCGCACTCACTATCCCTGAGTGTATTACCCAAACTGGTGAATTCACTGACCGCCTATGGCGGAGAATTCGTCTATCATGTTGAAGCCATTGATGTTGTCCAGGCCGTAAATACGTTACGCGAAGGCAAGAGTGACTTTATTATTTCGTTTCGCGATGAAGATCTTATGCAATCGCCTTTTTGTTGCCTGAAACTATTTGAATCTGAGTTGTACCCGGTATGTGCCGCCGATGCGCAGGGGCAGCCAGTATTTGATATCACCCAGCCCCAGGTTCCTTTACTCAACTATACTGCCACTTCTTATATGGGCAGGCTGGTCAATCGCCATCTGGCAGAGGTTGGCGGTATTACCGGACGCACGATATTTATCTCTTCGATGAGCGAACTATTAAAAAATATGGCACTCAACGGATATGGTATTGCCTGGTTACCGATCTGGTCGATCATCGATGAACTGCAGACCAAACGTCTGATATGCCTTGATTCAGCTAAATTGACAGTCCCCATTCAGGCTTATATTTACCGTATGAACACCCGACTGAATAGAACCGCCGAAAATCTCTGGCGTATTTTGCAGGAACATATGCCGGGCGATTTAATTCAGCAGATATCAATGGAAAAACCAGCGCGCCGTTATTGATGGCGTGCTGAAAAAGATCAGCCCCGACGCCAGCCCTTATCCGGCTGGCGTTTCTTTCAGGAGAATAATGCTGTCGATTGAATATCCTACCCGCGCCCAAACTCCAGCCGCTGCACATTAACCATCCCTGGTTTTTCTCCGGCACTGACATCAATTTGTGTCACCCGCAACGCATATTTTTCATTCAACGTATTAAGCCAGTCCAGGAGATCATTAAATACCACAGGGTCTATCCAGACCTGAATATTCTCCCCGCGTTCGGCTATCCGCTTGATAACCACAGAATGTGCAGAAGCGCTGTCGCTGATGACTCGCGATATCTGTGCCGGCGTTGTCGTGCCGGATTTTCGTGCCGCAATAATATTCGGCGCGGCGCTCTGCAGCCGGGTATTCATCGCCGCCAGTTGTTGCAACGTTGTCTCCTGTTGCTCAATCCGTTCACTCAGCGGTTGCCAAATGAGGACGTAATATCCGACGCTAAACAGGAACACCACTGCTGCCAGCAACATCCCCTTTTCGCGCGGTGAACGCCCCGCCAGATGCTGTGACAGCCAGTGTTCGCCCCGACTTAACTGCCGCTCACGCCATTGCTGAAAATAGCGAATGTATTTATCGCGTAACATATTATTTCCTCCGCAGCGTTACGCCGCCTGAAACTGCATCACCCTCTTTTTGTAACGCGTCCTGTTGCACCACAAAATCTGCCGCCAGTGCGGTACGCAGTTTGTCGAAGCTGGCAAAATTCGCCGCCCGTAACTGGAGGTGAAGCGTCTGGCGTTTTTGATCAAAGGTGAAACCGCGCATCTCAATATCAGTAAGTGACGCTGATTTCAGAATGCTGGCGATCGCAGACAGTTGACCGAGTAGATCAGCATCGTCGGTCTGCGGACGATATTTTTTCAGCGCCATCGTGATCTGCGAGCGTAAATTCACAATTCGCTTCTGTTCAGGGAACAGTTTTAAGAACTGCTTCTCTGCCTGAGTGCGGCTTTGCGCCACTTGTTCGCTGACGCTCCATAACGTCACACCCCGCTCCACGGCTAACGCAACCAGAATCAGCAATATTGGCAGAACCATCACCCGCCAGCGCGCCCACTGTTTTCGGTAGCTGACGCGGGGCTGCCACGGCCCTGTCAGCAGGGTCCCTTCAGGCTGGCGAT
>OASX01001053.1_pt1 | contig 15912 bp, 19 predicted proteins | sample 1516531 | NCBI WGS metagenome assembly OASX01 (sample SAMEA2579911, study PRJEB22360) | human gut metagenome | biome: human gut; feature: human-associated habitat; material: faeces | place: Denmark | collected 2008/2010
GTTTAAAGACCGTTCAGTAGACATTATTGGCGCAGGCAGTTTGAACGCGGCGCGTTAACGCCGCGGAGCGAGCACAGGATTAATCGCGGGTTTGCACCCAGAAAGCATGAATCAAACCAGGGATATAGCCAAGCAGCGTCAGCAGAATATTAATGATGAACGCCCAACCAAATCCCTTGCCCAGCAACACGCCAAGCGGCGGCAAAATGATGGTGATGACGATTCTCCAGAACCCCATATTTACTCCCTATAAGAAAATTACCCATTGTTTAAAAAGAGATTTTATCTCTTAAGCGTAGTGATTTTAGCGTAGCCTGCCAGTTTCAGACTACGCTTTTACTCTCATTTACGCTGCTGGTGCTGGTATATGATGCATTTTTAGTTTAGCATTTTCTAAATTTAGAAAATTCTTAAATTACTATGTCTGAATTAGCCCAACTACAAGCCAGCGCCGAACAGGCCGCAGCCTTACTGAAAGCGATGAGCCATCCCAAACGCCTGTTGATCCTGTGTATGCTTTGCGGTTCGCCTGGCACCAGCGCCGGTGAACTGGCACGCATCACTGGTCTTAGCGCCTCCGCAGCATCACAGCATCTTGCTCGTATGCGTGAAGAGGGGCTTATAGACAGCCAACGGGATGCGCAACGCATTCTTTATTCCATTAAAAATGAGGCGGTAAATGCCATTATCGCCACTCTGAAAAATGTCTATTGTCCGTAAGGAGTGACTATGGCTTTGACAACTATTTCTCCCCGTGACGCACAAGAATTAATCGCGCATGGTGCGAAGTTAATCGATATTCGTGATGCTGATGAATATCTTCGTGAACATATTTCCGAAGCAGATCTGGCTCCATTATCCGTACTGGAACAGTCTGGCCTTCCAACAAAATTACGGAGTGAACAAATTATATTCCACTGCCAGGCAGGTAAACGCACCGCTAATAATGCTCAAAAGCTGGAAGCGATTGCCGCCCCCGCAGATATCTTTTTACTGGATGGTGGGATTGATGGCTGGAAAAAAGCAGGGTTGCCGGTAGCAATAAATAAATCACAGCCCTTGCCGTTAATGCGTCAGGTACAGATTGCCGCTGGCGGGTTAATATTAATCGGCGTTGTCCTGGGTTATACCCTGAATAGTGGTTTCTTCTTATTAAGTGGCTTTGTTGGGGCTGGATTAATGTTTGCTGGAATCAGCGGTTTTTGTGGGATGGCAAGACTGTTGGATAAGATGCCGTGGAACCAGCGAACTTAAGAAACGACGCCGGACGCGCCATAACGGCAGCATCCGGCAGCAGGGATTAGATCAGGAAATCGTCGAGAGATTTACCTTCAGCCAGTGCCTGAGCGATCGGCTTCGGCGTACGACCCTGACCGGTCCAGGTTTTTGTTTCACCATTGAAGTCGGTGAATTTATATTTCGCTGGACGCGGTTCACGCTTTTTACCTGCGCGCGGCGCAGTCGCACCGTTAGCAAATAACTCTTCTGGATTAATTCCATCAGCCTTCATCAGCTCCAGCCAGGTGCTAATTTTTTCCTGACGTTCAGCCAGTTCACGCTGTTGCTTTTCTTCTTCTTCACGTCTTTCTTTAGTGACAACCCTGAATTTTTCGAGCATTTCTTCAAGAACGTCAATGGAGAATTCGCGAGCCATCGCACGGAGGGTGCGGATGTTATTTAAACTTTGTAACATTACAGACATAATAGAAAAAACCTTTTAACGCCAACACAAAAAAAGTATTTCAGCGCGTAGTGTAAGCGATCACTTATTATATTTCCACAAGATTTAATCTATTCACAATCGCACACGATATTATTTCAACTGTTATTTCCTGACGCACCAGTAATTATTTTCAGATTGTATATTAGCCATTTGGCTTACTCATTACGGTTATTAACAACTGATTGGCTGTTCTTTACAACACCATTGTTAATGTCAGACAAATACAACATGCATAAATATGCAAAAACAAAGAATAGAACAAACAGTCACCTATCGAAACTTTATGCTGCCATTTCTCGTTTTATAACATTAAAAATGCTGAATGGTGTTAAACCGCGACTCAATCCATATTCTCTACACTTTAAAACAGCAAGAGCACCAGGAGAGTCCACATGCGAACCGTAGATTAACGCTGTAACGACATGATTTATAACAACATTTAATATCATGGCATTAAAAAATCCAGAATGTACGAAAAACAAGTCACTGCGGAACATTTTATCTACAAAAACTGATTAAATAAAAATTTTTCACTAATTGATTACCAATAGCCAGCAATATACGCTATGCGAAAATGAAAATGGCACTCGAAATCACTACTTTCATTTTTATTCATATCCAATTTCGCTTTTATTAAGGAGCATTAACATGTTCTCACCGCAGTCACGCTTGCGTCATGCAGTTGCAGACACGTTCGCGATGGTTGTTTACTGTTCTGTCGTGAACATGTGTATTGAAGTTTTCCTCTCTGGAATGAGCGTTGAACAGTCTCTTTACTCCAGACTGGTCGCTATCCCGGTGAACATCTTAATTGCATGGCCATACGGCATGTATCGCGATCTGTTTATGCGGGCAGCACGCAAAGTTAGCCCGTCGGGTTGGGTAAAAAATCTGGCGGATATCCTGGCTTATGTGACGTTTCAGTCACCGGTGTATGTGGCGATCTTGTTAGTAGTTGGCGCGGACTGGCACCAGATTATGGCTGCGGTCAGTTCTAACATCGTGGTTTCGATGTTGATGGGAGCGGTCTATGGTTACTTCCTCGATTACTGCCGTCGATTGTTCAAAGTCAGCCGTTACCAGCAGGTAAAAGCCTGACCTTTCTTTTCGCGACTGGCATTGCCAGTCGCGTCTTTAACTGGCTTCGCCAAACAATCCGTGCAAATAACGTTCAAGCGCTACACGCGAACTGAAGCCGTGCGGAATACCATAATGCTCGTGCCGTTCACCGGCTAAATAGAGCGGAAACTGTTGGTAATGATCGCAAGTTTTAATATCGGAAGCGGGTTCTGCCAGCGTCGAGCTACGTTCTTTTAATGTCGGGTGAATTACCAGTGCGGTACGTCCCATTCGCGCTTCGCGATTAACATAAACGTAATGTTCTCCACGACGGTAACCATACGTTTTCGGGGTTACCACATCGACGGTAAAACCAACTTTCTCAAGTACGCGCGCCACCTCGTCTGGTCGTAAATACATATTTTGTCCTCGTTATTATCTACCGCGGGCTTACCTTACCCGATTGAGCATTAACAGCGCTTTCAGAAAAATCCATAAAGCCGTGATAAACCTCTGCAAGGAATATTTTGGTCTACACTGAAAATTACATCGAATTCTAATGGGGGATCATATGTTTAACAGACCGAGCCGTAACGACGTCGATGAGGACGTGCAAGATATTCAGAATGATGTCAATCAATTAGCCGACAGCCTCGAATCTGTACTGAAATCCTGGGGAAGCGAGGTCAAAGGTGAAGCCGAAGCCGCTCGCAGTAAAGCTCAGGCTCTACTGAAAGATACCAGAGCACGGATGCATGGTCGTACCCGAGTGCAGCAAGCCGCACGCGATGCAGTGAGTTGTGCCAATACGTTTGTGCGAGAAAAACCCTGGTGTAGCGTAGGAACAGCGGCGGCGGTGGGTATTTTTATCGGCGTGCTGTTAGGTATACGAAAATCGTAGTGAAACCATGATAATAAATACACGTCTTTAACCCCGAAACCAGGCTTTGGGGTTTTTAATTTAAGGCGTAGTACAATTGCTGTACAACCTGCTGCGCCATATTCTCATTGATGATATTGGTAAATGAGAGCAACAATCCCCCTTCCCCGGATGACTGAATACGCCAGTCACTCAGCGCTTGCACCGCCAGCCCGGCTGCACTGGCTTTACGCGCAAGAGCAATGTCATCTCCGGGCAATCTGATGACCAGTTGGATCCCCCCTTTTTGCGGCACGACCTGAAATCCCTGTTGCATAAGCGCCTGCTCAATCCACTGTCGCCGTTGAGCATAGTGCTGACGCATTTTTTTCAGATGTCGCCAGAAATGCCCCTCATGAATAAAATCCACCAGCGAATTTTGCCACAGAATGGGCACAGCACACGGCGCCAGTGACGCCTGCTGCCGGAATTGGGCAATCTGCTCCACCGGCACCACCAGCCACGCGCAACGCAGCGCCGGAAACAGTGATTTGCTAAACGTTCCGGCATAAATTACCCGCTGCGGCGCATCGAGACTTTTCAACGCCGGTAGCGGCTTACCGTGATAGCGGAATTCACTGTCATAATCATCTTCAATAATCCATGAGCGGCTACGCTCCGCCCATTCCAGTATCTGATGCCTGCGCGCCAGAGAGAGCGCCACACCGAGCGGGCTTTGGTGTGCCGGAGTTATCAGGGCAAAACGCGCATCAGGATAATTTTGTATTCCGCTTGTGACATCCAGTCCGTTATCGTCAACGGGCACAGGTAAAATTTCCACACCGTGGCGAGTAACAATCGGGCGAATCAGTGGAAAGCCGGGATCTTCCATCCACATCCTGTCTCCCGGTTTTGCCAGCGCGTGCAAAATTAAGGTCATTGAGGCCGCATAACCGTGAGTAATAAATACCTGCTCTGGCTGACAATCAATACCACGAGAAACACGAAGGTAATCAACAATCGCCTCACGCAACACCGTCTCGCCACAGACATCGCCTAACGCCAAATCAAAACGCGTCTGAGTGCGCAGGCGACGCCCCATTACCCGCGCCCACAGTTCACGAGGAAAGAGATCGAGTGCGGGTAATCCCATTTGAAATGGCTGCGGCTGCTGGCTTTCACCGGCAAAAGCCACCACATCAACAGCGGATTTTTGTAGACGTATCTGCTCACTGACAAAGGTACCAGCCTGCCCCCGCCGAATCAGCCAGCCCTGCGCCACCAACTCAGCATAAGCACTTTCAACAGTGGAGCGAGACACGCCCAATTCCTGCGACCAGGTTCGACTGGAAGGCAACCGCGCGCCAGGCTTCAGCTCCCCTTGCTCAATAGCCGTTTTTAACTGACGGGCGATATCCTGATAACGTGGCATATGGTCTGCTTTTTTACGCAATTTATGGCTCTCTTTAACAGTCCATTATAGTGCTACATTGCGGGCGTTAATAAGAGGAGAAACTGTATGACTACGTTACGTCAGCCTTACTATGAGCTTAGTCCTGCGGTGTATAGCGCCCTGGTACAGGCTAAAACAGCGCTGGAAAATAGCACGCTGGACATCACACTGATGGAGCTGGTTTATCTGCGTATTTCGCAAATCAACGGCTGCGCATTTTGTCTGGAGATGCACAGCAAAGCATTACGTAAATCCGGTGTGCCACAGCATAAACTCGACGCACTTGCAGGCTGGCGCGTAAGCCATCATTTTGATGAGCGCGAGCGAGCAGCGCTGGCGTGGGCGGAATCGGTAACCGATATTGCCAGAACCCATGCGGAAGATGAGATTTATCAGCCTTTGCTTGAATATTTCAGCGCAACAGAGATCAGCGACCTGACGTTCGCCATCGGGCTGATGAATTGCTTTAACCGTCTGGCGGTTTCCATGCGCATGTAATTCCCTGATGCCGGGTACTCACCCGGCAAGCAAGCACAAAATCCCCTTCCCCGTTGAGCCATTCAACGGTGGTGAAATTTATCGAAATTTCCCATATCTTGTATGGTTGAATCTTTTTTCAACTACATCTAGTATTTCTCTGGTAACAGAGAGATAACCCGACGCGAATCATCGCGCCGTATCTTCATTTTAAACGGAAATACGAATCATGCGCATTACCATTTACACTCGTAACGATTGCGTTCAGTGCCACGCCACTAAACGGGCGCTGGAAAACCGGGGTTTTGACTTTGAAATGATTAATGTCGATCGTGAACCTGAAGCGGCAGAAGCGTTGCGCGCTCAGGGCTTTCGCCAGTTGCCGGTGGTGATTGCAGGCGATCTCAGTTGGTCAGGCTTTCGCCCGGATATGATTAATCGCTTGCATCCTGCACCACGCGCGGTCAGTGCATGAGTTTGATCGTCTACTTCTCCAGTCGCTCCGAAAATACGCAGCGTTTTATCGAACGTTTAGGGCTGCCTGCGGTGCGCATTCCACTCAATGAGCGGGAACGGATTCAGGTAGACGAGCCTTACATCCTGATCGTGCCCTCTTACGGCGGCGGCGGTATGGCTGGCGCAGTACCACGACAGGTAATTCGCTTTTTAAATGACGAGCATAACCGGGCGTTGCTTCGCGGCGTTATTGCTTCGGGTAATCGCAATTTTGGTGAGGCGTATGGCCGCGCCGGAGATGTGATTGCCCGGAAATGCGGCGTGCCGTGGCTGTACCGCTTTGAACTCATGGGTACACAAAGCGATATCGAAAACGTTCGTAAAGGAGTAACCGAATTTTGGCAACGACAACCGCAGAACGCCTGACGCAGGAAACGATGGATTATCACGCCCTGAATGCGATGCTTAACCTTTACGATAACGCAGGTCGCATCCAGTTCGATAAAGACCGCCAGGCAGTAGACGCCTTTATGGCGACGCATGTGCGTCCGAACAGTGTGACCTTCAGCAGCCAGCAGCAGCGACTGAACTGGCTGGTCAACGAGGGTTACTATGATGAAGGCGTCCTCAACCGCTACTCTCGCGATTTTGTCATTACACTGTTTGCCCACGCGCACGCCAGCGGTTTTCGTTTCCAGACATTCCTCGGGGCATGGAAGTTTTACACCAGCTATACGTTGAAGACATTCGACGGTAAGCGTTATCTGGAAGATTTTGCCGATCGCGTCACGATGGTGGCGCTGACGCTGGCACAAGGCGATGAAACACTGGCGACGCAACTGACTGATGAGATGCTGTCAGGACGCTTTCAGCCTGCCACACCGACATTCCTCAACTGCGGTAAGCAGCAGCGCGGCGAACTGGTTTCCTGTTTTCTGCTGCGTATTGAAGACAATATGGAGTCGATTGGTCGGGCGGTAAATTCTGCACTGCAACTGTCGAAACGCGGCGGCGGCGTGGCATTTTTACTGTCGAATCTGCGGGAAGCGGGCGCGCCGATTAAACGTATTGAAAATCAATCTTCTGGCGTGATCCCGGTGATGAAAATGCTGGAAGATGCCTTTTCCTACGCCAACCAGCTCGGCGCGCGTCAGGGAGCTGGCGCGGTATATCTGCACGCGCATCATCCCGATATTCTGCGTTTTCTCGATACAAAACGGGAAAATGCCGACGAAAAAATCCGCATTAAAACGCTGTCGCTGGGGGTGGTGATCCCGGATATCACCTTCCATCTGGCGAAAGAGAATGCGCAGATGGCGCTCTTTTCACCCTATGACGTTGAGCGAGTTTATGGCAAGCCGTTTGCCGATATCGCCATCAGTGAATACTATGACGAACTGGTTGCCAATAAACACATCCGCAAAAAATACATCAATGCCCGTGACTTCTTCCAACGACTGGCAGAAATCCAGTTTGAGTCCGGCTATCCCTACATCATGTATGAAGACACGGTTAACCGTGCTAACCCTATCGCCGGGCGCATAAATATGAGCAATCTCTGCTCAGAAATTTTGCAAGTTAACAGCGCCTCAGAGTATGACGAGAATCTCAACTATGCCCGCACAGGCCATGATATTTCCTGCAATTTAGGTTCGTTGAATATTGCCCACACCATGGATTCCCCCGATTTTGCCCGCACGGTAGAGATCGCCGTACGCGGTTTAACTGCGGTGTCAGATATGAGTCATATCCGCAGCGTGCCGTCCATCGAAGCCGGAAATGCCGCCTCACACGCTATCGGTCTGGGGCAGATGAATTTACACGGTTATCTGGCGCGAGAAGGCATCGCCTATGGTTCGCCGGAAGCACTGGATTTCACCAATCTTTATTTCTACACCATCACCTGGCACGCCCTGCGTACCTCAATGTTGCTGGCGCGCGAACGCGGTGAAACCTTCGCCGGGTTCAAACAGTCACGCTATGCCAGCGGTGAATATTTTAGCCAATATCTGCAAGGTAACTGGCAACCGAAAACGGCGAAAGTTGGCGAGTTGTTTGCTCATAGCAGTATCACGTTACCTACCCGCGAAATGTGGGCGCAACTGCGCGATGACGTAATGCGCTATGGCATTTACAACCAGAATCTCCAGGCGGTGCCGCCAACCGGTTCTATCTCTTACATCAACCATGCCACGTCGAGCATTCATCCGATTGTGGCGAAAGTAGAGATACGCAAAGAAGGCAAAACAGGACGCGTTTACTACCCTGCCCCGTTTATGACTAACGAAAATCTGGCGCTGTATCAGGACGCTTACGAAATCGGCGCAGAAAAGATCATCGACACCTACGCCGAAGCGACTCGCCATGTCGATCAAGGGCTGTCGCTGACGCTGTTTTTCCCCGATACCGCCACCACTCGCGATATCAACAAAGCGCAGATTTATGCCTGGCGTAAAGGTATCAAAACGCTCTACTACATCCGCCTGCGTCAGATGGCGCTGGAAGGTACTGAAATTGAAGGCTGCGTCTCCTGCGCGCTTTAAGGAATATCTATGAAACTCTCACGTATCAGCGCCATCAACTGGAATAAGATATCTGACGATAAAGATCTGGAGGTGTGGAACCGCCTGACCAGCAATTTCTGGCTCCCGGAAAAGGTGCCGCTGTCGAACGATATTCCTGCGTGGCAGACATTAAGTGCCGCAGAACAACAACTGACGATGCGCGTTTTTACTGGCCTGACGCTGCTCGACACGCTGCAAAATGTTATCGGCGCGCCTTCACTGATGCCCGATGCACTCACCCCCCATGAAGAGGCGGTATTATCAAATATCAGCTTTATGGAAGCGGTTCATGCCCGTTCTTACAGTTCGATTTTCTCGACACTCTGCCAGACCAAAGATGTCGATGCCGCCTACACCTGGAGTGAGGAAAACGCGTCGTTGCAGCGAAAAGCACAGATTATTCAGCAACATTATCGCGGTGATAATCCACTGAAAAAGAAAATCGCCAGTGTCTTTCTTGAATCATTTTTGTTCTATTCTGGCTTCTGGCTACCGATGTATTTCTCCAGTCGCGGAAAGCTAACCAATACCGCAGACCTGATCCGTCTGATTATCCGCGATGAAGCAGTGCACGGTTATTACATCGGCTATAAATATCAGAAAAACCTTGAAAAGATCTCCCTGGCGCAACGTGAAGAGTTGAAGCGTTTCGCCTTCGATTTGCTACTGGAACTTTACGACAACGAGTTGCAATACACCGATGAATTGTACGCCGAAACCACATGGGCTGACGATGTGAAAGCGTTTCTCTGTTACAACGCCAATAAGGCGTTGATGAATCTGGGCTACGAACCGTTATTTCCCGCAGAAATGGCGGAAGTAAATCCGGCAATCCTCGCCGCGCTTTCGCCGAATGCCGATGAAAATCACGATTTCTTTTCTGGTTCAGGCTCCTCTTACGTGATGGGAAAAGCGGTCGAAACAGAAGATGAAGACTGGAATTTCTGACCAGTTATTTTTGAATATATCACCAACCACAGCAGGGAAATAATTTCCGCCAAATAGCCTTTTATCACGTAAATATTTTGTGGTGATCTACATTGATTCTCTGTTGCATTATTCGCCTGAAACCACAATATTCAGGCGTTTTTCCACTATCTATAACAAAAAATATCAACTTTTCTCGATTTGCTCTCAGCCCTTATATCATGGGATATTCCGGCGATTTGCTCACACCAATATTCATGCCACATTTGCCCTCAGGGGTTGCCTCAGATTCTCAGTATGTTAGGGTAGAAAAAAGTAACTATTTCCATTGGGTAATATATCGACATAAACAAATAACAGGAATCCTTCTATTGCATGGCAATTAAATTAGAAATTAAAAATCTCTATAAAATATTTGGCGAGCACCCACAGAGAGCTTTCAAATATATCGAACAGGGACTTTCAAAAGAACAAATTCTGGAAAAAACTGGACTATCGCTTGGCGTAAAAGACGCCAGTCTGGCGATTGAAGAAGGCGAGATATTTGTCATCATGGGATTATCCGGTTCGGGTAAATCTACAATGGTACGTCTTCTCAATCGCCTGATTGAACCCACCCGTGGACAAGTGCTAATTGACGGCATCGATATCGCCAAAATATCCGACGCCGAGCTCCGTGAGGTGCGCAGAAAAAAGATTGCGATGGTCTTTCAGTCATTTGCTTTAATGCCGCATATGACCGTGCTGGATAATACCGCGTTCGGTATGGAATTAGCGGGAATTAACGCAGAGGAACGTCGGGAAAAAGCACTTGATGCTCTGCGTCAGGTGGGGCTGGAAAATTATGCCCACAGCTACCCGGATGAACTTTCTGGCGGCATGCGTCAGCGCGTTGGACTAGCCCGTGCATTAGCGATTAATCCAGATATTTTATTAATGGACGAAGCCTTCTCTGCGCTAGATCCATTAATTCGCACGGAGATGCAGGATGAGCTGGTAAAATTACAGGCGAAACATCAACGTACCATTGTCTTTATTTCCCACGATCTCGACGAAGCGATGCGTATTGGCGACCGGATTGCCATTATGCAAAATGGCGAAGTGGTACAGGTCGGTACACCGGACGAAATTCTCAATAATCCGGCAAATGATTATGTCCGAACCTTCTTCCGTGGCGTCGATATTAGCCAGGTGTTCAGCGCAAAAGATATTGCTCGTCGGACACCAAACGGCTTAATTCGTAAAACGCCCGGCTTCGGCCCGCGTTCGGCACTGAAATTATTGCAGGATGAAGATCGCGAATATGGTTACGTCATCGAACGCGGTAATAAATTTGTCGGCGCCGTGTCTATCGATTCGTTAAAAGCGGCATTAACGCAGCAACAAGGTCTTGATGCCGCGTTGATTGATACTCCCTTAGCGGTTGATGCGCAAACGCCTCTCAGCGAGTTGCTCTCGCATGTCGGACAGGCACCCTGTGCGGTGCCCGTGGTCGACGAGGACCAACAGTATGTCGGCATCATTTCCAAAGGGATGCTGCTACGCGCTTTAGATCGTGAGGGGGTAAACAATGGCTGATCAAAACAATCCGTGGGATACCACAGCAGCGGCGGACAGCGCCGCACAATCCGCAGACGCCTGGGGAATGCCGGCAACAACGCCTCCTGACGGCGGCGCTGACTGGCTGACGAATACGCCCCCGCCGGCACCTGAACATTTCAATATTATGGATCCGTTCCATAAAACGCTGATCCCGCTTGACAGTTGGGTAACTGAAGGGATCGACTGGGTCGTTACCCATTTCCGTCCTGTCTTTCAGGGCGTGCGCGTTCCGGTGGATTATATCCTCAACGGTTTCCAGCAACTGCTGCTGGGTATGCCCGCGCCTGTGGCGATTATCCTTTTCGCCCTGTTAGCCTGGCAGATTTCCGGCGCAGGAATGGGCGTGGCGACGCTGATTTCGCTGGTTGCCATCGGTGCAATCGGTGCCTGGTCGCAGGCAATGGTTACTCTGGCGCTGGTGTTAACCGCCCTGCTGTTTTGTATCGTCATCGGCCTGCCTCTGGGGATCTGGCTGGCGAGAAGCCCACGGGCAGCAAAAATAATCCGTCCTCTGCTTGATGCCATGCAGACGACGCCTGCGTTTGTTTATCTGGTGCCAATCGTCATGCTGTTTGGTATTGGTAACGTGCCGGGCGTAGTGGTGACGATCATCTTTGCTCTGCCGCCGATTATCCGACTGACTATTCTGGGGATTAACCAGGTTCCGGCGGATCTGATTGAAGCCTCACGCTCATTCGGTGCCAGCCCGCGCCAGATGTTGTTCAAAGTTCAGTTACCGCTGGCGATGCCGACCATTATGGCGGGCGTCAACCAGACGCTGATGCTGGCTCTTTCCATGGTGGTCATCGCCTCGATGATTGCCGTCGGCGGGCTGGGTCAGATGGTACTGCGCGGTATCGGTCGTCTGGACATGGGACTTGCTACCGTTGGTGGCATCGGGATTGTGATCCTCGCCATTATCCTCGATCGCCTGACACAGGCCGTTGGGCGCGACGCCCGCAGTCGCGGCAACCGTCGCTGGTATACCACTGGCCCTGTCGGTCTGCTGACCCGTCCATTCATTAAATAACTCTGCACTTGCCCGGTGACGCCGGGCATTACCCCCTGCCAAAAAAAAGGAATAACAATGCGACATAGCGTACTTTTTGCGACAGCGTTTGCCACGCTTATCTCTACACAAACTTTTGCTACCGATCTACCGGGCAAGGGAATTACCGTAAACCCGGTTCAGAGCACCATTACCGAAGAAACCTTCCAGACCCTGTTGGTCAGCCGTGCGCTGGAGAAATTAGGTTATACCGTCAACCAGGCCAGCGAAGTGGATTACAACGTTGGCTATACGTCGCTGGCTTCCGGCGATGCGACCTTTACCGCAGTAAACTGGACGCCGCTGCATGACAACATGTACAAAGCTGCCGGTGGCGATAAGAAATTTTATCGTGAAGGGATATTTGTTAACGGTGCGGCACAGGGTTACCTGATCGATAAGAAAACCGCCGACCAGTATAAAATTACCAACATCGCACAACTGAAAGATCCGAAAATAGCCAAACTGTTCGATACCAACGGCGACGGTAAAGCGGATTTAACCGGTTGTAACCCAGGCTGGGGCTGCGAAGGTGCCATCAACTATCAGCTTGCCGCGTATGACCTGACCAATACCGTAACCCACAATCAGGGGAACTACGCGGCAATGATGGCCGATACCATCAGTCGTTACAAAGAGGGCAAGCCGGTGTTTTACTACACCTGGACGCCGTACTGGGTGAGTAATGAACTAAAACCGGGGAAAGATGTGGTCTGGTTGCAGGTGCCGTTCTCCGCACTGCCGGGAGATAAAAACGCCGACACCAAACTGCCGAATGGCGCGAATTATGGCTTCCCGGTAAGTACCATACATATTGTCGCCAACAAAGCCTGGGCAGAGAAAAACCCGGCGGCAGCAAAACTATTTGCCATTATGCAATTGCCAGTGGCGGATATTAACGCCCAGAACGCCATTATGCATGACGGCAAAGCCTCAGAAAGCGATATTCAGGGCCACGTTGATGGCTGGATTAAAGCCCACCAGCAGCAATTTGACGGCTGGGTGAATGAGGCGCTGGCGGCGCAGAAATAATTTTTATTCGGGCGGATAAGGCGTTTTCACCGCATCCGCCGTTTTGTGCACAATGCCTGATGCGACGCTGACGCGTCTTATCAGGTCTACAAACCACACCGCACATTTCAACAACCTATCTTTTACCCGCCATTCATAAACATCCGCTATGATTGGTTTTCAGACTAATCATCACCTGATAAACAAAAACAATGACTAAAACCAATCATGAGCTTAGCCCGGCGCTGATCGTGCTGATGTCGATCGCCACCGGTCTGGCAGTCGCCAGCAACTATTACGCCCAGCCGTTGCTCGACACCATCGCGCGTAACTTTTCCCTTTCCGCCAGTTCAGCAGGCTTTATCGTCACCGCCGCACAATTAGGCTATGCCGCCGGTCTGCTGTTTCTTGTCCCCCTCGGGGATATGTTTGAACGCCGCCGCCTGATTGTCTTCATGACCTTACTGGCAGCCGGAGGCATGTTGCTCACCGCCAGCAGTCAGTCGCTGGCAATGTTGATCCTCGGCACGGCATTAACCGGCTTATTCTCGGTCGTGGCACAAATTCTGGTTCCGCTGGCGGCGACGCTGGCTTCACCCGATAAACGCGGCAAAGTGGTTGGCACCATTATGAGCGGCCTGCTGTTGGGGATTTTGCTGGCGCGGACTATTGCCGGGCTGCTGGCAAACCTCGGCGGCTGGCGTACCGTCTTCTGGGTTGCATCGGTGTTAATGGCGTGGTCTGCCACAAATGAAATCAGAAACCCAACTCAACTATCCACAGTTGTTAGGTTCCGTTTTCAGTATGTTTATGCACGATAAGATACTACGCACCCGTGCGGTACTGGGCTGCCTGACTTTTGCCAACTTCAGTATTCTCTGGACATCGATGGCTTTTCTGCTCGCTGCACCGCCCTTTAATTATAGCGACGGCATGATTGGTCTGTTTGGCCTGGCAGGTGCCGCGGGAGTATTAGGCGCACGTCCAGCGGGAGGTTTTGCTGATAAGGGCAAATCGCACCTCACAACGACTTTTGGTTTACTGCTGTTATTACTTTCATGGCTGGCGATCTGGTTCGGTCATACCTCCGTGCTGGCGCTGATTATTGGCATCCTGGTGCTGGATCTCACCGTCCAGGGCGTGCATATCACTAATCAGACCGTGATTTATCGAATTCACCCAGATGCGCGTAATCGCCTGACCGCGGGTTATATGACCAGCTACTTTATGGGCGGCGCAGCCGGCTCGTTGATTTCGGCCTCCGCCTGGCAACATGCTGCAGGCTGAGGCGTTTGTCTGGCTGGCGCGACGATTGCTCTGGTTAACTTGTTGGTCTGGTGGCGAGGTTTTCATCATCAGAAAGCTGCAAATTAAGCAATCAGCAACCGTTTTCGTCGCTTTACACTGATAAGGGTGTTAAGAATCCCATCAGTCTGATAAGGTTAAGATATTCATTCAGTCTATTTATAATATTAACAGTCGTTAAGCGTACACTCTATGGAAAGCCCAATTCCTCAGCCTGTTTCTGATTCGGCGACCTTCATGGAAGGATGCAAAGACAGTTTACCGATTGTTATTAGTTATATTCCGGTAGCCTTTGCTTTCGGTCTGAATGCGACCCGTCTGGGATTTACCCCTCTCGAAAGTGTTTTTTTCTCCTGCATTATTTATGCAGGAGCCAGTCAGTTCGTCATTACTGCGATGCTGGCGGCCGGGAGTAGTTTGTGGGTTGCTGCACTGACCGTGATGGCAATGGACGTTCGCCATGTTTTGTATGGCCCGTCATTGCGTAGTCGCATAGCCCGGCATCTGCAAAAATCGAAAACTGCGCTGTGGGCGTTTGGCCTGACAGACGAAGTTTTTGCAGCGGCAACGGCAAAGCTGGTACGCAATAATCGCCGCTGGAGTGAAAACTGGATGATTGGCATCGCCTTCAGTTCGTGGTCGTCGTGGGTATTTGGTACGGTAATAGGGGCATTCTCCGGCAGCGGTTTGCTGCAAGGTTATCCAGCCGTTGAAGCAGCATTAAGCTTTATGCTGCCAGCGCTCTTTATGAGTTTCCTGCTCGCCTCTTTCCAACGCAAACAATCCCTTTGCGTTACCGCAGCGTTAATTGGCGCCCTCGCAGGCGTAACGTTGTTTTCAATTCCCGTCGCCATTCTGGCAGGTATTGTCTGTGGTTGCCTCACCGCGCTCATCCAGTCGTTCTGGCAAGGAGCACCTGATGAGCTATGAGGTTCTGCTGCTCGGATTATTGGTCGGTGCTGCGAATTACTGTTTTCGTTATTTACCAATGCGTCTGCAGGCGGGCAATGCTCGTCCAGCCAAACGCGGCGCGGTGGGTATTTTGCTCGACACCATTGGCATTGCCTCTATTTGCGCTCTGCTGGTTGTTTCTACTGCACCAGAAGTGATGCACGACTCACGCCGTTTCGTGCCCACGCTGGTCGGTTTTGTGGTACTGGGCGCCAGCTTCTACAAAACACGCAGCATTATCGTCCCCACTCTACTCAGCGCGCTGGCCTATGGGCTCGCCTGGAAAGTGCTGACGATTATATAACTCACAAGAATTGATTTTTATAAAACAATACATTTACTTTATTTGTCACTGTCGTTACTATATCGGCTGAAATTAATGAGGTCATACCCAAATGGATAGTTCGTTTACGCCCATTGAACAAATGCTAAAATTTCGCGCCAGCCGCCACGAAGATTTTCCTTATCAGGAGATCC
>OASX01001059.1_pt1 | contig 15866 bp, 17 predicted proteins | sample 1516531 | NCBI WGS metagenome assembly OASX01 (sample SAMEA2579911, study PRJEB22360) | human gut metagenome | biome: human gut; feature: human-associated habitat; material: faeces | place: Denmark | collected 2008/2010
ACAGTAACTATGTGGCTTTCAGCCACTTTCACGGCTGATCCGTGAATAATCTAGGTTTAATATTGTCTTCTTCATTTGGTCCGTTCTCTCTCACCCCCCTCTCGTCCTCTGTTGCGAACAGGTATTCTAATGTGTGTTCTGGGAAAAAAGTGATCTCTAATTCTCACACATTCTGAATATTCCCACGGCACTTTACCATTGAATCTCGAATGAATCGTTCTATATGAAACTCCCAGATATGTTGCAATTTCAAGGCGAGAGACTTTTTTTCTTTTCATCTCAGCCCCAAGATTATCAATTTTTACCGCGCACAACTTTTTCACCTCCTTCAAATTGCGTAATTGTGCAATTCATACCTTTGCTATATTGCATTATTGCGCAAATGTCAACATATTATTTGCAGAATTTTGCAATTTTGTGTTTACTTTTTTAGCGCAATATTGTAATATCATCGTAGGAGGTATACACATGGATCAAAGAGCTGAATTACTACGGAAATTGATGGACTCAAAAAACATGAAGGTTTCTGATATTGTAAAGATATCTGGTCTTCCCTACTCTACAGTAAAAGCAATCTTAGAGCGTGGGGCAGAAAAAGCCGGTTATATAAATGTTTGTAAAATATGTAATGCTTTAGGAATTACCGCGGCTGAATTGGAGCGAATGGTTGCAGAAAATAACTATCAACCTACCACCATCGCCGCCCACTTCGACGGTGACGATTTCACAGAGGATGAGCTGGATGAGATCCGCCAGTTCGCTGAATTTGTTAAGAATAGAAAGAAATCATGATCCCCAGAAAGGAGACGCACATGACAACTACAGAATTTATTCAGTTCCTGCTGGAACGTTTTCAAATAGAATGGAAGCGCCGTGACCGCTCCGGAATCTACGGTCTCACTCAGCGCTTACTTGCTTATAACTCCAACAAAATCGAAGGCAGCACTCTGACGGAAGAACAGACGGCGTCTCTCTTTGATACCGGCACACTTCCAAAATCAGATGATTATTATCGTGCAAAAGATGTAGAAGAAATGAACGGACATTTCTTAATGTTCAATAAGATGTTAGAAACAATTGACCAGCCTCTCAGCCAGGAACTGATCAAACAGTTCCACTATGAACTGAAAAGCGGTGTCTTTGAGGATCGCGCCAACGGGTATGCGATCGGTGACTACAAGAAACGTCCGAACATTGTCGGTATGTATGAGACAGTTCTTCCAAGCAAAGTTCCGGAAGAAATGGGAAAACTGCTCTCCTGGTATTCCTCCCAGGATGTCACTCTTGAAATTCTGGCTGAATTTCATGTTCGCTATGAAAGCATTCATCCTTTCCAGGATGGAAACGGACGCACTGGTCGAATGATCCTTTTCAGGGAATGCCTGCGTCATAATCTTTCACCGTTGATCATAGAGGATGCTCACCGGCCGGAATATCTGGAAGCGTTGAAAGAATATCGTGAAAACGGATCCGTGGCAAAAATGTGTTCTCTATTCCATCTGGAACAGGATTATTATCGGAACCGCTGTCAGTATTTTATGGAGGAATAATTTTTACGGAGGCTCTTATGAATTCATACGAATATCTACAGGAAGAAGCCCGCGAAGATGGAGTCAATGTGATCGACTATCCTTTCGACAGCAACCGAATCCGCGGTCTGTATTGTGATGGTACGGTAGCTATCCGTCAGGATATGACCACGGTAGAAAAGTCCTGTGTTCTCGCGGAAGAGCTTGGTCACCACCGCATGACAGTCGGCAATATTTTAGATCAGAATGATGTGGCTAATCGCAAACAGGAACATCTTGCAAGGCTGTGGGCCTACGACCGTCGGATCGGACTCTCCGGGATCATCCTGGGATACCGGAACCATTGCCATAACTTGCATGAATTGTCAGAATGTCTGGAAGTGTCAGAAGAATTTCTGAACGAAGCCTTGGAATGCTACCGGGAAAAATACGGCTGCTACACAGAGCTGGATGGATATGTGATCATGTTTGAACCACACTTGGCGGTGGTAGAGAAACTATAAACGATAAAATTATCAGAATACTATGCAAAAGGGGATACAAATGGGATTTTTTGATATTTTTCGAATCGGCGAAATTAAAGCAGAAAACGAACAACTTAAACAGCGCTTAGCTGCTCTTGGTTGTGATGAATATGAAGAAGTTCAAAGCAAAATTGCAGAAGCCAAAAAGGAATTTTCCAATCTCAATGAAGAGATGGCTAATCAGAATACAATGATTTCTCGCCTGCGCGAAGAAATCTCTCAATTACAGGAAAAGCAGGAAAAATTAGATAAACAGGTCACAACCCAAACTAAAAAACTAAAGCGTTCGAAGGAACTGTACAAAAGCGTTGACTATTGTATTTCAAACTTTCTTGAAACCGACGGAACAGAGCGTCTGTCTCCTTCCGATTCAGCTGATTATGATGCCTATGCGCCCAGCGTCATTTTGAAATTACATTCCATGGATGTAAAATCTTTAAGGAACGCTTTTAAAGAAAATGACAAAGCCATTGACCGCCTCTTATCTTCATATGCCGCCCGGTATACTACAAAAGCCAATCAGACCATTTATCAGTTAATGGTTATCGCCCTTCGGGCTGAATTGCAAAATATCTTATATGATTTAAAATACGAAAAGCTGGATCAGGCAGTTGAAAAGGTAAAAATTGTCACACGAAAATATCTTCAGATTGCCGGAGAGGGAAATAAAAGTATTGTTGGAACACTCACGCGTTTCATTGGCGAAATTGAATATCTCTTTATTGACGCAGTAAAAATTGAATATAACTATTACGTGAAAAAAGAACAGGCTCGCCAGGAGCAACTCGCCCTCAAACAGCAAATGCGTGAAGAAGCCGAAGAACGTAAACTGCTTGAACAGCAACGCAAGAAAATCGAGCAGGAAGAGGCCAAGTACCAGGCAGAGATTGAAAAGGCAAATGAGGCACTTTCTAATACAGAAGATGAAGCACAGATAGCTACTTTGAAATCAAAAATTTTAGAATTACAAGGACAATTATCTGATGTGACTATTAAGAAAGATGAAATCAGTAAACTCCAAAATGGTAAAGCCGGAAATGTTTACGTCATCAGTAACCTCGGTTCCTTCGGAGAGAATGTTTTCAAAATTGGCATGACCCGCAGAATGGATCCTCAGGAGCGTGTGGACGAACTCGGAAGCGCCAGTGTACCATTTAAATTTGATGTTCATAGTTTCATCTTCTCTGATGACGCCGTCAACTTAGAGAACAAATTACATACCATTTTAAATGATAAACGCGTAAATAAAGTGAATATGCGTAAGGAGTTCTTCTATTCAACGCTTGATGAATTGGAAGCATTAGTAAATGAACTGGATCCAACCGCAGAGTTTAACAAAACTATGCTTGCCGAAGAATTCAGACAGTCCCAATCCACCGATACTCCATATACTTCAGATTTAAGTGATGATTCTGACGATGATGAATAAAAGGACTAACTTTCACCACAAAATATAGAGAGGAGTGTTTGTATGCCATTATTAAAAAACAATTATACATCTGAGGACTACTGGAATCTTCCGGAAGGCGAACGTGCCGAACTGATTGGCGGCAAATTCTATGATATGGCTCCGCCGAGCAGAATCCACCAGCGACTTGTGAGCAAACTGACAGCTCTCTTTAATCAGTACATTACTGATCACCACGGATCCTGCGAAGTTTACCCGGCTCCCTTCGCCGTCAATCTCGATGCCGATGACAAGGACTGGGTGGAACCGGATATCTCTGTAATCTGCGATTCAAATAAGCTGACAGACCGCGGATGCTCCGGAGCTCCGGACCTTATTATTGAAATTGTCTCTCCATCCAGCCGAAGAATGGACTATAACCGGAAGAATACTCTCTATTCTGATGCCGGTGTCCGTGAATATTGGATCGTGGATCCGGTAAAAGAGAAAGTTGTTGTCTACTGCTATGAAAACGACAGTGATCCATACCTCTATTCCTTTGATGTTGATATTCCTGTTGGAATTTATCCAGGACTCACGATCCGGATCCGGGATCTCTTGAAATAAATTAGCTGCACCTGTGCAGCTTCCATAAATAGCAAAACCGCCCGGTGCTACCAACACCGAACGGTTTTACATGGATTTTCTCTTGCCGGATGCCCGGGAAGATATAATCAGCTTGAACACCTGAATTATATCATCTCCGATGCGTCCTGGCAAGGGGCGTATTTTTTATACCTATTTTTAAGCGTTGCGACGTCGCAACAGGAAGGAGCATGATATAATGGCTACTGCGAAAAAGCTACCCTCCGGATCCTGGAGGTGTCTGGTGTACAGTCACACTGAGCGTACATTCGACGCAAAATCAGGCACATGGAAGGATAAACGAATTTATGAATCATTTACCAGCGATGACCCATCAAGACGCGGGAAAGCGGATGCTGAGCGTCAGGCCGCCGAATTTCAACAGGATCGTGACACCAATGTCAGCCGGAAACGTCAAAAAAACGGAAACATTTTGCTGAAAGATGCAATGAAGAAGTACGTAGAAGCCATCGGTCCATCGCTTTCAGGTACCACTGTCCAGGGATATTCAAAAGAACAATATGACTCCTATGCTTTCCTGATGGAAAAGAAGCTTAAAGACATCACCACAGAAGACTTACAGAAAGCTGTTGATGACGATACGAAGCGCCCCTCAAAACGTTCAACAAAAACGAAAGCACCTATATCACCTAAGACTGTTCGAAACACTTACAGCTACATACGAAGTGTTATAAACTATTTTTATCCGAACGATAACTATGATGTAAGGCTGCCTAAGATACCTAAGAAAGTTAAAAATCTTATTCCTGCAAAAACTGTGCTGGAAATCATTAAAGATACGGAAATCGAACTGCCGTGTCTCCTGGCCTGCTGGCTCAGCTACTCTATGTCTGAGATCCGTGGAATCCGTGTTCGAGATATCTCTAACGGGTACATTACCCTGGACCGTGTTATCGTTGACATCGGACAGACTCCAACGGTAAAGGAAAGCGGTAAAGCGGAAGCCCGTCTGCGTAAGCATCACATCCCGAATTATATTCAGGCATTGATCGACAAGAATATCTCTGGGAAGAAACCAGATGATCCTTTGATCACCCTGAGCGGACATGCAATTTACATGCGTTGGGTATCTCTTTTAGAGCAGCATGACCTACCTCACATGACATTCCACGATCTGCGGCACCTTAATGCATCTGTAATGGCAATGCTCCGGATCCCGGATAAATATGCGCAGGAACGCGGCGGATGGTCTTCTGATCGGGTTATGAAAAACGTATACACACATACATTTTCAGAGGAACGGGAAAAGGTCGATGAGACCATAGACAATTATTTTGACTCGCTTCTGGACGGAAGTGCTTCAGAAAAAGAGAAGTCCGCCATTGAGATTATAAATGCACTTCGTGAAGCTGATCCGAACGGCTGGTACAAAGCCCTGCTAAATATGCAACACGAAATGCAACACAAAAACTAAAAAGCCGCGTAAATACGCGGCTTTTGTCGTGGACCTGAGGGGAATCGAACCCCTGTCCGAAAACCTATCCCCTGTTCTTCTACTATCATAGTCTGTTATTTAGAATTCCCGCCCGAACCCGAAAGCAGACATCCTGATCCGTTTGGTAGCTTCATCATACGCCCGCGTGCGCAAAGCTTTGCACGTGTCGTTTCCTGCTTTAAATGATGCCGGTTACTTAAAATGCAGGTATTCTAAGGCCGACAGCTGCCTAAATTAGGCTGCGTATGCTAATTCGTCGTTAGCGTTTATATTTAGGTTTGCCATTTAACGCATTGCATGCGGATAGCTTCACCAGCTTCAAAGCCCCCGTCGAAACCAGTACAAGCCCTTACTGGCACTCTCTTCGGAGTTTTTCGCATCGCCCGATCCGCAATGGGTCGCAGACATTCTTCCGATGCGTTCGCTTTTGACAGTGTTCAAAATCCAGGCGACCCCGAATTCTATACTGGTACTGTTCTCGCGTAACACAAATCTTACCATCACTCGCCCAAATTGTCAAGGGTCCGCAGTATAGATCCGCTCTAGTACAGGTTTTTCACCTTGAATTCCTTCTCCAGCTCTCTTCTCTGATCCTTCTTTGCGATATCAGCGCGCTTATCGTAGAGCTTCTTACCTCTTGCGAGACCAATCTCCACTTTTACGAGACTTCCCTTAAAGTATACCTGGAGCGGCACTAAGGTATAACCTTTTTCCTGGATCTTTCCCTTTAATTTGTTGATCTCGTAGCGGTGCATCAGGAGTTTTCTCTCGCGGAGCGGGTCCTTGTTGAAGATATTTCCCTTCTCATACGGGCTGATGTGCATGCCGTAGATCATGACCTCGTCGTTTGTGATCCGCACGAAGGATTCCTTGATGCTGCACTTGCCCATACGCATAGACTTTACTTCCGTTCCCGCAAGGGCAATACCGCACTCGAACTTATCGTCGATAAAGAAGTCGAAATACGCTTTTTTATTGTTCGCGATCAGCTTAAAGCCGCTGCTCTTTGCCATAATCCTATCCTCTTTTCTGTTCCAGCCGGGAACTCATCCGACCGGAACTTATCTCTATATTATAATACCATTTCACTGCAAAGCAATGTTTTCCGGGAAATTTTCGCCGCCAATCCGTCGTGTCCGAATCATTTCGCCTAATCAAATTTTCTTACCGGCAGAAAATCTATGGTCTTCAAATATCTGTCCACAGAGACCACCTGGATCTTCACCGTCTGTCCCAGCTTATATTTCTTTCTCGTCCGCTCTCCCACTAACTCATAGTGTTCCTCATCGAACACATAGTAATCGCCATCCAGGTTCGCAAGGCGTACCATGCCTTCCACAGTGTTCGGGAGTTCCACGTAGAAACCGTAGTTGCTGATTCCAGAGATCACACCGGTGAATTCCTCGCCGATATGGTGTTCCATGAACTGGACCTTCTTCGCCTTGTCGGTCTCCCGCTCCGCCTCGTCCGCAAGGCGTTCCCTGGATGATGTCCAGACCGCAACCTCCGGCAGGATCTTCTCGTAGTGGGCCACGCGCTTCTTCGTGAGCTCACCGTGAAGGTTCTCCTTGATGATCCGGTGGATCTGAAGATCCGGGTATCTGCGGATTGGGGAGGTGAAGTGGGTATAATAGTTCGCCGCAAGACCGAAATGTCCCATGCAGTCCGTCGTGTACTTCGCCTGTTTCATGGAGCGGAGCGCCAGTCTCGCGAGAAGCGCCTCCTCCGGGGATCCGGCTGCCTTTGCAAGAAGCTTCTGCATCTCCTTCGGGTGAAGCTCTCCGTTCTGGAGACGGATCGAGTAACCGAAATTGTTGATCAGGATTCCGAAGCGCTTGATCTTCTCCCCATCCGGCTTCTCATGGCTGCGGTACAGGAACGGCGGACTAATCTCCCGCACCCGTCTCGTTGGCCGCCAGCATGCAGTCCTCGATCAGCATCGTCGCCGCGTTCCGCTCGTATGGCTTGATCTCCACCGGGCGTCCCTTTGCGTCCAGGATGATCTTGCACTCCGGGAAATCGAAGTCCACAGCACCTCTCGCCATGCGCTTTTCTCTTAAGACGCGAGCGGTCTCGTCCAGAAGCAGGAACATCGGGACGAAATCCTCGTACTCTTCCAGGCACTTTTTCGCGAATTCAGCTTTCTCTTTCGCTGCGTCTTTCTTTTTCTCGAGATCATCTGCCTGTACATTTTTCAGACTCCGTTTCGATTTTTTCTGTTCATCATTCTCAAAACGCTCGTCCTGGTTCCGTCCATTTGTCTCTTCTAACTCAGCGTCCTCCCCGCTATTCTTTCCATTCTTCGCTTCCAGGATCGCATTCACCGCCGTGTACGTCATTCTCCGGTCAATGTTCACCACAGACTCGCAGATCTTATGCCCCACAATAATACCCTTTTCATCGATATCCATAAGACAGCTCATCGCCAGCCTGTCACATCCTGCATTCAGGGAACAGATTCCGTTGGAAAGTCTGTGGGGCAGCATCGGGATCACGCGGTCCACAAGGTACACGCTGGTTCCCCGCTTGTACGCCTCCTCATCGAGAGGACTCTTCTCCTTTACATAATGGCTCACATCCGCAATGTGAACTCCGAGATGGTAGATCGTCTCCCCTCCTTCGACACACTGACTGCATCGTCCAGATCCTTCGCATCCTCTCCGTCGATGGTCACCATCGGCACATTTCGAAGGTCCACTCTTCCGTTCTTCTCGATCTCCTCCTCCACATATTCCGGCGAGAGCGCCTCCGGAACATGGGAGACCTCCTCCATCACCTCTTCCGGGAACTCCTCCGGCAACCCGTAGGCCCGGACGATGGACAGGATATCCACTCCCGGATCATTGATATGACCCAGAATTTCCTTTACATGGCCTTCCGGATTTTTATTTTTCGTCGCGTAAGTATCCAGCTTTACCACAACTTTGTGCCCGGATACCGCGCCATTTTCCTTTCCCTGGGGGATAAAGATATCCATGGTGATCCGCGGGTTGTCCGGGATCACGAAACCGAAATTCTTGTTTTTCTCGAAGGTTCCGATCAGGGTCTCGTTGGCATGCTTCAATACCTTTAAGACTCTCGCCTCCGTCCGGCCGCCTCTTCCGTTCTCATTGATGACGACCTGGACCGTATCCCCGTCCATGGCATCCCCGGTATCATCCGGCGGGATAAAGAGATCATCCTCCCTGCCCTCGATAGTCACAAAGCCGAAGCCCCGGTGATGAGCCGCAAAAACTCCCGTCTGGGCGAAGACCTCGGATCTCGCATATTTTCCCTTTTTCGAGATTCCAACCTTTCCAGACGCCACCAACTCATTTAAAACTTCTTCCAGCTCGCCGCGCTGCTCCTTTGTGACACCAAGAAGCATCGCCAGCTCTTTTAATTTCATCGGAACATATGTCGGGTCCTTCATCAGGTCCAGCAGCATATTTTTCCGCTCTTCCATTAACCTTTCTTCCATTCTTCTCCTTAAATAATATCCGTTAAAATCCAAACAATCTAAAAGTTCCCAGCGCAGTATTCACACCGGGCAGCCGCAAATGATCAAATTAATAAGATTCTGCAGACCATATTATAAATAATAAAGAGCGCGCCCTTTTGTCACCCGGAATCTTCATCGAAATTTCCTGTTAAACAAAAAACACTCCTGCACGGAAGTTATCGCTGCAAGAGTGTTCGTCATCTTAGAATTAAATTACCTTTAAATTTAATACCAGGGCAAGTACAAAAATCAGGATTGCCGCAATTTTTGTAAACTTTTCAAGGTTGCCTTCCATAGAACGGCCTTTATTTTTTCCCCAGTAGCTCTCAGCTACACCACTGATCGCGCCAAGTCCGGAAGTCTTTCCTTCCTGCATTAACACGATCACTGTCATTGCGATACATAAGATAACGAATACGATCGTCAGAATAATTCTAATCACCGACTACACCTCCTGTCCACAGATAAAGTCATCATAACATAAAAACTCAGGGCTGTCAATCTCCAGCTTGCGGCGCTGAAATCTCAGGCAGTATGCGGGCAGTTACTGACATTGCCCGTGTACAGTAACTACGGACTTACTGTCTGCCGCGCTCGAAAGCGCATGGGGACGGTACGAAGCAGGCAGGCAGAAGAATGCCTGCTTCAGAAGTTTTTACGGATCACTGGAGCTTTTTCCAGTCGATCCAGTCGCCGTAATAGACGGTCTGGTCTTCCCCGTTTTTCGTCCATATCTTATATGGGTAAGAGCTCCACGATAAGTCTGCGCTGAAACTGAACGTTTTATCCGCATTGTTTTCGTTTCCGGAAGATAGGATATTAGACATGGACTCCTCTCCCGGCACTGCCGCCAGATTTACAGCAGGCATACTCCTGTTTCCGGCCATGATCCCGGTATTTCCCAGCCAGTCCCTGCTGATCGTCGGACCGCCGTCCTGTTTTTCCGTCTTTCCGCGGCGGTCAATATTTCCCACAAAGTAACAATCCTGAAATTCCAGTTTCTTGTTTCCTGTGACACATCCGATCAGACCGCCGTTCACCCCGTCCTCTGTTTCGATCCGGATCCCGTCGATAGAAAAGGTATTTCCGTGGTAATCCAACGCAAACTGTGGATCCACCGGCACAAAACAGCCAGCTTTCGCACTTTTCTGCTCTTCCATAATATCAAAAAATGTATTGAGATAAAAAATGAGTGATGCTCGGTCTTTCAACCTGGCATCACTCGTTTTTCGTTGTTTCTTACCAACCCCGTTTGACAGATACCGTAAAATAGTTAAGTTTTTGGTTTAACTGTTTTACGAACACCCGGCATTGCAACGGATCATTTTTTGAGCCAGAAGATCCCGGATCGTCTCCGCGCAGAGTCTGGCATCCGGTTTCGCTCCTTCTTCGATCCGTTCTGAAATACACTCCTTCAGCACGCCTTTTTCCATATACGCGATCTTGATCCGGTAATTTCCAATCTCAATTCCCAAACAATTTTTCATCTTGAAGTTCTCCATTTCAGAACAGGCCAGTATACCAGCCGGTCAATTTTTCTCCGTATAATATCATTATAAAACAGGCCGCCGCGATCGCAGGGCCAAAAGGAACACGTTTTTCTTTCCGGAAAGACGCGAACCCCAGACCGAAGAGACAGCTTAAGATCAGGTAAAACAGGATCTCCCAGGCCGAGCTCAGGTAAAGTCCTGTCATAAAAAACAATTTGATATCGCCCCCGCCAAGGCTTTCCTTCCCTGTGAGCTTGTCAAAGACCAGAGATACGAGAAGCATCCCCCCGCCGAGGATCAATCCAAGGAAGAGACCTCCAAAGATTCTCTGGATCGGGTCCGGGAGAAACAGGGCGGTCGCTAAAAATATCACACAGCCCGCAATCTGCAGGCGGTCGGGGATGATCCATCCATGAAGATCGGTCAGGCTGAGGATCATAAGGACTACTGTCAGAAGAATTCCCCTGAGACTCATCACAGACATGTCATAGCGATACACGATCATACAACAGGCAATTCCCGATACCAGTTCCACAAAAAAGGCTTCTGCCGGTATCTTTGCCCTGCAGTAGCGGCAGTGTCCTTTTAAAAGGAGCCAGGAAAACATCGGGATCAAGTCCAGCACTCCCAGGACATGCCCGCAGTGGTCACAGTGGGACCGCCCGGCAACCACTGACTCTCCGGAAAGAAGCCGTCCCGCCGCGCAGTCCGCAAAGCTTCCGAGACAGCAGCCCAGGATGAATGTGATCGTTAGGATGTATATTGTAATTTCCGGGCTGATGTGCAGCATATTGATACTCCTTTATCTTTTTGCTAAGGATCCTTTGTAGTCCTATTTTCGAGGGCCGAATGGGTTCTGTCCCTGGATCTTTCCTACGTTTCCATCCTCGTCGTAGTACGGGGCTGTCTGGATAATATTTTCGCCAGGCTTTGGTACATATCTGGACATTTCCGGCGTGATATCCACCTTCGAGAGATCGATATATTCGATGCCAAGCTGGATCCGCAGTGTATCGATCAGCTGTTTTTCCGTTATATAGTTATGTTTGACCAGAGTCGTTCCCAGTCGTTCTTTTTCCTGTGCCTGATATTTTAATGCCTCGCCGAGCTGCTCCTCCGTGATCAGCCCAGCCTCAAGAAGCATATCCCCTAAACGTTTTGTATGCATAATTTGTCACCTCTGCAAGGATTCGGTCATATCTGACTGCCAATTTTTTGAACAGACATGTTCTTTTGTATTGTACCATAGGGAAACGTTCTTTTGTAATTTTTCTGGCGAACGTCTGATTTTTATCTTCCAGCCTTTTTGTTTAAGCGAAAAAAGCAGTCATCCGGTACAGGTTCATGCCTGCATCAGATGACCGTTTTTTCAAACATTTGATCAATATTCCATTGATCCTACCGGATATCAGCTCCAAGACGGAACTTCAGGTTTCCGAGGATCTTCTTTACGAATCTCTCGATATCCTTCGGATCAAGTGCCTTGTCCTCCGGAATAAAGTTGATCTTGAATGCCATACTCTTCTTTCCCTTGCCGATCTGGTCGCCGCGGTAGATATCGAAGAGCTCTACGTCACCGACCTGCTTGCATGCCTTCCTGATCTCATTGATCAGGCTGCCGCAGCTTACATCCTCGTCAACGACCATAGCCAGGTCACGGGTAACCGTGTCATACTCGGAGATCGGTTTGTAGCGCAGACCTTCCGGCATATGGGAAACAAGTGCCGCGAAGTCGATCTCACCGAGATAGATCTGGTTGTTTGCCTTGCTGTCTTTCGGGAGCTTTAACTCACCCGCAACGCTGTTTGCAAGCTTACCGAAGGAACCGACGCGCTCGCCATCACAGAGAATGTATGCGGAGATTCCCGGATGAAGATACGGAATATCCTCTGCTCTCTCGTAGTCGAAGCTTACGCCGAAGGAAGCTGCAAGCTCTTCCATGGTTCCTTTGACGGTAAAGAAGTCTTCTTCCTCACCGAATGCCGTGAATCCCACATGCGGGATCTCGTTCGGGAGTTCTGTGAGCGGAAGCGCCTTCGGATAGTACACGTTCGCATATTCAAAGAATCGTCCTGCCGTGTTGCCCTTCTTCACGTTCTCAACAACTGTATTCAGCATGGACGGAGCCAGGGTTGTTCTCATGATGGAAAGGTTTGTGGTGATCGGGTTTAACAGGCGGATCACGTTGCGCTCCTTCGCGTCCTCAGCGATATGAAGCGCGTCGAGGTCAGCGTCGGAGTAGAATGCCAGAGTGGATACCTCGAAATAGCCCTGGGATACCATCACCTGTTTTAATTTTGTTCTTCTCTTCTGTGCCGGGTTTAATCCACCGTTTGTAACAGCGGAATCCTTTAAGAAGGTCGGAACGATGTGCTCATAACCATACTCACGGATCACTTCCTCCGCGAGATCCGGCTCACCAACCTCGATATCCTCACGGTAGCGCGGTGCTGTCACAGTAAGAACATCACCGTCGCGCTCTACCTCGAAGCAGAGTCTGCGGAGAATGTCAAGAACATTCTCTGCCGGAACCTCGATGCCGAGGATCTTGTTGATGCCACTCAATGTCGCGGTAAATTTCTTACCTTCTCTCGGTGCGCCTGCGCTCACATCGAATGCGCTGGCTGTGATCTCGCCGCAACCGAGTTCTTCGATCAGGTGAAGGGCACGTGCCATACCGATCTCTACGGTATACTCAGCGATACCTTTCTCGTAGTGGCTGGACGCATCGGTGTTCTGTCCGAGGCTTCTCGCTGTCTTACGGATGTTGTCACGCATGAATTTTGCCGACTCAAAGAGAAGCTGCGTGGTGTTCTCTGTGATCTCACTGTTCATGCCGCCCATGATACCCGCAAGGGCTACCGGTTTGCTGCCGTCGCAGATCACGAGATTGTTCTCGTTTAACTTGAACTCTTTTCCGTCCAGAGTCTGGATCATCTCGCCGTTCTCCGCGCGGCGGACGATGATCTGGCTGCTCTCTAAGGTGCTCATATCGAAGGCATGCATCGGCTGTCCGATCTCAAGCATCACGTAGTTTGTGATATCGACCACATTGCTGATGCTCCTTAAGCCGCAGAGTGCTAACTGGCGGCGCATCCATCTCGGGGACTGGCCCGGAGTGATGTTTCTGACACCATGACCTAAGTAGCGCGGGCAGAGATCCTGTGCCTCTACTTTGATGTCAAGGTTTTCATATTTATAATCGCTCTCTTTGTAGTCGAGAGCCGGCATTTTAAGCGGTTTGTCTAAGACTGCGGCAACCTCTCTCGCGATTCCTAAAACAGACTGGCAGTCCGCACGGTTCGCTGTTACAGAGATGTCGAAGATATAGTCGTCTAAGCCAACGACTTTCGCGATATCTGTTCCCGGGACGGTGTCCTTCGGAAGGTCTAAGAGACCGTAGACCTCAGAACCTGGATACAGGTCCTCGTTTAAGCCCAGTTCTTCACTGGAGCAGAGCATACCGTTGGACTCAATGCCGCGCATCGGTTTTGCCTTGATCCTGATGCCGCCCGGAAGTGTGGAATTGTCGAGGGCTGCCGGTGTGTGCATTCCTGCATACACATTCGGTGCACCTGTGACGATCTGGATATCGTTTCCATACTCGCCGCAGTCTACTTTACATGTGCAAAGATGCGTTCCCTCCACCGGGGTACATTCTTTTACAACACCGACAACGACACGGTCGATCTCAGCGGAGAGATCGATCAGTTCCTCTACCTCGAATCCGCAGCCGAAAAGCTTATCCTCTAACTCCTGGGCTGTCACGTCAATGTCAACATATTCTTTCAGCCAACTAAATGGTACTTTCATGATCTTCTCCCTCCCCTATTAGCCTTTGAACTGCTTCAGGAAACGAAGATCATTCTCATAAAGCAGGTTGATGTTGTTGATACCGTATTTTAACATGGCGATACGCTCGATACCGATACCGAAGGCGAGACCGGAATACTCATTCGGGTCGATGCCGCAGTTTTCAAGCACCTTGTGGTGTACGATACCGCCGCCGAGGACCTCGATCCAGCCGGTGTGTTTGCAGAGCGGGCAGCCTTTTCCTCCGCACTCGAAGCAGCTTACATCGACCTCAACGCTCGGCTCCGTGAACGGGAAATAGCTCGGACGGAGACGTGTCTTAACTTCGCTTCCAAAGATCGCCTGTACGAACTTGTCCAGCATACCCTGAAGGTCGCAGAGTGTGATCTTCTTATCCACAACAAGACCTTCCATCTGATGGAACATCGGGGAATGAGTCGCGTCACTGTCGGAACGGAATACGCGTCCCGGTGCCAGCATCTTGATCGGCGGCTTCTTCGCATCCATGACACGGATCTGTCCTGGGCTTGTGTGGGTACGGAGCAAGATATCTTCCGCTACATAGAAGGTATCCTGCATATCTCTTGCCGGATGGTTCTTTGCAACGTTTAATCTTGTAAAGTTATGGTCGTCATCCTCGATCTCCGGGCCGTCGTAGATCTCGAAGCCCATTCCGGCGAAGACATCGATCATCTCGTTCTCTGTGACGGTGAGCGGATGAAGTCCTCCTGCCGGGCGCATCTTTGCCGGCATGGTGATGTCGACCTGCTCGCTCTTGTTGCGGGCTGCAAGCTCCAGCTCATCCATCTTATTTTTCATTTCCTGGTAGCGTGCTTCTACCTGATTCTTAAATTCGTTGATCGTCTTACCAACGTTCGGGCGCTCCTCCTTCGGAACGCTTCCAAGACCTTTCATCAGGTCCGCAATGCTGCCTTTCTTTCCAAGGAAGTTCTGCCAGAACTCACCAAGCTGTTCCTTGGACTCTACACTGCCGAGAGCTGCTTCCATCTGCTCTTTCAGTGCCTTGATCTTCTCTTCCATAGTCCACCTCATTCTTTCGGTATGGTTTGGTTATCTATCAGTGCGGCGGTCAGGCTTTTCTGCATGGCCATATCTTCTTGTTTTCGCTTTCACGAAAACAAGAAGCACGGGGCGTTCCCCGTATGATGATTTTTCCTGAAAAAGGCTTATGCAAGCGAGCTTGCAACACCTTTCTCAGGAAAAATCATCGCATGGCTGAACTGTTAACATGAAAAAAGCCCCGTCCCGCGCTATGGGACGAAGCTGACTCTCCGTGGTACCACCCAGATTCCGCATGATTTATATGCGGCACTCTAACGTCTGTAACGGGACTTCCCGTCCTGCACTACCGGAATTTCTTTCGCACAGGCTGCTCAAGAGTGAATTTACAAAAGTTTCCTTCGGAAGGTCTTTCAGCCGGTGAACCTTCTCTCTGTCATACCGGAATTTCCTTGTACTGTCTCTGTCATTGCGTTTTACACATTGACGATGGTAGCACAATCCGTAATATTTGTCAAGTG
>OASX01001068.1_pt1 | contig 15755 bp, 14 predicted proteins | sample 1516531 | NCBI WGS metagenome assembly OASX01 (sample SAMEA2579911, study PRJEB22360) | human gut metagenome | biome: human gut; feature: human-associated habitat; material: faeces | place: Denmark | collected 2008/2010
GCCACGTTCCTGGGCCTTGCGGGTGGCCACGGTCTCGGCAGCCTCTTCGGCGGCGCAGAGGGCGTCCATCACGGTGTCGGACCAGTTTTCGGGCAGGTCGCCGGCGAGGCGGCGCTTGAGTTCTGCGGCGAGCTCGGGATACTGGGCGGCATAGCCGTCGAACATCGTCTGCCATTCGGCTTCGATGCGGGCGCCTTCGGCACGGTGATCCCAGGCGTCATAGACCTCCTGCGGAACCTCGAACGGAGCGTAGGGCCAACCGATCGCGGCGCGGGTGGCGGCGATTTCCTCATCGCCGAGCGCTTCACCGTGGACCTTGGCGGTACCCTGACGGTTGGGCGAGCCCTTGCCGATGGTGGTGCGGGCGATGATGAGGGTGGGCTTATCCTCGGAGAGCTTGGCCTCGGCGATGGCGGCGTCCATGGCGTCGATGTCATGGCCGTCGACCGGGCCGATCACGTTCCAGCCGTAGGCTTCGAAGCGGCCGCGCGTGTCGTCGCCGAACCAGCCCTTGACGTCACCGTCGATCGAAATGCCGTTGTCGTCGTAGATGGCGATGAGCTTGTTGAGCTTCCAGACGCCGGCGAGCGAGCAGACTTCGTGGCTGATGCCCTCCATCATGCAGCCGTCGCCTAGGAAGACGTAGGTGCGGTTGTCAAAGACAGGGAAACCCTCGCGGTTGAATTCGTTCGCAAGCATCTTTTCGGCAAGCGCCATGCCGACGCCGTTGGCGATGCCCTGACCGAGCGGACCAGTCGTCGTTTCAACGCCGGGCGTGACATCCACTTCGGGATGGCCGGGCGTCTTGCTGTGCAGCTGACGGAAAGCCTTCAGATCGTCGATCGAAAGGTCGTAGCCGGTGAGGTGCAGCAGAGCGTACTGCAGCATCGAGCCATGGCCGTTCGAAAGGATGAAGCGGTCGCGGCCGGTCCACTTCGGATTCGTCGGATTGAAACGAAGGTGACGCGACCAGAGGGCCGTCGCGATATCGGCCATGCCCATGGGCATGCCCGGGTGACCGGACTTGGCTTTCTGGACGGCGTCCATGCTGAGGGCACGGATCGCGTTGGCCATCATCTGAGCAGAGGCTTGAGAGGTCATAGTATTTCTGTGAGCGGATTGAAGAAAACCGGAGGGAAGAAACCCCGAAAAGGCAAGGCGGCGACCTTCCCTAAGGTTTGTACGCCGCTGTCTGACTTAATCTATTATTTTAGCAACAAAAGGAGGGGGCCAACCGAGCGTGAAACCACGGAGCTCCTCTCCGCACATGGATTCGGAATGCGGAAACCCGCATGTCCGCAGACTTCCCATCCTGTTTTACCCAATTGCGGCTTATATCTCCGTCCTTCAGGGCGGAGATATAAGCCGCGTGTTTTTGATGAACGCTAGTATCATATAGGCATGAGTATTCGCCAAGGCTTTTCGTTCAAACTGAAACCCAACGGAGCTCAGGACAAAAAGATGTCCCGCTTCGCCGGCTGCACGCGCTGGGTGTACAACCAAGGGCTTGCATGGAATGAAGAGCGTCGTACAGCGGATCCTGCCTTTCATCTCAGCTATGCGAAGCTCTGCACCGAACTGCTGGTTTGGAAGGAGCAGAATCCCTGGTTGAGGGAAACGCACTCTCAGGTTCTCCAACAGTCGCTGAAGGATCTGATGGACGGCTTCCAGAAGTTCTTCAAAGGTCTGACGGCTTTCCCGAAGAAGCACAAGAAGTTCGTGACCACGGACTCCTTCCGCTTCCCCCAGGGCTTCAAGATTGATGAAGGACGTCGGCAGATTTATCTGCCGAGCATCGGCTGGGTCAAATACAAGCGAAGCCGCTTCATTCAAGGCAAGGCCAAGAACGTAACGGTTTCCCGACAAACCGACGGATGGTATGTTTCCATCCAGACCGAGTACGGAATGGAACCTCCCAAGCATGCCGGCGACAGTATCGGCATTGACATGGGATGCGTCCGTTTCTGCACGCTTTCCGACGGCACGTTCTTCGAACCGTGCGGCGCACTCAAGAAGGCGCTTAAGAAGCTCGCCAGGATGCAGCGCAGGCTCGCAAGAATGCAGAAGTTCGAGAAGAATTGGCGCAAACAGAAGGCAGCGATTGCAAGGCTACATCAGCATATCGCCAATGTCCGTCGTGATTTCATCGAAAAGGTCTCGCTGAATATCTGCAAGAACCACGCAGAGATTTTCAGAGAGAACTTGAAGATCAAGAACATGACGGCATCCGCGAAGGGAACTGTTGAGGAGCACGGCACTCGCGTTGCACAAAAGAGTGGTCTCAACCGTTCCATTCTCGATCAGGGGTGGAGGATATTTTTCTCCAAGCTTGATTGGAAGGCGTTGAGACTTGGCGGACACGTACATACGGTGCCGCCGCAGAATACAAGTCGCACCTGCCCGATATGCGGCTGTGTTTCCAAAGACAATCGCAAGACGCAGGCGTTGTTCAAATGCGTTTCCTGCGGACATCAGGGAAACGCGGACGTCGTGGCTGCGATCAACATCAAAGAGCGCGGACGAAGCTCGTTAGCCTGTGGGGAGTCTGAGAGGAATGCTCAGGCTCAAGTGAATTTGGGTCGGTCTAAAAAGCCGGCGCCGAATCAGCAGCAGGAATCCACCGAAGTAATCAGCAGCGCAAGTTGCTAACGCAGTAGAGAATCTCCGTCGTTCACGGCGGAGAGAACGTCAAGGAGAACTCATGGCCGCACCACGCTTTTACGTTGAAGTCGAGACCGAAGCGCTCGACAAGGCTCTCGCCGAGCAGGCGGAAGTCGTCCTGCCGCCCAAGGCCGCCCACCACGCGGGACGCGCTCTTCGTCTGCGAACAGGCGAGGAGACGGTCGTCTTCAACGGAACGGGACGCCAGTGGCGGGGCCGCATCAGATTCGATCAGGACGGCGCCTACGTTGCGCTCGACGCGGTCGAGACGCCCGAGGTCGAGCCCCCCGTGCGCATGACGCTCGTGCAGGCGCTCGTATCACCTGAAAAGCTTGACTGGATCGTGGAAAAGGCCGTAGAGACGGGCGTCTCCGAAATCGTGCTGACGCCCGCCGCGCGCAGCGTGACGAAGCTCGCGGGAGAACGTCTCGAAAAGCGCCTTCAGAAGCTTCGCGACATCGCCGTATCGGCCGCCGAACAGTGCGGACGCAACGTCGTGCCCGAAATCCGCGGCGCATCCTCCTTCAAGGAGGCGATGCTCGGCACGCAGGCGGACCGCAGGCTCGTTCTGGCTCCCGGGGCCGCGCACGGCACGAGGCTGACGGGCGAGGAGAAGTCGGTGGCATTCGCCGTGGGCCCCGAAGGCGGATTCTCGCCTGAGGAGATCGATCTGGCCGAAGAGGCCGGCTGGCTCGCCGTCCTGCTCGGCCCGCGCGTACTGAGAACCGAAACTGCGGGCATCGCCGCAGCCGTCTGGCTCAACACCCTGACGGGCGACTACGGAGAGCGGTAGGCGTCAGGACGCCTGAGCCTTGCCGCGCAGGTCTGCATTGCGGGCGCGGGGAGCGCCCTCGGTCCGTTCGGAGAGTTTGGTCCAGTGCGCAAAGCCCAGCTTGGCGGCATTGCCAGCCCCGCCTTCCGACGCCGACTTGCCAGCGCGGTGAAGCTTTACCGCCGCATCGGTCCTGCCTTCGGCCGCAACGGTAAGAAGGCCGTGCTCGCGCATCACGCGAGCTCCGTACCCTCGATCGTCCTCGAGATTGGCCGCGCCGCTGTACCACTTGAGGGCGCGCCTGACGCTGCCCGTCCGGCGGATCAGATAGGAAAGAATGTCCGTGCCGACCACCATGTTCGCATAGGGATCGAAGGCGGCCTCGGGGCCTCCGAAGGCATCGAATTTCGCCTCATGCACGCTCGTCATGACCTGCATCAGGCCCTCTGCGCCCGCATTCGACCTGGCCGTCGGCTTGAAGCTCGACTCCGTTCCGATGACGGCGAGAATGAGCAGGGGATCAAGATCCCTGGCCTCGCCGATCTCCACGGCCCAGTCCGTGATCTGGCGGGCATCCCGCATCGAGACACGGAAGGTTCTGCTGATGTATTCCGCCACTAGATGGCGGGGGCTGCCTTCATGAATGACGTTGTCCTCGACCGTCAGCTCCTCCGAGGAGGCCGTCGCCTCCTCCCTCGCCGCAGCAGGCGCATCGAGCAGCGACAGGGACGGTGTGACGCCGGAGAGCACGCCCTCGCGCTGCCTGAGATCCGCACGAGCGTTCAGGTCCTCCTGCGCATACGAAAGCGCGGGCGCAGTGCTTGCATAGTCGGAATCCGACCAGAACGCGGCTCCGCCGAGCGTCAGGGCGAGCACGCTCACCGAAACAAGATGCGAGATCCGGAATTGTCGAGGTTGTTTTCTGAAGGTCATGAAGTCTGTCTTGTGAGCCGCGCGTCCATGCCGGAGGGGTGGCAGGCGGCGGGGAGAGCGGATGCTTCTCCAGCTCCCGCAGGAGCCTCAAATCCTTTGTAGTGTTCGATCAGGGGGCGATGCTAGCAAAAAAGCTGCCGCCCTTTCAAGTTTTGAAACGCCCGAAAGCATGGTCTGCCTCAAGCTTCGGGCACTTTATACGAGGTATTTACCCTCTCCGGGCATCCGATCCTGCGGGGATACAATGATCTGACCCATCGTTCACGGATTCATCGGACACACCATGAAGCGCAGACCCATTCACCGCGGCGGCATTCTGTCCGCCGGCTACGACGCCAGAGCGCGTCATCTCGACGTCGAGTTCGACACGCACAGGCTCGTGCGCGTCGAGAACATCGGTCCTGAAGCCGCGGACCGCTTTCTCAACTCGGGCTCGCCCGGCAGCTACTGGCGCGACGTCATCGAGGAGGGCTACACCATCCGCGAGATCTCCAAAGCGGAGGGAGACGCTCCCGCCGCAGGGAAAAAGGGCATGGATGACCTGAAGCGCCTTTTCGGCGATCTTTGAAGAGACGGCGCTCGACCGCGCCCGTCCCCCGCTCTTACGACGCGAAGAAGAAGGTGGCAAGCCCCAGGAAGATGAGGAAGCCGCCCGAGTCGGTCGTGAAGGTGAGAAGCACCGATCCGCCCATGGCCGGATCACGGCCGAAGTAGCGGAGGATGAGCGGCACGGCCAGACCGACCACGGCACCCTGAATGATGTTGAGCAGCATGGCGAGGAACATCACGAGGCCCAGCATCCTGCCCTCGGGTGCATCCCAGTAGAGTCCCCAGGCGCACAGGCCTGCGATCGCCCCCCAGAGGATGCCGTTGATGATGGAAACCAGGACCTCCTTCTTGATGAGGTCCGCCTTGTTTGCCTCGGTCACCTGCCCCATGGCGAGGGAGCGCACCAGCAGCGTGAGCGTCTGGTTGCCCGAGTTTCCCGCCATGCCCGCCACAATGGGCATCAGGGCGGCGAGCGCGACCACGCGCTCGATCGTGCCGTCGAAGGCCGAAATCACGCGAGACGCGAAGAATGCGGTGCACAGGTTGACGCCCAGCCAGAGCCAGCGGCTTCTGGCGGCCTCCCACACGCTGGCGAAGATGTCCTGCTCATCGTCAAGACCGACGGCCGCGAAGGCGTCCTCCTCGCTTTCCTCTCGGATCACGTCCACGATCTCGTTGACCGTCAGACGGCCCACCAGACGTCCCGCCTCGTCGACCACGGGAGCGCTCACGAGGTCGTAGCGCTCGAAGGCCTGCGCGGCGTCGCTCGAGTCCTCAAGAGGATTGAGCGTCAGCATGTCGGTGTGCATCAGGTCCTTGACGGGGACCGCGGGATCCGTCGTGAGGATCTGCGAAAGGGACAGCGTGCCCTTGAGATGCCCCAGACGATCGACCACGAAGACCTGGTCGGTGTGGTCGGGCAGCGTCTCGAAGCGGCGAAGGTAACGGAGCACGAGCTCGATCGTCGTCTCCTCCCGGATCGAAACGATCTCAAAGTCCATGCGCGCGCCGACGCTCTCCTCCGGATACGACATGGCCGCTCGAAGCTGGGCGCGTTCCTCGTGGGAGAGACCTTCCTGAACCTGCGCCATCACGTCGGGCGGCAGGTCGTCCACAAGGTCGGCGATCTCGTCAGTGTCGAGAGTCTCGACGGCATCGACGAGCTCGTCGCGATCCATGGCGTCGATCAGGGTTTCACGGACGCCGTCGTTGACCTCGACGAGAATGTCACCGTCGGACTCGCTCTTGACGAGGTTCCAGACGGCCAGACGTTCGTCGAGAGGCAGGGCCTCAAGAATCCAGGCCACGTCGGCCGGATGGAGGGGTTCGAGAAGTTGCCTGAGCTCGGCTGCAGCCTCGTCGCTGATGGGCAGCGCCTCGTCATCCTCGTCCCCCTTGCGCTCCACGCCGCCGTGGTGCTCGTCCTGATCCTTCTCAAGGATCTGCTGCACCCACTCGAGGGCGCGGGAGGCCTCCTCCGAGTCGCGGACAAGGTGGCCCTGGCCGTCATGCAGCTCGTCGTAATCCTTCAGACTGTGAGGCATCACCTTCTCCGAAACACTTGAAGAGCCCCTGAAGGGAGGGACTCGGAACCCGTCATGACTTTTCGCAGGTGGGAGCCTACCACGAGTATGAAGCCTTCGGGTAGGGGCTCCCTGAAATTTATTGGCGCAGGCGGAGCGGAAATCACCGCCCTGTCACCTGCGTCCGGGACTCAGGAAGCGGATGACTCGGACACGGTGTCCCCGCCCTGAGCTTCCTCTCCCCCTTCGACTGCGGCCTGCTCTTCAAGAGCCGCCTCCTCGTCCTCATCCTCGTCCGAGGTGTCGGCGGTTTCGTCAAGAACACGCAGAAGCCTGGAATCCATGACGAGGTCCACGAGGTCGCACCCCATGATCTGCAACAGGACCTTGCGGCCGCGAGGCAGATCCTCGGGAAGACCGGGCACGCGCTGCATGAAGGGAAGCCCGTCGATGCGGACCAGATCGCCCTTGACGACGATGGCCTCGATCTGGCCGACGCTCTCCTGCATGATCCAGCGCAGGGACCAGTAGCGCTCCATGCGGGTCTGGAAGTCGCCGTAGAGCGTGTAGATGTTTTCAAACTGGCTCACGATCGTGAAGAGCTCGACGTCGTTGCCCTGATAGGCGGGCGGCTCGCCAAGCACGGCCGTGATCATCTGGCGCTGGTTGACGAGGTCGACGTAGCGGCGCAGCGGCGAGGTGCTCCACGCATAGCGCACCACGCCCAGACCGTCGTGCGGCCCCGGGGTCGTGCTCATGCGCACGCGGCCCATGCGCTGCGAACGATAGATGCCGGGCGTCCCGTGTTCCTCCATCCAGAGGCCCCAGGTGCTGTTGGCGAAAATCATGAGCTCAGCGACAAGCAGATCGAGCGGCGCGCCGCGACGGCGGCCCTTGACGCGGATGAGCGCATCCTCGCCCTCGCCTTCAAGCGCGAAGAACCAGTCGACACGGCCCACGGGTTCGGGACGGCCCCTGACCTCCTCGCGGTCCTTCTGAAGCTTTTTGGCAAAGCGCCAGAGCCAGCAGATCTCGTCCGCGAACTCAACGTCGAGCGTGCCCGACTGAATCGCCTCCTCGGTCACGAGCGAGTCGATCTTGTCGTAGCGCAGATTGCGCGTGACGCTCACGCGCTCAAGCCTCGTCTCGGTCTTCTCAACGGAGAAGGTCTCGTCGTCCACCGTCACGTAGAGCGAGAGGCAGGGCACCGCACGGCCCTCGTCAAGCGAAAAGGCCTTGATCCACGGATCGGGAAGCATCGTCGTCTTGAGCCCCGGCGCATAGACCGTGCTCATGCGGGCGCGGGCCACCTTGTCGAGCGGATCGTCGCGCAGAATGCCGAGCGCAGGCGCGGCGATGTGAATGCCCACTCGCGTGCGACCGCCCTCGAGATGCACGACGCTCGCCGCGTCATCAACCTCGGTCGTGTCGGAGTCGTCGATGGAAAAGGCCCTGACGTCCGCAAGCGGATACTGCGACCAGTCCGCCTCGGGCGGCAGAGGCAGGTCGGAGGGGAAGCCGCGGCCCTGCGGGAAGTTCATGGCGTAGAAGCTGTCGACGTGCCAGCGCCATGGCGAGGCGATGCCGCCGAGCGAGAGCATCAGGCGCAGCGGCGTCTGGCGCGTTTCGGCGGAGGCGTCGTTCAGGGCCTTCCACTCGATACCGTTCTTGTCCGGCCGAATGAGAAGCGTCATGGCGTTGCAGCGGATGACGTCGGGAAGCGTTCCCTCCACCATCTCGGCCGTCCAAGCCTTGCGCTGCTCCTCCAGACGGCGCTTCTTCTCAAGTGCCTCGAGCGCCTTCTGAAGGATGTCCTCGGGGGCGCGGCGGTAGCCGCCGCGGCCCTTTCGGTAGAAGTAGACGGGATTGCCGTGGAGCGCCCAGAGAAGGGCAGCCTTTTCAACAGGGCCGGCCGAGCCGCCCCAGTAGTCGGCTGCAAGGTCCGCGTACGTGAACTCACCCTCGGGCGCAACCTCCCACAGGAAGGCGGGATCGAGCTCGGGCACCATGGCCTGAGCACGGGTCACGAGGTCTGCGGGAGCAGGCTGCTCGAACTCGAAGAACGAGTGCGAGGCCTTGATCTTCGTCCGGCGTCCCGTCGGGAGCTGCACCTGATAGGCGTTGCCTGCCTGGCTGAGCACGGTGCCCGCCTTGAAGGAGCCGTCTTCTTCAAAAAAGAGATTCATGAATCTGTCGCTTTACATCCGCTCTGGGCGAATGAGTGATGGTCGAGGGGAAAACGCCCCCTATTGTGCCAAAACAAGGCGCGGTGCGCCCGCCTCAGCCTTCATTGAGAATGAAGTCCATGATGCGGGGCATGACCGCCCCGATGTTCGAGATGCGGTGGTCCCCGCCGGGAATAATCACCTGCCTGCAGGCGGCATAGGCCCTCGCCCCCGCCTGCCAGTCAAGCGTCCCCGCCCCGAGCCTCGGAAGACGGCTCCCCCCCCCCTGCCAGTCAAGCGTCTCGTCCGCCGTTCCCAGCACGACGAGCGTGCGTCCGGAATCGACCGCCAGAGGCGACACCTCCTCGGCGAGCGCCATGAGTTCGTCGGCGGCCGAGGCCTTCACCTCGATCCTCCTGTCCGTGCCGTAGATCGTCTGCACGCCCACGTGCCTGCCCACGAACACCCAGGGATTGAAGCAGGGATTGAGCAGCACGCAGCGAAGGCCGTGCCTGACGGCAGCTCGCGCGGCCCAGAATCCGCCGAGGCTCGAACCCACGACCGTCAGACCGTCGGCCTCCGCCTGCCCGACCAGTCCGCTGATGATCCTGTCGGCCTCAAGAGGCGGGACGTTCAGATCGGGAGCGAACACGCGCACGCCATCGGGGGCCGCCGCCCTGAGCACCCTCACTTTGTTCGACTCGGGAGAGGACAGAAAGCCGTGCAGATAGAGAATGGAAGTCATCGCCCGTGCACCCTTCACTGCGCTTCGCGCCTGCAGGCGAGTCCCGCAAGGAGCTTGCCGTGAATGCCGCCGAACGCGCCGTTGCTCATGCAGAGGACCGTGTCTCCCGGACGGGCCTCCTTGAGAACGGCCTCGACGAGCACGTCAAGGTCATGCGTGCAGAAGGCGCGCTCGCCCATGACGTCGAGCACTTCCGCGGGCTCCCACGCCACGCCCTTTCCTGCGAAGCAGAACACCTCGTCCGCCTCGTGCAGAGAACCCGCAAGCCTGTCCTTCATCGTGCCGAGCTTCATGGTGTTGCTTCGCGGCTCGAGCACGGCGAGAAGCCTCCCCGACGTCATGCGGCTCCTGACGGCATGAATCGTCTCGGCGATGGCGGTCGGATGGTGCGCAAAGTCGTCGATCACGGTCACGCCGTCCTCAACGCCCCTGACCTCCATCCTGCGCTTGACACCCGCAAAGGCCGCGAGCGCCTCGAGCGACTTTTCGGGAGGGACGGCGACGCTGCGCGCCGCAGCAACGGCGGCCAGTGCATTGAGGTCCGTGGAGCGGGCGCGGACATTTGCATTGAGCTCGTTGTAGCGGCCGGGCATGCCGAGCTGCAGACGGCCGAAGCTCCTGCCTTCAAACGCCGCCTCGCCGTCATCGGAAAGCGACCAGCCGTCCTGAGAGTCAAAGCGCTCTAGAGCGCTCCAGCAGCCCTTCGCAAGCACGCGGTCAAGCGCCTCGCAGCGGCCGTTCGCCACGACGAGACCTTCCGAGGGCATGATGCGCACGAGATGATGGAACTGCTTCTCGATGGCGGCCAGATTTTCAAAAATGTCCGCGTGGTCGTATTCAAGATTGTTGAGGATCGCCGTTCTGGGACGATAGTGCACGAACTTGCTCCGCTTGTCGAAGAAGGCCGTGTCGTATTCGTCGGCCTCGATGACGAAGGGCGACATCGGGGCGACTCGGCCGAGCGACGCGGAGCGCGGGCTCCACTGCGGCACGCCGCCGATCAGGAAGCCGGGCTCGAGTCCCGCCTCCTTAAGGATCCAGGCAAGCATCGACGTGGTGGTCGTCTTGCCGTGCGTGCCCGCGACCGCAAGCACGTGGCGGCCCGCAAGCACATGCTCGCAGAGCCAGGCGGGACCGGACGTATAGGAAAGCCCCCTGTTGAGAATCGCCTCGAGAAGCGGATTGCCGCGGGAGATGGCGTTGCCGATCACGAAGACGTCGGGCCGGACGGCATCAAGCTGCGAGACGTCATAGCCCTCCATGATCTCGATCCCCGCATTGCGGAGCGCGTCGCTCATGGGTGGGTAGACGTGTGCGTCGCACCCGGTCACCTTGTGGCCGGCCTCGCACGCGAGCTGGGCGACGCCGCCCATGAACGTGCCGCAGATGCCGAGAATATGAATGTGCATGTACTTGTTCCTCAAACCAGAATGGAGGCGGAAGGTGCTTCATTCTACCGCGCGGAGGATCCCCGCCCTGAAAGCCGCCGCACTATCATTGGCTCATCGTCCATGACGCCTCACGCACCTTCATTCCGGAGACATCCGTGCAACCCAATGACCTCCCGCGCTCCAAAGAATCCTCAGCCGCCGCTCAGGCGGCCGTCCTGATCGCATCCCACCGCATGAGCAGGGATCGGGCCGTCGAGACCGTCGTTCGCTCGACGGGAGTTCGGCCGACCGATGCCGCCGTGGCGTCCGAGCTCAGGCGCTGGTTCGCCTGCTTCGATCCCGAGGGGCACAAGGCGCTTCTGGACAAGAAGCGCCTTGCGGCGCTCTCCGTCCTGTCGTCCCTTTCCGACTGGTCTCCCCTGCTGACGGGATCCGTTCTTGCAGGAGACGCCGTCGAGGACGATCCTGTGCGCATCCTCATCCGCTCCGACGACGAAAAGGCCGTGGAGCTCGCGCTTCTCGCCATGGATGTTGAATACGAACCCGTGGAGTCCTCCGAACGGGGACGCTCCTTCAGAACCGTGCTTCAGACTGAATGCAGGGGAGAGGACGTCCTCATCGCCGTGACGAACTCCCACAGGGCGGCGAAGCCCGTCCCGCCTGACGAATGGCAGCTTCCCGAAGAAGCCCTTTGCGGACTCTCCGAAAAGGGCCTTCGCAGGCTCCTCGGCGTGGATTAGCCTTTTTTCGGCATGTGCATGAACTCGTGCGCTCAGTATCATTGACGCTGCCGGCTGCTCAAGACGCATACATTTGAAGACAATATTTCCCCCCGCCTCTCCGGACAGCAGTGTTCCGGTCTTTACTTTTTGAGCTAAAGTAGCGACAATTGCGAACAAGTTGGCGCTTTTTCGGAGAAGTAGTACGATGCGCGCCTCTTAAGCACAAGCCCACAACCATCAACTCCATACAAAACGGAGGCTGCGGCAGGACGCCCGTCCCCATTCGGCGTCCGTCCCGGATCTCCTTCAAATAACAAGGCCTAAACCATCATGGATCTGCGCAAACTCAAGACACTGATCGACCTCGTGAGCGAAAGCGGCGTTGCCGAACTCGAAATCACCGAAGGCGAAGACCGGGTCCGAATCGTCAACCGCAACGGCGCAGCCCCCGTTCAAGTCCATCAGCCCGTCACCGTCGCCCAGCCGATGCCCGTGCCCGTTCCCGCCCCGGAAGTCGCCCCCGCGCCCGCTCCCACCGCGCCGCAGCAGACCGGCACGCCGCTCACCAGCCCGATGGTCGGCACCTTCTACCGCGCTCCCTCGCCCGGAGCCGATCCCTTCGTCAAGGTCGGCGACACGGTCAAGAAGGGCCAGGTTGTCTGCATCATTGAAGCCATGAAGCTTCTCAACGAAGTCGAGGCCGACATGGACGGCACGGTCAAGGAAGTCTGCGTTGAAAACGGCCAGCCCGTCGAGTTCGGCCAGTCGCTCTTCATCATCGAATAATCCGCACGCGTCGCTATGTTTGGAAAAATTCTGATCGCCAACCGCGGCGAAATCGCCCTGCGCATCCAGCGCGCCTGCCGCGAGATGGGCATCAAGACAGTCGCCGTGCACTCGACCGCCGACGCGGACGCCAAGTACGTCCGTCTTGCCGACGAAAGCGTCTGCATCGGCCCCGCCCAGTCGAACCTCTCCTACCTGAACATCCCGGCCATCATTTCCGCCGCAGAGGTCACGGACGCCGAAGCCATCCATCCAGGCTACGGCTTCCTTTCCGAAAACGCCGACTTCGCCGAACGAGTCGAGCGCTCCGGCTTCACCTTCATCGGCCCGCGCGCCGAAAGCATCCGCCTCATGGGCGACAAGGTGAGTGCCAAGCAGGCCATGCGTGAAGCGGGCGTCCCCTGCGTTCCCGGCTCCGACGGCGCACTCCCCGACGATCCCCAGGAAATCCTCCGCATCGCCCGCCAGATCGGCTATCCGGTCATCATCAAGGCGGCGGGCGGCGGCGGCGGCCGCGGCATGCGCGTCGTGCGCACGGAGGCCGCACTGATCACCTCGGTCAACATGACCCGCGAAGAGGCCCGCGTCGCCTTCGGGAACCCCACCGTCTATATGGAGAAGTTCCTCGAGAACCCGCGCCACATCGAAATCCAGGTTCTCTCCGACAACTTCCAGAACGCCGTCTATCTCGGCGAGCGCGACTGTTCCATGCAGCGCCGCAACCAGAAGGTGCTTGAAGAGGCTCCCGCCTTCGGCATTCCCCGCAAGCTCATCGACCGCCTCGGCAACCGTTGCGTGGAGGCCTGCCGCCGCATCGGCTAAAGACTCGGCACCGAGGTGAGACACCCGTGGGGTGGAGCCCGCCCGCCGCATCGGCTACCGCGGTGCCGGCACGTTCGAGTTCCTCTATGAAAACGGCGAGTTCTACTTCATCGAGATGAACACGCGCGTTCAGGTCGAACACCCCGTCACCGAAATGATCACGGGCGTCGACATCGTGCGCGAACAGATCCGCATCGCCGCAGGCGAGCGTCTCTCGGTCCGCCAGCGCGACATCACGATGCGCGGCCACGCCATCGAGTGCCGCATCAACGCCGAGGACCCGTTCACCTTCGTGCCGAGTCCCGGCCGCGTCACCGCCTGGCACCTGCCCGGCGGCCCCGGCATCCGCATCGACACGCACGTCTTCTCCGGCTACACGGTTCCGCCCTACTACGACAGCATGATCGGCAAGATCATCGCCCACGGCGATACCCGCGAGCAGGCGATCGCGCGCATGCGCGTCGCGCTCTCCGAACTTGCCGTCGAGGGCATCAAGACCAACACAAAGCTTCATCGCGAACTCCTCGCCGACGAACGCTTCTTTCAGGGCGGCACGAGCATCCACTATCTCGAAGAGAAGCTCCGGTCCCGCGCGGAAGCCCACAAGTAACCTAGTTTTTTCAGCTGCGGGAGTTGACCTGACTCCCGCATTCTTTTTATCCGTTGAGGATTTATGCGCCAGATTAAGATTCTTGCCGACGAACGCAGCGCCGAAGCGCTTTCCGACATGCTGATGGACGCGGGCGCGCTCTCCGCCACCATCGAGGACGCCGACGCCGAATCGACCGACGAAAAGCCGCTCTACGGCGAACCGGGACTCGAGCCCGACAACTGCGCCTGGCCGCGCTCCATCGTCTCCATTCTTGCCGACGACGACTTCGACCTCGAGACATCGCTTGCCATCGCCGTCAAGGCCCTCAAGTGCGAAAAGCCCGAGCTTCTCGGCACCGAGGAGGTCGAGGACGCCGACTGGGTCCGCATCACGCAGGCGCAGTTCCAGCCGACTCAGGTCTCCGACCGTCTCTGGATCGTGCCGACCTGGCACGACCTTCCCAACGAGGACGCCATCAACGTGCGCCTCGATCCGGGCGTCGCCTTCGGCACAGGCTCCCATCCGACCACCCACCTCTGCCTGCAGTGGCTTGACGCCAACGTCAAGGCGACGGACCGTGTCCTCGACTACGGCTGCGGCACGGGCATCCTCGCCATTGCCGCCAAACTCGTCGGCGCGGCCGAGGTCGCCGGCACGGACATCGACCCGCAGGCCGTCGAGGCCGCAGGCGACAACGCGCTCATGAACCACGTGGAAGCCAAGTTCTACCTTCCCGACGACATGCCCGAAGGCACCTACGACATCGTCGTCGCCAACATCCTCGCCAATCCGCTCAAGCTTCTCGCCCCCGCTCTGCTCGGCCGCGTGAAGCAGGGCGGCGCGCTCGTGCTCTCCGGCGTGCTTGCCAAGCAGGCCGAAGAAGTGATCGCCGCCTATCAGGCCATCGACCCTGCCGTCAAGCTCTCCGTCTGGCGTCAGGAAGAGGACTGGGTCTGCATCGCCGGACGCCGCGCGTAAACGTCAAGACTGCATCTGGGAGACTTCTCCATGGCCAAAGTTCTTCGCTGTCCCGCCTGCGGGGCCCTGTGGCGAGTCAAGGACGACTTCGCCGCCGACATGCTCCACTGCACGGAATGTCAGGCATGCTTTTCCGCCGACAAGACGGAAAGCCTCAGCGTGCCAGACGAAAAGCTCGACGCCCGTCTTCAGCAGGCCGCCCGCCGTCAGGCCGTCATGCAGGAGGAGGCTCGCGAGGGCGAGGCCGTCATGAGCCGCATCGCCGATTCGCTCACGGACTTCGACGCAAGGACCGAAGCTCCCGAGGCCCCTCCGGCCGCCGAGCCCGCACCCCGTGCGCCCGAGTCCGCCGAACGGTCCCATGGCGTGCTCTGGACGCTCGTCACGCTTCTTGCCCTCGTCGTTCTGTCCGCCGCCGGCCTTCTTCTCGGCCACAAGACCGTACTCGGCACGATGCCGCAGCTGCGCCCCGTCTATGAAGAGGTCTGCATGAAGGCACCGTGCCCCGGCTTCGTCTGGCAGAACGCGGCCGCCTTCAAGGTGACCGCAGAGATCGAGCGTCCGCTCGAGACGGCCGACGACGCCGACCGTGAAGTCGCCCGCCGCCTGCCCGTCGTGACGGCCCGCCTCTCCAACACCTCGGAACTGCCTCAGGCACTGCCGATTCTGGAGATGAAGCTGCTTGACGCCGCAGGCGAAACACTCGCTCAACGGGTGCTCGAGCCTGCCGACTACGGCTTCTGCGGGCCCGCGCGGCCCTGCCGGCGGCGCCGCCGTTGCGCCGGGTGCCGACGTTGCCGTCCGCCTGACGGTCACGACGCCGCTTCCCTACGATGCGTCAAGCGCCGTCGTGAAGGCCGTCTCCGCCCTTCAATAACCTTCAGACCAAGGCGCTCCGCCGTACGGCGGAGCGCCTTTTGCCTTTTTGCAAACCCATGTCCGTCATCATTTCCGGCTCCATCGCCTACGACACGGTCTTCACGCACGAGGGACGCTTTGCCGACACGCTCAGGGCAGAGGCGCTCGACCGACTCAACGTCACGCTTCAGGCGGACTCCATGAGGCGCACCTACGGCGGGTGGGCCCCCAAAAACCCCCACCAGCTGCTTTGATTTC
>OASX01001074.1_pt1 | contig 15705 bp, 12 predicted proteins | sample 1516531 | NCBI WGS metagenome assembly OASX01 (sample SAMEA2579911, study PRJEB22360) | human gut metagenome | biome: human gut; feature: human-associated habitat; material: faeces | place: Denmark | collected 2008/2010
CGTCCTGGCGGCGTGTTTTATGTCGCGGGAGATAAAGTCGGCATCGTTCGTCTGGATGCATTCAAAACCAGTAAAGAGATTCAGTTTGCGGTGCAGTCAGGGCCATTATTGCTGGAAAACGGCGTCATTAATCCGCGTATTCTCCCCAACGTCGCCTCACGCAAAATTCGTAATGGAGTAGGAATTAATAAACAAGGGAACGCAGTGTTTTTACTTAGCCAGCAAGCGACCAACTTTTATGATTTTGCCTGCTATGCCAAAGCGAAACTGGACGTCGAGCAGCTCCTTTACCTTGATGGCACGATTTCACATATGTATGTGAAAGGCGGGGCAATCCCGTGGCAACGTTATCCTTTTGTCACCATGATTTCCGTCGAGCGGAAAAGTTAGAACGATGGTTTTATGCCAGATACAGAATATGGTGCAGATGCCGGATGCGGCGTAAACGCCTTATCCGGCCTACCAGGTGCTATTTCTGTAGGCCGGATAAGGTGCGAAATTACACCGTCTCCAGACGGGCGTAAGCCGCCACCAGCCATTTAATCCCCTGGCCCTGGAATGCCACCTGCAAACGGCTATGTTCGCCGCTGCCTTCCATATTGACGATAGTCCCTTCGCCAAACTTGGCGTGGCGCACGCGCTGGCCGAGTTTGTAACCGCTGTCGTTCTCAACCATCGGCGTACCCATACGCTGATGGCTGACCGGGCGGCTTACCGTAGCGCGTAAACGCACCTCTTCCACACACTCTTCCGGCAGCTCACCGATAAAGCGCGACGGGCGATGGTAAACCTCTTTGCCATACAGACGGCGGGTTTCCGCGTAGGTCAGCGTCAGTTTCTGCATCGCGCGGGTTACGCCAACGTAGGCCAGACGGCGTTCTTCTTCCAGACGCCCGCCTTCATCCAGCGACATTTGGCTTGGGAACATGCCCTCTTCCATACCGACGATAAACACCTGCGGGAACTCCAGACCTTTCGCCGAGTGTAGCGTCATCAACTGTACCGCGTCCTGCCAGGTATCTGCCTGCCCTTCACCCGCTTCCAGCGCCGCGTGAGAAAGGAATGCCTGCAACGGCATTAAATCTTCGTCTTCTTCGTTGTAGCTGAACTGACGCGTCGCCGTCACCAGCTCCTCTAAGTTTTCGATACGCGTCTGGCCTTTTTCGCCTTTCTCCTGCTCGTACATGGTGCGCAGGCCGGAGTCTTTAATTACCCGGTCAGTCTGTACATGCAGCGGCATATCGGCAGTTTCCTGCGCTAAGGCGTCGATCAGCTCCATAAAACGCTGTAAGGCGCTGGCTGCACGTCCGGCGAGCGCTTTTTCCTGCAACAGTTCACGACATGCCTGCCAGAGAGTTAACTGGCGATCGCGCGATGTCTGACGCACCACGTCCAGCGTCCGGTCACCAATACCCCGCGTTGGCGTATTGACCACGCGCTCAAACGCCGCGTCGTCGTTGCGATTGGCAATCAGGCGCAGATACGAGAGCGCATCTTTGATTTCCTGACGCTCGAAGAAGCGCATCCCGCCGTAAATACGGTACGGCATACTCGCCTGTAGCAGCGCCTCTTCCAGTACACGCGACTGAGCGTTGCTGCGGTAGAGAATGGCGCACTCTGCGAGCGCCCCGCCGTTGTCCTGCCAGGTTTTGATGCGATTAACCACAAAACGCGCTTCGTCGAGTTCATTAAAGGCGCAATAGAGAGAAATCGGCTCACCGTCCGCACCATCGGTCCACAATTTTTTACCCAGGCGCCCGTTGTTGTTTTCAATCAGGGCGTTCGCGGCGCTCAGAATGTTGCTGGTGGAACGATAGTTCTGCTCCAGACGAATAGTTTCGGCACCGGGGAAATCATTGAGGAAACGCTGAATATTCTCCACCTGCGCACCGCGCCAGCCGTAGATTGACTGGTCGTCATCGCCAACAATCATTACTTTGCCGGTATCGCCCGCCAGCAGGCGGATCCACGCGTACTGAATGTTGTTGGTATCCTGGAATTCGTCTACCAGGATATTGGTAAAACGTTCACGATAGTGTTGCAGGATATGCGGCTTGTTAAGCCACAGTTCGTGAGCGCGCAGCAGCAGTTCGGCAAAGTCCACCAGGCCCGCGCGGTCGCACGCTTCCTGATACGCCTGATACACCTTCTGCCAGGTTTGCTCCACCGGATTACCGTAGCTTTGAATATGATGCGGACGCAGCCCTTCATCTTTCTGGCTGTTGATGTACCACATTGCCTGGCGCGGCGGCCATTGCTTTTCGTCGAGATTCATCGCCTTGATCAGACGCTTAAGCAGGCGCAGCTGGTCCTCGCTATCGAGGATCTGGAAATCCTGCGGCAGATTGGCGTCCATATGGTGCGCACGCAGCAGGCGGTGTGCCAGCCCGTGGAAAGTGCCGACCCACATACCGCCCTGGCTGGTGCCCATCAGTTGCCCGATACGATGGCGCATTTCCGCCGCGGCTTTGTTGGTAAACGTCACCGCCATAATCGAGTATGGTGAACAGTTTTCCACACTCATCAGCCAGGCGATACGATGCACCAGTACGCGCGTCTTACCACTGCCCGCCCCCGCCAGCACCAGAATGTTGCTGCGTGGCGCGGCCACCGCTTCGCGCTGTTTGTCATTAAGGCTATCGAGCAGGTAAGAAACGTCCATTAGCACCGCCGCGTAAAAATAGGTTGGGCGAAGAAGCGTCACGTCCTCCGCCAAAAAGCTGGGTATATATACAGATTTGCTGATTATATCAGCGAGGTCAGAGATGCCAACCGGGAAATTTCTATATGCGGCAGTAAACGACTGTCCCAGATTTGCATCAGGTCGCCATTTTCCGGTCTGATCCAACAGGCCTGCATTCCACAACGGATCGCCCCGCCAACGTCGGTAGTGAGATCGTCTCCCACATGTAAGATCTCACCGATCGGCACATTGAGTTTTTCCGCCGCCAGTAAGTACATGTCGCTGAACGGTTTCGAACGCCCGTGCGGACCAGCGCGCAACACGAACTCAAAATAGTCGCCCAGACCAAACTGTTCCGGCTGGGCGTTACCGTTGGTGATCGCCACCAGCGGCCATTTCTTTTTCAGTTGTTTTAAGGTGTCGTGCGTTTGCTGCGGCACCTCAATCCGGCTACGCCATTTGGCAAAGTTGATCATTGCCGCGTGTGCGCCTGCACTGGCTTCTTCGGCACTCAGCCCGGCGTCGAGCATCGCTTGTTCAATCGAACGAAAACGCCAGCGCGTCACGTCGTGATAAATCTCGGGTTCCGCTTCCCGTACCGCCTGGCGCAGACGTTGCAGATCTTCATTCTGGAAGCTGCGCAGCGCCGGATGATAATTTTGCACAAAGATAAGAGCTTCTTGCTCGGTACGTTGGATCACCGGACGGTTATCGTAAAGGGTATCATCCAGGTCAAAGGTGAGCGCCGAGATGCGCCCCAAAGGCCGGTAAAAACGCATTATTTCCCCCGTTTGGCGCGTGGATGCGCCGCATCGTACACCGAGGCAAGGTGTTGAAAATCAAGATGAGTATAGATTTGCGTGGTGGAGAGGTTGGCATGCCCCAGCAGCTCCTGCACACCACGAAGATCGCCGCTCGACTCCAGCATATGCGTAGCGAACGAGTGACGTAATTTATGCGGGTGAACGTGATTATTCAGCCCTTGTTTTATGCCCCATTCGGCAAAGCGTTTCTGTACATTACGCGCGGAGATACGCTTGCCCAGTTTCGACAGGAAAAGCGCGTCGTCTTCGCTGCCAAACAGGTCGCGCAAATCAAGCCAGTGCTCAATCCACGCCACGGCGTTGCGACCAATCGGCAGGCGGCGCTCTTTGCTGCCTTTTCCCATCACCCACACTTCGCCGGACTCCAGGTCGAGGTGTTTGATATCCAGCCCCACCAGTTCTGAAAGACGTAAGCCCGCGCCGTACATCACTTCCAGCATTGCCCGATCGCGTACAGCGAGGGGATCGTTGATATCAATATCCAGCAGCCGATTTATATCATCGACGTCGATATTCTTAGGCAGATGGCGCGGCGCTTTCGGTGCCGAAACTCCTTTTGCCGGGTTAGCTTTGAGTTCGTTCTGACTGACCAGCCAGTCAAAAAAACTACGTAGCGCAGAGAGGCGTAATGCGAGGCTTGCCGCTCCCAGCCCCTTACGACGACTGCGTACAGCAAAATTGCGCACCATCGCGGCATCACATTGTTGCCAACTTTGCAGGCCGTTTTCGCTGGCAAAATTAATGATCGCCTCAAGCTGGCGCTGGTAGTTAAGCAGGGTTATCGGGCTAAGCTGACGCTCCACGCTCAGATAACGTAGGTAGCGTTCTATATCGGTGTGTAAATCGGTCATACGCGTTCAATCCAACGCTCCAGAAGCTCTGGCAACATCAGCGCAATTTCATGAAGTAACTGCGTTCCCTGCCCTTGTTGATAGTGGCTGGCATCGCGGCTGGTGAACAGTACGACCCCCAAGTCAGCATCGCTTCCCAGCATCGACATCGCCACCGATCCCACCGCTTTCGCTTCCGGTAGCACCACCAGCAACTCCGGCCCGTTAAGCGGCCCCAGATAGTGCTGATCCTGCCTCAGACGCTGAATACGCAGTGGTTCAAAAGCCTGACGGCTTAGTGCCAGATGAGTATGGTTCGACGGCGCGCCTAAACGCCAGCGGTCCGGGAACAGGCGCAGACTTGCGCCTGCCAGGCCAAGATCGCGCGCCCAGCGGTGAAAGCGCATCAGCATATCGTCGAGACTGCTGGCGGCGGTGAGACTACGCTGCAAGTAGAGCAAGCGATAAAACAGACCTTCATTAGCGATAGCCTGTTCCATCAACAGCGACATGTTCTCTTCCAGAACATGAATATGGTTACGTGCACGAGCCATATGCCATTCAACGAGCGAAACCGTACCACGTACCGGGTGCGGTACGCGAATTGCCTCTACCGCACGCGCATTGCGGATAAAAAACTCAGGATTCTTAATTAGATAATCGACAACCGCCCGGTCATCAAGCTCCATGAATGTTTCCTGCAGTTCTTCCCCTGGTTGCTTCATAGATGAATAAATCCGTCGTAGACATGTACCGCCGGCCCCGTCATATATAACGGATGGCCCGGACCTTTCCAGGCGATATCAAGGCGACCGCCGGGAAGTTCCACGCGGACTTCTTCGGCCAGCAAACCTTGCTGAATCCCTACCGCCACCGCCGCACACGCGCCACTGCCGCAGGCCTGAGTTTCTCCTGCCCCACGCTCATAAACGCGCAAACGAATATGCTCACGCTTAACCACCTGCATAAAACCGATGTTAGCGCGCTCCGGGAAACGCTCGTGGCTTTCCAGAACAGGCCCCAACGTTTCTACCGCTGCGGTATCGACATCATCGACCTGAATCACACAGTGCGGATTTCCCATCGACACCACGCCGCATAAGATTGTCTGCTCAGCGGCGCGCATAATATAGGTTTTTTCCGCTTTATTAGCGCGAAATGGCACGGCGGATGGTTCGAAATTGGGTTCCCCCATATTGACCCGCACCAGATCGTCATCGGTGACGGTCAGCACCATCCGGCCATTGGCAGTACTGACGCGGATATCACGCTTATTGATCAGCCCTTTCAGACGCACAAAGCGGGCAAAGCAACGCGCACCGTTACCGCACTGTGCTACTTCACTGCCATCGGCATTAAAAATGCGGTAGTGGAAATCCAGTTCAGGATCATAAGGCGGTTCGACCACCAGTAACTGATCAAAACCCACACCCAGATGCCGATCCGCCAGGCGACGAATCAGTTCCGGTGAAAAAAAGACATTCTGCGTTACCGCGTCGACGACCATAAAATCGTTGCCAAGGCCATGCATTTTCGAGAACTGCATCATTTACTCCATTCACGCGGGTACAGAAACTGGCTTTTAGTAATTCACCTGAGATGGGCCGTCACCTGTGGCGCGGTCGTTTTTATCCGGCACCGTGGATTGCGTTTGTGTGTCTACCGGTTTAGTCGGCGGCGGCGCGTTTTTATCTGCGGGCGGAAAATAGAGCGGACCTTTCAAACCACAGCCTGTCAGGCTGAAGAGAGTAAGAAGAACTGCAAGTGCCTTAAACACGTTTTTCATTATAGATTGCCTGTAAAGTTCATCGCTTTCTGCTTTCTATCATCGCAGGAGAAGATGTAAAAGCAAGCGTTTAGCGACTCTTTATGAAGTCTGAAAAGTGAGGAATTGCTGCGAGTATAACGCTTACACGTGGGGATTTATGTTTTGCTGGTAGTTTCGTGATCAACACCGCGCGCCAGGATGGCTTTATGCACTATCGCAATGTGGTTTGTTTGTTGTCTTATTCGTTGTTCTTATCGTCTGCATGGGGATGTCGGCTTGATGAGCCTGAACACAATGTTTACCAGCAACAGGGCAAAGGCGTGGTGTACCTGCGCCCTTATGAAGAAACAAACCTTTTTCTATCTGGCGTGAATTACAAGAGATTACGTCGGTTACCCAATTTATTGATAGACCCGAAAACACTAGACGAATGGGATGAAATACCGCCTCTGACCGATCTGACAACCGACTACCTCTATGAAGGCGCACAGGCCTGGTTTCCGCATTATGCTTACCATAGCGATGGTCGCTATATCCTCTACGCGGGTAAAGTTGTGCAAAATCCTCCCGACAAACCACTCGTCGATATCGCCTCGTTCAAGGCATGGGGTGATTTTGCCGCAGATAAAAACAGTCTCTATTTCGAAGGCAAGCGCGCCGATAGCAATGGCGGGGAAAATAGCCTGGATATTAAAACACTGCATCAGGTGAAATTTCCTCATCCATGGAAGCCTGACTTCCTTGGGCTGATATTGCGTGACGCTAAATTCTTGTATGTCGATGGTCATCGCCTCGCAGATCCCGATAGTTTTCGCGTGCTGGCACAAAAGTCATGGGATCAGCGAGGAAAGTTTTCCACCGCGTTTAATCCCTGCGTTGCCGTACCATTTGGCCCCTGGGATACGCTAGCCCGCACACAGACGAAAATCATGATCAATGGCGAACAGCTTAATGCCGACCCAGAGACATTCACCGTTGTACGCTGGATGCCCGGTTCGTTATTGAGTTGGCGAGATAAAAGCGGCCTGCACCGAAAGGTGTTGAATCAGGGGAATCTGGATAAAGATATGGCAAAGAACTGTGCAACGTTCGGTGTACAGGAACACGACGTTTCATGGCGTAAAGGGCCAAAATGCCAGCAAGAAATACTACCCGGTCTCGATCCAGAACAATTTCACCCTCTGAATAAAACTGTCGCGCAGTATCAGGACAAGCTATACGTCATCAAAAAAACGGAATTTGGTGAAAACAAGCTGGATATCGTCACGCTGGATAACCCTAATCTGGTGATAGATAAACGTTTTAACGCAGGAAGAACCCACGGCTATTTACTGACCAAATTACCAGTTGATGGTGAAGAAGAAGATGGCCTCCAGATATTCGAGTCTTCCGGGCCGCTTATCCTGCTGGATTATCGTGTTCCCGGCGAACGTGAAGCTCACCTTGGCGATAGCCCCCATTACAAGAAATGGTATGCACACGACGATCGTTATGTTTACGCATTCGATGGCTCACAGCTCTGGCGCTACCCAACGCCCAATACCAAAGCCGTGCGGGTGAAATGGAAAACCGAACATTCAGGTTATGGCTATTGGGCAGACTATCGTAGTGGTGAACTGGACGGCAGGCTTTTGGAAAACGGTACGTTTATTCCAACAGGAATTCCCTATGACTCATCCGTTAACATTGCTCAATATTCTGCTGGCGAGAGAGCTTTTCTCGTCGGCGAAACCGATGTTAGCTGGCATAAGCTTCGCTCTACAGACCAAGAATGGAGTCAATGGGAGAAACTCCCCGATATTGACCCAAAAGAATTTCATCCCATCACCGATCGTGTCGCGCAGTACAAAAATAGTCTGTACATTGCGAAATTATCTCCTTTTGGTGAAGACTATCTGGAAACGATAGAGCTGGACTCTCCCATCTCCTTCCTGGAGCAACGAATTAACGCCGGGGAAAATTACGGCTACTTCATGCGTTCCTCCCGATTACGCGATGATATTCAGGTTTTTGCCATTGATGGACCATTGAAGACCACCAAACGCTTTGCTTATGACAATCACTATGTCTATACGTGGATTGGCAGCCAACTTTATCGAACCGCATCGCCCTGTCCGGCAAAGACCCGTAATCTGGATCAGAACATGTTTTCATCTAATGATGACATCATCATCTTGAAGACGGAGGAAGAGTGCCGAAAGACAGCAGACGGGCAAACTTTGAAGCCCTGACCCCATATCGCTATACTGCCGCCATCACCTAAAAACAGGAAACTACAATGAACGATAGTGAATTTCATCGTCTGGCGGATCAACTGTGGCTGACCATTGAAGAGCGTCTGGACGACTGGGATGGCGACAGCGATATCGACTGCGAAATCAACGGCGGTGTACTAACCATTACCTTTGAAAACGGCAGCAAAATCATTATCAACCGCCAGGAACCGCTGCACCAGGTGTGGCTGGCAACCAAACGGGGCGGCTACCATTTTGATCTGAAAGGCGACGAGTGGATTTGCGATCGTAGCGGTGAAACCTTCTGGGATTTGCTGGAGCAAGCAGCTACACAGCAGGCCGGTGAAACGGTGCGTTTTCGCTAAGATTGCATGCCGGATAAGCCTTGCTTTCCGGCATTAGCATCACGAAAAATACTGCTGCAACAGCGGCGCGTCATGCTCCTGATTGGCAGGCGGCATGTTGCCGATAGATTTGGTGCGAAACGGCATGACCTGTTCACGACCATCAACCTTCACAATCTGATAGAACTGCGGCAGGTTAAAGTTGATGAAACTGGAACCGTAGGTAAAACGGTCGTGCGATGACGAATAAAAACGGCTAACGTCACGCACCAGCTCTTCTTTGCTGCCTTCACAATGGTGGTACACCTCGACCCGGTTACTTTCATCAAGGATGTAGATATTAAAACCGTTTTCATCATTCGTTTCTTCGAAGAAGAACTGGATGATCCCTTCGCTGGCAAAGCCATCTACAATCGCCGGTAATTTAACGTGGTTAGTCTCAACCTGTACTGACAAACCATGCAGTTTGTTATGGGAAATCGCGCCATAAAACTCGATGGCATTTTCCAGTTTTTGTACCGAGACATTCAGACGTTCGAAGAACAAGCCCCAGGTTTGACCGGAGACACGCAGCGCCTTGAAGCGTCCGGTTTCCTGACGAGTACTGGAAAGACGCAGTTCAATGCACTCAGAAACCAGTTGTTGCACGCGAGTACGAATCAAACCGCGCAGATGCTGGCTATAACAGAACACTTCCACGCTATCTGGCGGAGCGGCATCCTGATGCATTTTTCCGAGGATGGTTTTCAATGCTTCAATAATCGACTGCTCGCCGTTGAAATGTAGCGTACGCACTTCATTCCACGAGTTGCGATACAGCAGGTCAACGCTACCCACCAGACAATTTTGATTCTCTCCAAAGCTGAAAACATCCAGCTTACGGAAGTCAAAATGCACAACCTGATTACGGAACGCCGTCGTCGGGTCATATTCCAGGTTCACAATAATCGCCAGATGGCGAATCTCACACGGACTGTAGAGCGCCTTCGGTGTCGGAGCGGGTAAGCGTAACGGGAAATGATGCGAAACATCAGCCACCATTTCTTGCAACTTCGGCAAATCAACAATGCCATTGCCCTTAATATACAGGCGAGTACGTGACGTCAGCAGGCCATTAAACCATGCCCATGCCACCAGCTTATTCAGATAACGGTTATATTCCAGCGGCTGATGGCTGATGATCGATTCAATATTTGGCGCGCGGTTATACAGATACCAACCAGAGCGGTTCACACGGCCCGGCGGCACATAAATAAAGGTCAGGTTCGGTTCGGAAAGGTCTGGCGAAATCTGCGGGTTTACCAGCGTCACTTTACCCGGCAATGCTTCAAACGCCGCGTACAGTTTACGCGTCAGCACGCCGATATCCTGCGGGCTGGCGGAGACGCTAAGGTTATTACGACGAGCGAAGCGAATAAGATTACGGTAGCTCTGCATCATCGCGTCGAGCAACTCGTTGTGCGCTTCACGCACCTGATCAATCTTCCAGTTGGCGCGGTTATCAAGCATTGCCAGGCGAGCTTCGTCCCAGCCCCACTCTTTCACCAACTGGCTTAGCACTTCGCGACGCCAGCCTACACAAGCGCGTTCGCGGCTGAGTTTTTCGCATACTTTCAAATAGAAGCAGCGGCGTACTAAATCCAGACGGGTGAAATCTTCGATCGCCGTCAGATATTCAGTAACACGCTCCAGCATCATGCAATACGGGTCGAGGCCAAACGACACGATTTCGCCGTCGTGCAAACGCTGTTTAATATCTTTCGCCAGCAGGCGCGGATTCGGGTATTCCCAGGAATAGGCTTCCAGCAGCAGAGTTTTCAGCACTGCTTTATACGGAGAATCGATACTTTTATAGAGTTGCCAAAGGCTGGCGCCAAAATATTCTTCAGCAGAAAGTGAGCTTAACCCACCGAGATCCAGCCATTCATTAGGCGTCAGTACGCCCTGTGCGTAGAGCGTCATCACGTAGTCATCGTAATGTTCTTCTTCATCACACGGCACCATATTCCACAGAATACGTTTACCGGCGAGACGCACGGCGGTACGGTAAAACTCGTCAAGCAGCAGGATATGTTGAGTAGAGCCGCAATCCTCGCCCCCCAGACTACCGCTTTCATTATGACGGAAACGGTTTTCATCAATCAGGAAAAAGCTGACTTCTACCCCCAGCGAGGCAGCCCAGCTTTCCAGCAAGCTACATTTACGTTGTAATAATTGGCGCTCTTCGCTATCGAGCCAGGATTGATGGCAGACCCAGATATCCAAATCAGAGGAACAGCTTTGCCCTACGGACGAGGTGCTGCCCATGGTGTATACGCCAGTAATCGGAAGCTCGCCTTTTGGCGGTTCCTGTACAGACATTCCACGATACAGTTCCAGTTCGTTCAGGTAGTGGCGTTGAGTTTCATCAGGCGTGTAAAGGCAAATGCCTTTGGGAACGTTACCATCAAGGTAACCCGGCATCAGCGGATGGTGATAGTGCAATAATGTCGGCAGTAGACTGTAAACCTGTTGGAATGCAGGCCCCATAGCGGCAAGCGCGCGATCCACGCGCAATTGATTTATGGCATCCAGTCTCTGTTTCAGAGTCTCAATATAGAGGTACAAGACGTATCGCCTGATTTCGCTACCCGTCATATCTGTGATTCCGCCAACATCAACGGAAACACGCGACATTCGGGATATTTCGTATGTCAAAGGTAACCGTTACCACTTTTCGCGCCTGGTTTTTTTAGTTTCACGACGAAAAAATGGTCTAAAACGTGATCAATTTAACACCTTGCTGATTGACCGTAAAGAAAGATGCGCTACATACAAGTGTAGCACCGTTTATTCTGTGTAAATTCCTTATTACGAGGGCTCAAAGCGTCAATCAGGATCCACAACCAGGCAACATTTTACGGTTTATGCCGGCCTCTACGTTTCACCATAACACTGACATCGCTCTGACAAGGATGTTAGGATGGACCACGGATGATAATGACGGTAACAAGCATGTTAGACAATGTTTTAAGAATTGCCACACGCCAAAGCCCACTTGCACTCTGGCAGGCACACTATGTCAAAGATAAGTTGATGACGAGCCACCCCGGACTGGTGGTTGAACTGGTGCCAATGGTGACGCGTGGCGATGTGATTCTTGATACGCCGCTGGCGAAAGTAGGCGGAAAAGGTTTATTTGTGAAAGAGCTGGAAGTCGCCCTTCTGGAAAATCGCGCTGATATCGCCGTTCACTCAATGAAAGATGTGCCCGTTGAATTCCCGCAAGGTCTGGGATTGGTCACCATTTGCGAGCGTGAAGATCCTCGCGATGCCTTTGTGTCCAACACCTATGACAGTCTGGATGCGTTACCCGCAGGCAGCATCGTCGGAACGTCCAGCTTACGCCGCCAGTGCCAGTTGGCTGAACGCCGCCCGGATCTGATTATTCGTTCATTGCGCGGCAACGTCGGCACACGCCTTAGCAAGCTGGATAACGGCGAATACGATGCCATTATTCTTGCCGTAGCCGGATTAAAACGTTTAGGACTGGAATCACGTATTCGCACCGCACTACCGCCCGAAGTTTCTCTTCCGGCAGTAGGACAAGGCGCTGTGGGCATTGAATGCCGCCTTAATGATACGCGTACTCGCGCGCTGCTCGCCGCACTGAATCATAACGAAACAGCACTGCGTGTCACGGCTGAACGCGCCATGAATACCCGTCTGGAAGGCGGTTGTCAGGTCCCCATTGGCAGCTATGCAGAACTGGTTGACGGCGAAATCTGGTTACGGGCGCTGGTTGGCGCGCCGGATGGTTCGCAGATTATTCGTGGTGAGCGCCGTGGTTCGCCGCAGGATGCCGAGCAAATGGGTATTTCGCTGGCGGAAGAATTGTTGAATAACGGCGCGCGCGAGATTCTCGCCGAAGTCTACAACGGAGACGTGCCAGCATGAGTATCCTGGTCACCCGCCCGTCTCCCGCTGGAGAAGAGTTAGTGAGCCGTCTGCGCGCACTGGGACAGGTGGCCTGGCATTTTCCGCTGATCGAGTTTTCCCCGGGTCGGCAATTACCACAACTTGCCGACCAGCTGACAGCGCTTGGTGAAGGCGATCTACTGTTTGCGCTTTCGCAACATGCCGTCGCTTTTGCCCAATCACAGTTGCATCAGCAAAGCCTTGAGTGGCCCACGTTTCCCGCCTATTTTGCCATTGGCCGCACCACTGCGCTGGCGCTGCATACCGTAAGCGGACACAACGTTCGTTACCCACAGGATCGGGAAATTAGTGAAGTCTTGCTACAATTACCTGAATTACAAAATATTGTAGGCAAACGTGCGCTAGTCTTGCGTGGTAACGGTGGTCGTGAGCTGATCGGGGAAACCCTGACAGCACGCGGCGCCGAAGTCGTTTTTTGTGAATGTTATCAACGATGCGCAATCCATTACGATGGTGCAGAAGAAGCGATACGCTGGCAATCCCGCGGAGTGACAACGATTGTTGTTACCAGCGGTGAAATGTTGCAACAGCTCTGGACGCTAATCCCGCAATGGTATCGTGAACACTGGTTACTTTGCTGTCGGCTATTGGTCGTCAGTGAGCGTCTGGCGAAACTCGCCCGGGAACTGGGCTGGAAAGATATTAAGGTCGCCGATAACGCCGACAACGATGCGCTATTACGGGCATTACAATAACTCTCATAACAGGAAGCCATAATGACGGAACAAGAAAAAACCTCCGCCGTGGTTGAAGAGACCAGGGAGACCGTGGATACCACGCCACAGTCTGCCACTGTAGAAAAAAAGAGTAAGAACAGTACTGCTCTAATTTTAGGTGCGGTGGCTATCGCTATTGCTCTGGCTACAGGTGTCGGTTTGTATGGCTGGGGTAAACAACAGGCCGTTAATCAGACGGCTACCAGTGATGCTCTGGCTAACCAACTCGCAGCTCTACAAAAAGCCCAGGAGAGCCAAAAAGCGGAGTTGGAAGATATCATCAAGCAACAAACTGTGCAGTTAGAACAGGCGAATCGTCAGCAAGAAACGCTGGCAAAACAACTGGATGAAGTTCAACAGAAGGTCGCCACCATTTCCGGCAGCGATGCCAAAACCTGGCTGCTGGCACAGGCTGATTTTCTGGTGAAACTTGCCGGACGGAAATTGTGGAGCGATCAGGACGTCACCACTGCCGCTGCGCTACTGAAAAGTGCGGACGCCAGTCTGGCCGACATGAATGACCCAAGCCTTATCGCCGTTCGTCGTGCGATTACTGATGACATCGCCGGCCTTTCTGCAATATCGCAGGTAGATTATGACGGCATTATCCTCAAACTGAATCAGCTTTCTAATCAGGTGGATAACCTGCGCCTGGCCGATAATGACAGCGACGGCTCGCCGATGGATTCCGATGGTGAAGAACTTTCCAGTTCTATCAGCGAGTGGCGCATCAATCTGCAAAAGAGCTGGCAGAACTTTATGGACAACTTCATTACGATTCGCCGTCGTGATGATACCGCCGTACCGCTGTTGGCGCCGAATCAGGATATCTACCTGCGCGAGAATATTCGTTCCCGTCTGCTGGTCGCAGCCCAGGCTGTGCCACGTCATCAGGAAGAAACCTACCGCCAGGCACTGGAGAATGTCTCTACATGGGTTCGTGCTTATTACGACACTAACGATGCTACCACCAAAGCGTTCCTCGACGAGGTGGATCAGCTAAGCCAACAGAATATTTCGATGGATCTCCCGGAAACGCTGCAAAGTCAGGCGATGCTGGAAAAATTGATGCAGACCCGAGTGCGCAATCTGCTGGCACAACCGGCGGCACCGGCAACAGAAGCTAAACCTGCACCTGCACCTGCACCTGCACCTGCACCTGCACCGCAAGCTGATACTCCGGCAGCCGCGCCGCAAGGAGAATAACCATGCTAAAAGTGTTATTGCTCTTTGTTCTGCTGATTGCGGGGATTGTGGTTGGTCCAATGATCGCCGGACATCAAGGTTACGTACTGATCCAGACCGATAACTACAATATCGAAACCAGCGTCACGGGCCTGGCGATCATCTTTATTCTGGCGATGGTGGTGCTGTTTGCGATCGAGTGGTTATTACGGCGTATTTTCCGCACCGGCGCGCACACTCGCGGGTGGTTTGTCGGGCGTAAGCGTCGCCGCGCGCGTAAGCAGACCGAACAAGCATTACTGAAACTGGCGGAAGGCGATTATCAGCAAGTTGAAAAGCTGATGGCGAAAAATGCCGATCACGCTGAACAGCCAGTAGTGAACTATCTGCTGGCTGCCGAAGCCGCACAACAACGCGGTGATGAAGCTCGCGCCAACCAACATCTGGAACGCGCAGCGGAGCTGGCGGGCAACGACACCATTCCGGTAGAAATCACCCGTGTACGCCTGCAACTTGCCCGTAATGAAAACCATGCCGCTCGCCACGGCGTGGACAAGTTGCTGGAAGTCACGCCACGCCATCCTGAAGTACTGCGTCTGGCGGAGCAGGCTTATATCCGCACCGGCGCGTGGAGTTCGCTGTTGGACATTATCCCGTCGATGGCAAAAGCTCACGTTGGTGATGAAGAACACCGTGCGGCGCTGGAACAACAGGCATGGATTGGCCTGATGGATCAGGCGCGAGCCAATGACGGTAGCGAAGGCTTGCGTAACTGGTGGAAAAACCAAAGCCGGAAAACGCGCCATCAGGTGGCGTTGCAGGTAGCAATGGCGGAACATCTTATTGAGTGTGACGATCATGATACAGCCCAGCAAATTATCATCGATGGCCTGAAGCGTCAGTATGATGATCGCCTGCTGCTGCCAATCCCGCGCCTGAAAACCAATAACCCAGAACAATTGGAAAAAGTGCTACGTCAGCAAATCAAAAACGTCGGCGATCGTCCGTTATTATGGAGCACGCTGGGACAATCGCTGATGAAGCACGGTGAATGGCAGGAAGCGTCAATCGCCTTCCGCGCAGCACTGAAGCAACGTCCTGACGCCTACGATTATGCATGGCTTGCCGACGCTCTGGACAGGC
>OASX01001076.1_pt1 | contig 15662 bp, 10 predicted proteins | sample 1516531 | NCBI WGS metagenome assembly OASX01 (sample SAMEA2579911, study PRJEB22360) | human gut metagenome | biome: human gut; feature: human-associated habitat; material: faeces | place: Denmark | collected 2008/2010
GAGTTCACATCGACGGAGTGGTTTGGCACCTCGATGTCGGCTCATCGCATCCTGGGGCTGAAGTAGGTCCCAAGGGTTGGGCTGTTCGCCCATTAAAGCGGTACGCGAGCTGGGTTCAGAACGTCGTGAGACAGTTCGGTCCCTATCCGGCGCGGGCGTAAGATATTTGAGAGGAGCTGTCCTTAGTACGAGAGGACCGGGATGGACGGGCCGCTGGTGTACCTGTTGGAGTGCCAACTCCATGGCAGGGTAGCCAAGCCCGGACGGGATAAACGCTGAAGGCATCTAAGCGTGAAGCCCCCCTCAAGATGAGATATCCCATAACGTCAAGTTAGTAAGACCCCTTGAAGACGACGAGGTAGATAGGGCAGAGGTGGAAGTGCGGTAACGCATGGAGCTGACTGTTACTAATAGGTCGAGGGCATAACCAAGCAAGGTGATAGGAAAAGGATGATTCTTTGTATGCAGTTTTGAAGGTATACTTCAATGTTTAATATTCCTCGATAGCTCAGTGGTAGAGCATTCGGCTGTTAACCGAAGGGTCGTTGGTTCGAACCCAACTCGGGGAGCTAAGAGCTTCAAGAGAGGCTCTTTTTTAATGATTGGTATGAGGGCTTATAGCTCAGCCGGTTAGAGCGCACGCCTGATAAGCGTGAGGTCGGTGGTTCGAGTCCACTTAAGCCCATACTTTTGAAAAAAAGTAAAAAAATACTTGCAAAAATGAAAGACATATGATATTATTCTTATGTTGAGTCGCTACTAAATGCGATGTAATGAGGCTCCATGGTCAAGCGGTTAAGACATCGCCCTTTCACGGCGGTAACACGGGTTCGATTCCCGTTGGAGTCATTTCAAGTTGATTTGATATAGGTTAAGGCATTATGCCGATGTGGCTCAATTGGCAGAGCAGCTGATTTGTAATCAGCAGGTTATCGGTTCGAGTCCGATCATCGGCTTTGTTCCTTTAGCGGGACATTATAGAGTGTGGACCTTTAGCTCAGCTGGTTAGAGCAATCGGCTCATAACCGATCGGTCCCGGGTTCGAGTCCCTGAAGGTCCACTAAAAAAATAATGAATAAGGCCCAGTGGCTCAGTTGGTTAGAGCGCCGCCCTGTCACGGCGGAGGTCGAGAGTTCGAGTCTCTTCTGGGTCGTTTAAGATGGGGTCTTAGCTCAGCTGGGAGAGCATCTGCCTTACAAGCAGAGGGTCACAGGTTCGAGCCCTGTAGGTCCCATTTCATAAAGCCAGTAATGCCGGCGTGGCGGAACTGGCAGACGCACAGGACTTAAAATCCTGCGGGACTTATACTCCCGTACCGGTTCGATTCCGGTCGCCGGCATTACTGACTTTATGAGAAGAAAGATATCGCAGAATTGTTGAGGTAAACAGTTCTGCGATATTTTTATTTATAAGAAATGATCTTTTATATGGCAAGATAACTTATTTTGCAACAATAAATCCCCGTCAAGATTTCGGAGTTATGAAGATCCAGTATCTTGACAGGGATTCTCTTATCAATGTGTATTATTCCTCTTATTCAATCGCATCTGTTTCAATGACGAATTTTACATTTCCTTCCATATCTTTTGCCTTTCCACTGAAGGTGTCATAGCTGCACTGAGCAGAGGTCAGGGCTTCTAATCGGTCTAGAATATTGCCTAATTCCTTTTCAACAGTATCTTTCAGTTTACGGGTACCTTGCTCATCAAATTCCTGCATTCCATCTTTCAATGTGTGGGCGCCATCCTGAAGTTGTGTGATTCCGTCTTTTACCTGATTACTTCCATTTAGCAATGTGGTTCCGCCTTTGGAAAGCTCTGTTGTTCCGGAAAGGAGTGTGGAAGCACCGTCTCGAAGTGCAGCGCTGTTTGCCGCCAGCGCTCCGGAACCGTCAGAAAGTTGGGTAGCAAGTGTGTTGAGTCCGGAGGCAAGTTCGTCCGTACCGCCAGCCAGAGTATTGATACCGGCAACCAGAGAAGGACTGTTTGCTTTTAATTTGGATGCTCCGTTGAGTAATGTCTGATTGTATCCATCCAGTTGTTGAAATCCACCGAGGAGAGCGTTGATGCCGTTTACTGCAGATGGAAGAGAATCAGTGGATTTGTCCAGAAGTCCCATGTTTTTGGATACGGTGGTCAGTCCTTGATCCAGAGCTTTCATACCAGCATTGATTTTGTCTACATTGTCTTTTAACTGAGACATTGCATTTTCCGGAAGTTTGATGTTAGAGAGCTGATCTAGTTGCTTTTGGATCTCCGGAAGTTTTGCAGACAGCTTAGTGAAAGAGGATTCAATGCCTTGATAAGCAGTGGAAATCTGTGTTATTGTCTGCGTCAGTGCATTGGTATCCAGTGTTGGGAGCTGGGCACTGCCTTCGTTTGTAACAGAGGCAAGAGGTTGCAGAGAGCTGCTCAAATTTCCTGTCTGAGTTTGCGCTTCTGTCAGTGTTGCGATGGAAGCTTGAAGCTGAGAGGCAAGTTCTGTGTTACCGGAAGCATTTGCCTGAGCAAGTTGTGCGTTGAGAGCGTCAATCGAAGTTTGAAGCTGAGCACTTGCATTTGCGGCAGTGGAGCTTACAGATTCAATCTGTGCATTTCTTTCACTAATCTGTGTGTTGATATTAGTGACAACGGCAGTGCAGCTGCCTTTGAATGTGGAAACTGCCTGATTGATTTCCTGTAACTGCGTGATGAGCTGCTGCATTCCGGTTATCAGCTGCTGTGCAGGCTGCTGGATTTCTTGTTTTAGCTCGGAAGAAAGTGTGGTGACTTCTGTAAGCAGCGTTTGACCTGAGGAAATCATAGAATCTACCTGGTTTAAAAGAGGCTGCATATTATTTAGTGCGTCAGCAAGCTGCCCGGTAGCTTCGGAGAGTTTTGTAGATGCAGCTTTGATATCTTCTTCGCTGGAACCTTTTCCGTCGAGTACAGAATTTAATTGTGTGATGGCAGATTTTACTTGAGTCAGTCCATCGCCAAGTTCAGATAATTGTGCGGCACCTTCGGAGAGCTGTTGTTCGCCTTTAATATAGGAAGTGATCCCGCCACAGAGCTGGTCTGTACCTTCCGTATAGGATTTTGCACCGAGAACAAAAGTGTTGACACCATTTACATATTCTGTTACTTTTCCGGTCAGGACTCCATTAGAGCCGAGATAAGTCTGAATCCCATCATTGAGCTGATCAGCCCCGGTGGTATAGCTGTTGATTCCATCGGACAGAGCGCCAGCTCCTTCCTGCAGTGCGTCGATACCGGTCTTTAAAGTCTGGATACCGGCATCAAATTCACCGTAGCTGCTTCCAAGGGTATCTGCACCTTCTGAAAGCTGTGAGGAACCATCAACGAGCTGCATAGCAGCATCTTCCAGTTCATCAAGAGAGGATTTCAAAGAATCCATATCGGAGATGTCCTTGAGATTGAGCTGATCGAACAGGTCAGAGAGTCCCACTGTGAAGGTAGAGGACATACGGAAATCTGTTACGTCAGCAGAAATTTCCAGACTTTCCGGAAGTGTGATGGAAGTGTCTTCGTTGATTCCAAGACTTTCTTTGAGTCCAGGAGTTGTAAATCCAAGTACGATATTCCGATTTCCGTCGGAGATGACCTTTCCGTTATCGATCATTACATTGGAAAATGTTTCGGTAGGAAGAATCAGTCCGGTGAGCATGACAAAAGGGGAGAATACTTCTTCTGATTTGCCATCAATGCTGACTGTCTTTTTTTCATGATTGGTATAATCAATTTTAATCTGTAAATGTCCGCTCTTTCCTTTCAGATCCTGAGGGAAGATTTCTTTTCCATCCAGAATATAGGTCAGTTTGACAGACACAGGGAGATCTTTATCCGTTGTTCCCTGGTAGTAAATATCTTTTCCATCGGTATCCCATGTCAGTGTATCCCCGGTTTCTGTGAACGTTTCTGTTCCTTTGATATTCTTGATTCCCTCCAGAGTGCTTTCATCCGCTACGGTATCTTCAAGACCTGCATTTTTCAGCCAGTTGGAGACAGTGACCTGTTTCTGGCTTCCGGTGGCATCGGCATTGACATAGACAGTTTCATCCTTGGAAACAGAAGTATCAGCGGCACAGACAGGAAGTGCACCTAAAAGAAATGACATTCCGGCAGCGATTCCGGCTGTGACTCCACGTTTTATTTTGCGATTTTTATTCATTTCAATAACATCCTTTCTTTATTTTTTATGAAGAAAACCAATCGAGGTCTTGCAGATCAGCTTATCAAAAATCATAAATGCTGCAGGCAGCACCAGAATTACGACTGCCATACTGATCAGAGCCCCTCTTGCGAGCAGCGTACAGATAGAACTGATCATATCGACCTGTGAGTACCAGGCAACACCGAAGGTTGCGGCAAAGAAGCTAAGTCCACTGCTGATGATAGAAAGCATGCTCGTTTTGTGTGCAATAGAAATTGCTTCTTTTTTGTTATGTCCGCGGCTGCGCTCTTTTTGATAACGGCTGGTCATTAAGATCGCATAGTCTACCGTTGCTCCAAGCTGAATGGTACCGATTACGATACTTGCCACAAATGGAAGGCTGATGCCCTGATAAAACGGGATCGCCATATTGACGGCAATTGCAAATTCAATCACAGCAACCAGAATGACCGGAAGCGAGATAGATTTGAAAATGAGCATAATGATCAAAAAAATTGCCGCAACGGAAATCAGATTTACATTGAGAAGGTCAATATCAGTAACATCTTGAAGATCTTTCATTAAAGGGGCTTCTCCGATGACCATGGCATCTTTGACATAGGATTTTACGATTTTATCGATTGCAGCAATCTGTTTATTAACTTTTGGAGTTGCGGAACCGTATTCAGAACAGACAAACGCAAGCTCATAGTTGTCACTTTGCAGCATTTTTTTGATGTCATCCGGAATCATGGAATCTGGAATGGAAGGCCCGATCAGAGAATTCATATTCAGACTCCATTTTACGCCGTCGATCTTGTCTACTTCACTTAACATATTCTGTTTTTCAAGGCCATCCATGTTTTTATCCATCAGGATCATATGCATATTGCTCATGTCAAAATCTTCTTCCAGTTTTTGGTTTGCCACATTGCTCGGCAGAGAGTCCGGAAGCGATTCTGCGATATTGTAGTAGATTTCCGTGTGACTATTTCCGTAAATTGCAGGGAGGAGCAGGATTAAAAATGCTGCCAGCCATACTTTATAGTGTTTTGTAATGAAGTTTGAAGGCTTCTCCACGTTTTTGAAAAGTGGTTTGTGCTTTGTTTTTTCGATCGGTTTATCAAAAACAAGAATCAGAGCAGGTAAAATGGTGACACAGCAGATCACACCGATGATGACGCCTTTTCCCATAACGATTCCAAGATCCCGGCCAAGCGCAAAGGTCATGATACAAAGCGCAGAGAATCCGGCTACCGTAGTGACAGAGCTTCCTACAACGGATTTGAATGTGTTCGCAATGGCGTGCCCCATGGCGCGTTCCTTTTCCCCCGGGAAACGGAGTTTATTTTCTTCATAGCTGTTCAGCAGGAAGATGGAATAGTCCATCGTAACCCCGAGCTGGAGAATTGCGGTCAGTGCTTTTGTAATATACGAAATTTCACCGAGGAAAATGTTGCTTCCCAGATTGTAGAGTATAGCGACTCCGATGCTGAACAAAAACAGAATCGGAACCAGGAACGATTGTGAAGTCAGCTCCAGAACCAAAAAGCACATCATAACAGCAATCACAATGTAAATCGGAAGTTCCTGAAGACTGATGTTTTTTATGTCTGTGACAACACCGGTCATTCCACTGATAAAGCATTGTTTATCTGTAATTTCACGCATCTGGGAGACTGCATTCATCGCTTCATCGGAAGAAGTGGTGTTATCGAAAAGTGCCAGCATCATTGTGGCATCTCCGTTAAAAAAAGCTTTTCTTAAATCAGAAGGAAGCATTTCTACAGGGAGAGTAATGTCAGCAGCATCATCGTACCAGAGAACATCTTTGACGTGTGGTACTTTGCTGAATTGTTCTTCCAATTTCTGTACATCTTTGAGTTCCATATCTTCCACAACAACCATGGAAAATGCTCCCATGCCGTATTCGTCTACCAGAATATCCTGTCCTTTGACAGTCTCCAGATGTTCCGGAAGATAACTTAGTAAATCATAATTGATTTTTGTTTTTGCCATTCCAAAAAATGATGGAATCAGCAGCAGAATTCCGATCAGCAGAATCAAAATCCTGTGCCTGGCAATCCATTTGCCAGTTTTGACCAATGATATCATCCCCTATCTTTTTTTCTATACTTCACATTATAGTACAAAATGACTAATAGTCAATAATATGACAACAAAAAATGAAAAAAAGTCATTTTTTATTGACTTTCTAAAAAATTTGCCTGATAATTAAGGATGCAGTTGCAGGGATACTGCAAAAGTCAGGAAATACCAGGGGGAATGAAAATGGGAAAGGTAGAAACCAATAAGAAACGAAAGAAGAATGCACTGTTTCAGACGGCGTATGAATTGTTTACGGATAAAGGTTTTGCAAAGACAACCATATCCGATATTGTAAATAAGGCAGGTCTTGCAAAAGGAACATTCTATTTATATTTCAAGGACAAGTACGATCTGCGGGACAGGCTGATTGCATATCAGGCAGGAAAGCTGTTTGAAGATGCACATAAAGAACTGGACAAGAAGGAAATCAACAGCTTTGAGGAAGAGGTTCTGTTTTTGACAGATTACATTATTGGAAGATTTGAAAAACAGCATTCGCTGATGCAATTTATTGCAAAGAACCTGTCCTGGGGCATTTTTAAAAACGCGTTTTCCAGTACAGAGTTTCCGGAGGCACAGGGATTTTACGAACATTATCTGGAGGCATTAAACAAATTTAATGTGAAATGTGAAGAGCCGGAGTTGTTGTTGTTTACGATTATAGAGCTGCTCGGTTCTACAAGTTATAACTGTATTCTTTATAAGCAGCCGGTCACGATGCAGGAATATCTGCCGCATCTGCACCGGATTTTACATCAGCTTTTAATTGCATTTACAGAAGAAGCATAACAGAACAACAGATATAAAGAAAGATCCTGCAGTCAGTTCAGGATCTTTTTCATATCATCGGGAAGAGGAGCAGTGAAATCCATTTTCTGCCCGGTGATAGGATGGAGAAATGTCAGACGATAGGAGTGCAGAGCCTGCCGGGTGATGTGTTCCATATCAGGGTTGTACAGATAGTCTCCGATCAGAGGAAAACCGATGTATTTCATATGAATCCGGATCTGATGGGTTCGTCCGGTTCCCAGCCGGAGTGAGACAAGGCTGTGACCGTTTTTCTCTTCCAGAAACTGATAGTAGGTGACTGCTTTTTCTCCGTGGTCAAAATCTACGGTACGCTCAATGATGGAACTGTCTTTTCTGCCAAGCGGAGCGGTAATGACACCGGATTCCGGAGTGAGATGTCCGCGCACGATGGCACGGTACTCCCGGTGAATTTCCCGTCTTGCATTCATGGAGGACAGGATCGCGGCGCTGACTACATGTTTGGCAATGATGGTCAGTCCTGAAGTATCACGGTCCAGCCGGTTCACACAGCGGAAGATAAAGGGTTTCTTCTGCTGCTCAAAATACCAGGCGAGTGCATTTGCCAGAGAATTGTAGTAGTTGTTCAAAGAGGGGTGGATCGGCATCCCGGCCTGCTTGTCGATGACGAGAATATCTTCATCCTCATAGACAATATGGATGGGATGTTCTACCGGAGGAACCCGTTCTGAAGATTGCTCTTCTACAATCCGGATCACCAACTCATCTCCGGATGTCAGGCGGTGTGTCATGTGAACCCATATACCATTTAACAGGACACTTTCTGGTGTCTTTTTTAAATGGGTAATGTTTTTGGCGGAATATCCGCGGTGTCTTAAGTTTTGCTCAATGGTAAATCCGGCATCTTTGTCGGAAATCAAATATGTGATCGTTCGGTTCATAAAGATTCTCACATTCTTTTGTTTTTTCTTTTATGATAGCAGAGAACAGAAGAAGCGTAAATATTTTTTATGGTTTCCAAATACAGACCTGTGTTATAATAGCACCAGTTATTCTATTTTTCATGAGGGCAAGGGAAAAAATAATAACAGAAGTGAGGAAAATAATATGGATATCAATCAGAAATTGACAGAAGAACTGGAAGTAAAGCGCTGGCAGGTGGATGCAGCGGTAAAATTGATCGATGAAGGGAACACGATTCCGTTTATTTCAAGATATCGAAAAGAAGTGACAGGCTCATTAAACGATGAGCAGCTTCGAAAGCTGCATGAGCGTCTGGTCTATCTGAGAAATCTGGAGGAGAAAAAAGAGCAGGTTCTTTCCAGTATTGAAGAGCAGGGCAAGCTGACAGAGGAGCTTCGAAGTCAGATTCTGGCAGCAGAGACGCTCGTAGTAGTAGAGGATCTGTACCGCCCGTATCGTCCAAAGCGAAGAACAAGAGCTACGATCGCCAAAGAAAAAGGTCTGGAGCCTCTGGCAGCGGTTATCACACTGCAGCAGCTGAAGCGACCGCTTAGAGAAGAGGCAGAGCAGTATCTGTCAGAAGAAAAGGGTGTGACATCCGTGGAGGATGCGATCTCAGGAGCGAAAGATATCATTGCAGAAGCTATTTCTGATGAGGCAGATTACAGAAGCTGGATCCGTAAGATTACGATGAAAAAGGGAAAATTGATTTCCACTGCAAAGGATCCGGAGGCAGAATCTGTCTATGAAATGTATTATGAGTTTGAGGAGCCATTATCAAAACTTGCAGGACACCGTATTCTTGCATTGAACCGTGGGGAGAAAGAGAAGATCCTGACGGTCAAGATTGAAGCACCCGAGGATGAGATTCTCGGATATCTGGAAAAGCAGACCATTCATGGAAAAAACGGTGCTACGGAGCAGGCGCTGAAAGAAGCGGTGGAAGACAGCTATAAGCGTCTGATCGGTCCGGCGATCGAGCGGGAGATCCGCAGTGATCTGACAGAAAAAGCAGAAGACGGAGCCATTGAAGTCTTCGGTAAAAATCTGCACCAGCTTCTGATGCAGCCTCCAATCACCGGTCAGGTCGTGCTGGGATGGGACCCGGCATTCCGTACAGGATGTAAGCTTGCTGTGGTAGATCCGACCGGAAAAGTATTGGGAACGACTGTCATTTATCCGACTGCTCCGACGACTCCTGCAAAGATCAAAGCATCGAAGGATTTATTGAAAAAGATTATTCCGAAATATCACATTACATTGATTTCGCTTGGAAACGGAACAGCATCCAGAGAGTCCGAGCAGTTTATTGTAGAGCTGTTAAAAGAGATTCCGGAGAAAGTGCAGTATGTGATCGTCAATGAGGCGGGAGCATCCGTGTATTCAGCCAGCAAACTGGCAAGTGAAGAATTTCCGAAATTTGACGTAGGACAGAGAAGCGCGGCATCCATTGCAAGACGTCTCCAGGATCCCCTTGCGGAACTGGTCAAGATCGAACCGCAGTCCATCGGCGTTGGGCAGTACCAGCATGATATGAATCAGAAAAAGCTGGGTGAATCACTGAGCGGAGTTGTGGAAGACTGTGTAAATAAGGTAGGTGTTGATCTGAATACCGCATCAGCGCCTCTGCTTTCCTATATTTCCGGGATTTCCGGTGCAATCGCCAAAAACATTGTGGCATATCGGGAGGAAAACGGAAAGTTCCAGGATCGGAAAGATCTGTTGAAGGTCGCAAAGCTGGGGCCGAAAGCATTTGAACAATGTGCCGGATTCATGCGCATTCAGGGCGGGAAAAATCCGCTGGATGCCACAGGGGTTCATCCGGAGTCTTATGGAGCGACAGAAAAACTACTGGAGAGACAGGGATTTACGCTGGAGGATGTGGCAGGAGGGAATCTGTCCGGTCTGTCCAAAACAGTTAAAGATTACAAAAAGCTGTCTCAAGAGCTGGAAATCGGAGAAATCACACTCTGTGATATTGTAAAAGAGCTGGAAAAACCTGCAAGAGATCCGAGAGATGAGATGCCAAAACCGATCCTTCGTACGGATGTGCTGGATATGAAAGATCTGAAAGAAGGGATGATCCTAAAAGGAACTGTTCGAAATGTCATTGATTTTGGAGTCTTTGTGGACATCGGGGTACATCAGGATGGACTGGTACACATTTCCCAGATTACAGACAAGTATATCAAGCATCCGCTGGAGGCTGTCAGTGTGGGAGATATCGTTGATGTGAAAGTGATGAGTGTGGATCTGAAGAAGAAACGAATTCAGCTGACCATGCGTGGAATTTCTTAAAAAGGCGGGAGTTGACGTTTAAGAATTGCAATTTGCAGAATAATCCCATATAATGGAACAGAAACTGAGTATACCCGAATCTCGGGATGCTACAAAACAGGAAAAGGGGGATTTTTATGCTGAAAGGCAAAACAGTAGTACTTGCGGTGTCCGGAAGTATTGCTGCGTACAAGATCGCATCGCTTGCCAGTGCACTGAAAAAGCTGCATGCCAATGTGCAGGTACTGATGACCAAAAACGCGGTTAATTTTATCAATCCGATCACATTTGAGTCTTTGACAGGGAACAAATGTCTGGTGGATACGTTTGACCGGAATTTTCAGTACAGTGTAGAGCACGTGGCACTTGCCAAGCAGGCGGATGTGGTTTTAGTGGCACCGGCCAGTGCCAATGTGATCGGAAAGATCGCGCACGGGATCGCAGATGATATGCTGACGACGACAGTTATGGCATGTAAGTGTAAAAAGATCATTGCACCGGCAATGAACACAAACATGTTCGATAATCCGATCCTGCAGGACAATCTTAAAATTCTGGAACACTATGGATATGAGGTGATCAGTCCGGCAGTGGGATACCTCGCATGCGGGGATACCGGAGCCGGGAAGATGCCCGAGCCGGAGCTGCTGTTACAGTACATTTTAAGAGAAATCGCATATGAAAAAGATATGCAGGGTAAACGGGTGCTGGTGACGGCAGGTCCGACACAGGAATCGATCGATCCGGTCAGATTTATTACCAATCATTCCACCGGAAAGATGGGATATGCGATTGCAAAAATGTGTATGCTGCGCGGAGCAGAGGTGACGCTGGTAAGTGGTCCGACATCCATTGCAAAACCGGAATTTGTTCACGTGGTGGACGTGGTAACAGCAAAAGAGATGTACGAAGAGGTCACAAAGAGGGCCAAAGATCAGGACATTATCATCAAAGCAGCTGCAGTGGCAGATTACCAGCCAAAATCAGTGAGCAGTGAAAAGATGAAAAAGAAGGACGATGATCTGGCGATTCCAATGGAGCGTACAGATGATATCCTGAAGTTTCTGGGAGAGCATAAAAAAGAGCATCAGTTTTTATGCGGTTTTTCCATGGAGACGGAGAATATGCTGGAGAATTCCAGAAAAAAACTGGAAAAGAAGCATCTTGACATGATCGTGGCAAACAATCTGAAGGTAGAAGGGGCAGGATTTGCCGGAGATACCAATGTGGTGACGATCATTACCGGGCAGGAGGAAGTTTCACTCGGAAAAATGACGAAAGAGGAGACAGCCTTAAGGATCCTGGACGAAATTTTAAAAGCAACAAATTAATATGGAGACAGAATAAAAATTCTGTGCCAATCAGTATTGTATCTCGAAAGAGAATGATAACAAGGAGGCAATTTATGAATCAGACAACAAACAAAACACAGACAACAGGCAGCAGTGTGCGCACACGGCATATGGTACAGACGGCAATTTTTGGAGTTATTATTGTAATCATGGCGTTCACCCCTTTTCTCGGATATATCCCGCTGGGATTTACAAGAGCAACGATTATCCATATTCCGGTGATTCTGGCATCCCTTTTGATGGGACCAAAGACGGGAGCTCTGCTGGGACTGCTGTTTGGACTGACCAGCTTTATTAATAATACAGTGAATCCGACCGTGACTTCTTTTGTATTTACCCCATTTTACAGTATGGGAGAATTCAGCGGAGGGATCGGAAGCGTGATCATCTGTTTTGTTCCGCGTATTCTGACAGGAGTCGTTCCGCATTATATTTACAAATTGGTGAAAAAATGCAGCAAATCAACAGGTGTTTCCAAAATCGGACTGATTTTGGCGGGAGTAGGCGGTTCACTGACAAATACATTGTTGGTTATGAATTTGATTTATCTGTTTTTTAAGGATACGTATGCGGCGGCAAATGGAGTTGCGGTGAAAGCGGTTTATGGATTTATTCTGTCGATCATCGGAATCAACGGAGTTCCGGAGGCGATTGTTGCAGGAGTGCTCACGGCATTGATCGGAAGAACGCTGATGAAGAAAAATATGAAAGAAAGACTGGGATTTACACATGGTTTTAGCGATTGATATCGGAAATACAAATATAGTGATCGGATGTATTCAGAACAAGGAGTGTCTGTTTGTAGAAAGGCTCTCAACCGTTCATCAGAAAACAGAAATCGAGTATGCGATCGACATTAAGACAGTTCTGGATATTTATCATATTGATGTGGAGCAGATCGAGGGGGGAATTATTTCCTCGGTTGTACCACAGGTGACCAATGCAGCGAAACTGGCGCTGGAAAAAATTTTGAAAAAAAATGTAATGGTCGTGGGAGCCGGAGTAAAGACCGGACTGAATATCCGGATGGACAACCCTTCTTCAGTGGGAAGCGATCTGATTGTGGGAGCTGTTGCAGGTGTGGCACAGTATCCGGTACCGTTGATTATTTTTGATCTGGGTACGGCCAATACAGTTTGTGTGATCGATAAAAACAAAGACTATATCGGCGGGATGATCTATCCGGGAATTCAGGTGTCCGTGGATTCTCTGACTGCAAATGCATCTCAGTTGAGCGGGATCAGTCTGGAAGCACCGAAACAGATCATCGGAAAAAATACGGTAGACTGTATGAAGAGCGGCGTGATCTACAGTAGTGCATCGGCAATGGATGGCATTATTGATCGTATGGAAGAAGCTCTCGGAGAAAAAGCAACTGTAGTGGCAACCGGTGGACTTGCGAAAAAAATAGTACCTCACTGTAAACGGGAAATTACATTGGATGATGACCTTCTGTTAAAAGGGCTGGCGATCATATACGATAAAAACGTGAGTACGAACAGAAAATAATCAAATTTACAGAAATTACTTGAATTGCATGCCAGAAAGCACTATAATGGGGTGCAGATAAGAAATAAATCTTCGGGGTCGGGTGTAAGTCCCAACTGGCGGTAAAGTCCGCGACCTGTTTTCTGCTAAGAGTGGAGGATGGCTGAACCGGTGATCTGCAGATCAGAAATTCCGGTACCAACAGTAAAGTCTGGATGAAAGAAGATGTATGTGCAAAAAGGCAAGAGAGAGACCCTGGATTTTTTGATCCGGGGTCTGTTTTTGTCTTGGCACACAATCCGGAAGGTTTTCTTTCTTTATCAAAATTTTGATGTATTTTGAAGGAGAGAAAAAACATGAGTACACAAACAAACACAGCAGAGAAGAGTACACAGAAAATAGGTGCAAGAACACTGGCGCTTGTCGGAATGCTTTCCGCAGTTGCAGTGGTGTTGATGACATTCGACATTCCGCTTCCGTTTGCACCCACATTTTACAAGATTGATTTCAGTGAAGTACCGGTTCTGATTGGATGTTTTACAATGGGACCGCTTGCGGGTGTGGGAATTGAGCTGATCAAAAATCTGCTGCATATTGTTATCAGCGGAACTCAGACAGCGGGAGTTGGAGAGGTAGCCAACTTTCTGATCGGATGTGCATTTATTGTGCCGGCAGGATTGATCTACCATAAAAAGCATACAAGAACAGGTGCGTTGATCGGTATGGCATCAGGCACGGTATTGATGACGGTGATCGGAGGACTGATGAATGCATATGTATTGCTTCCGGTGTATGCCAAAGCATTTGGAATGCCGCTGAATGCTCTGGTAGAGATGGGAACAGCGATCAATGCAAAGATTACAAGTGTCTCAACACTGATCCTGTTTGCAGTGACACCGTTTAATCTTCTGAAAGGTGTGCTGGTGTCATTGATCGTATTTTTAATCTATAAGAAGATCAGTCCGATTTTTCGGATGAAGTAGAAAAATCAGGAAAACTTTTTCTGTTTATACAGATAATACCCAATAAAAAACAGTGCTGTCAAAAGCCAGGTGACCGGATAGCTGAAGATGATCGCAGAAATTGTCGGAGAAATCTTCAGCACGCCGATCAGCCAGGCGATTCGCATCACGCAGATACCAAGCAGCGTGATGATCACTGGTACGATGACATCACCGACTCCGCGCAGTGCACCGGCAAGTACTTCGATGAATACATATACAATGTACCAGGGAGTGATCAGGACAAGCATCTCACATCCGATCTGGATGACGGTCTCATCATTTGTAAACAGGCTGAACAAAATTTTTCTGGCTGCGATCAGGAAAATAACCAATACAGCGGATACCAGTGCGTCCATAATCAGGCAGACACGGGTACTCTTGCGGATCCGGTCCAGTTTTCCGGCGCCGTAGTTCTGACCCACAAAAGTAGTGATGGAAATTCCAAAGGCAGTGCTTACCATCCAGAAGATCGCATCCAGTTTTCCGTAGGCAGACCAGGCGGCAGAAGTATCTGTTCCAAAGGTGTTGACTGCGGATTGAATGGCGATATTGGTAATGGCAAACAGGATTGCTTCGAATCCGGTAGGAAGTCCAAGCTTCAACTGATTTTTCAGGACCGATCCGTGGAACCGGATGCGGGAGAAGGAAAGCTTTAACATTCCCTCCGAACGAAGAAGCTTGCGTGTCACGAGCAGGGCGCTGAATGCCTGGGAAATCAAGGTTGCAACGGCGACTCCCAGCACGCCCATGTGGAAAGCGACTACAAACAATACATCAAGTATGATGTTCAGCAGGCAGCAGGCAATCAGATAATAAAGCGGACGTTTGGAATCTCCCACGGCGCGCAGAATACTGGAACCCATATTATATAGGAAAACAAAAATAATACCTGCAAAATAAATCCGGAGATAGATCACGGAATCCTGCATGATCTCATCAGGGGTGTTCATCAATCGGAGCATAGATGGTGTAGCGAAAAATCCGATGATTCCGAGCAGGATTCCTCCCACGATGGAGATTGCATAGGCATTGTGAAGTCCGTCACTGGCAGCATGTTCATTTCTCGCACCGAAGTACTGGGCGATCAAAACAGAAGCACCCGAAGACAGACCGGTAAAAAAGCCCACGATCAGAGCCACGATCTGTGCAGAGGAACCGCCCACACTGGCAAGTGCTGCTTTTCCGACAAATTGTCCGACAATGACAGTATCAATGGTGTTGTATAGTTGTTGAAAAAAGGTTCCGAGCAAAATCGGAAAGAAGAACAATAGAAGTTGTTTCCAGATCACACCCTCGGTGATCTGATTTATCGGTTGTTTTTGTGTCATAATAATCCCCTTACTCTTAAAATAATCAAGTTGATAAACTCTCTCTTATGTAAAGAATATCAGATTTTACAAACGTTTAACAGAGAAAAATAGAAGTTCTGGGATAAAATAGAAGAAGGCAAAATAAAAAGAGGCAGAAAGAAAGGCAATGTCATTTAGTTAAGACATTGAGTCGGCAGCCTCTTGCAGAGCAAGGTATATAAAAATATATACCCTGCTCT
>OASX01001079.1_pt1 | contig 15610 bp, 15 predicted proteins | sample 1516531 | NCBI WGS metagenome assembly OASX01 (sample SAMEA2579911, study PRJEB22360) | human gut metagenome | biome: human gut; feature: human-associated habitat; material: faeces | place: Denmark | collected 2008/2010
AGCTTCCGAAGCGGCTGCCCGGATGCTTTTGTCAGGAGAGGAGATCCGGGACATCTCCTTTATGACACCAAAAGGAATACTGCTGAATCTGGAGATTCTGCATATCGAAAAGGGGGAGGATTTTGTGTCCTGCGCTGTGCGCAAGGACGCGGGAGATGACCCGGATATGACAGACGGTCTGGAGATCTTTTCCCGGGTAAAGAAAACCGGTGAATCTAAAATAGTTCTGGACGGCGGCCCCGGCGTGGGACGCGTGACAAAGAAAGGTCTGGAACAGCCGGTGGGCAGTGCGGCAATCAACAAAGTACCCCGCAGTATGATTCTGAAAGCAGCGGAGGACATCTGTTCGGAATATGATCATGAGGGTGGTCTGGAAATCATTATAAGCGTTCCTAACGGGGAGGAGGCGGCGAAGAAGACCTTCAACCCAAGGCTGGGTATTCAGGGAGGTATTTCTATTCTGGGAACCTCCGGAATTGTGGAGCCCATGAGTGAGAGCGCGCTCATAAAAACCATAGAAGTGGAAATGCGGCAGCGTGTGGAAAATTCGCAGCCGTTTTCTGCTGGTGCCCCCCGGCAATTACGGCTCCGCATATCTGAAGGAGCATATGGACCTTCCCCTTGAGGGGGCCATGAAATGCAGCAACTACGTGGGTGAGACAATCGACATGGCAGTTTCCATGGGTGTGGAAGGCATTCTTTTTGTATCCCATATCGGAAAATTTGTAAAGGTGGCGGCAGGGATCATGAACACCCATTCCCGCTGTGCAGACGCCAGGGCTGAAGTACTGGCTGCCAATGCCATGCGCGCGGGAATATCCGCAGAGACGGCACTGGATATTCTGAACACCGTCACCACAGATGAAGCGCTGGTGCTGATTCAGAGAGAGGGAAAGCTGAAGGAGACCATGAAAGAGGTGACAGACAGGATTTCCTATTATCTGCATCACCGCGCTTATGACAGGATGAAGATGGGTGCCGTTATTTTTTCAAACGAATTCGGCTATCTCGGAGAGACCGAAAAAGCCGGGGAGCTGATGAGGCTGATAAAAGAAGAACAGCGGTAACCGTTCAGCCTTCCGCTGTCACAAAGAAAATACGATATCAAAAGATAAAGGAGAAGGAAACAGATGAAAGGTAAATTGTTTGGATTAGGAGTGGGGCCGGGAGACCCGGAACTGCTTACACTCAAGGCGCTCCGCCTGATCAGGGAAAGCGAGGTCATCGCCGTACCCGGAAATAATGTTAAGGAGAGTGTGGCTTATAAAATTGTAAAAGGTGCCTATGACGGCCTGGATGAAAAAGAACTCATTCCAGTTGCCATGCCCATGACAAAGGACAAAAAGGTATTGGAGGCCAATCACGACAAGGCGGCAGACGATGTGGAAGCCCGGCTGAAAGAGGGGAAAAATGTGGCGTTTCTCACACTGGGGGACCCCACTGTGTACTCCACTTATCTCTATGTACATAAAAGGATCGTGGAGCGCGGATATGAGGCTGAGATCGTAAGCGGCATTACCTCCTTCTGCGCAGTGGCGGCCAGACTGAATATGGGACTTGTGGAGATGGCAGAGCCTCTTCATGTGATTCCGGCTACCTATAATGCGGATACCATGGATGACATTCTGAAGCTTCCGGGCACCAAAGTGCTGATGAAGACAGGTAAAAAACTGAAACAGGTGCGTGAGAGCATACTGGAAAGCGGACAGGCAGCAGTTATGATCGAGGACTGCGGTATGCCCACAGAAAAAATATATGAGTGCGCAGAGGACATACCGGAACAGTCCGGATATTATTCCCTGATTATTGCAAAAGAGAAGGAGACATTATGATACATTTTGTAGGAGCGGGGAGCGGTGCCCCTGATTTGATCACCCTGAGAGGAAAGAAATTTCTGGAGGAAGCAGATATCATCATTTATGCAGGTTCCCTGGTGAATCCGCAGCTTCTGGAGTACGCAAAGGAAGGCTGTGAGATTTTCAACAGTGCCAGGATGACACTGGAGGAGGTTCTGGATGTTATGCACAGGGCCGAGGAGGAGAATAAAGTGACGGTGCGCCTTCATACAGGTGACCCCTGTCTGTACGGTGCCATCCGGGAGCAGATGGATGTGCTGGATAAGGAGAACATTGCCTATGATTACTGTCCGGGCGTAAGTTCCTTCTGCGGAGCAGCTGCAGCTCTGGATCTGGAATATACGCTGCCAAATGTGTCCCAGAGTGTGATCATCACAAGAATGGCAGGCAGAACGCCGGTGCCGGAAAAGGAGAGTATTGAGTCTTTTGCGGCGCACCATGCCACCATGGTGGTGTTTTTGAGCACAGGCCTTCTGGAAGAGCTTTCCAGGCGGCTGATCGAGGGCGGTTATACCGCGGATACACCGGCAGCAATCGTGTACAAGGCCACCTGGGAGGATGAGAAATCCTTTGTCTGCACAGTGGGAACTCTGGCGGAGACAGCCAGGGAGAACCAGATTACCAAGACAGCACTTATGATCATCGGCGATGTGGTGGCGCATAACGGATATGACCGTTCAAAATTATATGATCCCGGTTTTACAACAGAATTCAGAAAGGGTACGGATTCCATATGAAAGTTTCCATTATCAGCTTCAGCCGTGCGGGATACCGTTTGAGCGAGATGCTCTACTGGGTGATGAAAGAGCGCGGATATGAGGTAGAGTCCTATACAAAAAGTAAATATACAAAAAAAGTCATGGATGAGTCACAGCTTGAGGTGGACGACAGGTCCTTCCGCAATGTAAAGCAGTTTGCAAAGCCTGTTGACGCCTCCATAAAAGAATGGGCGGGCATGCGCTTCCGGGATTCCGATGCCATTGTGTTTGTGGGAGCCTGCGGAATCGCTGTGCGCAGCATTGCCCCCTTTGTGACCAGTAAGAAAATAGATCCGGCTGTCATTGTGGTAGATGAGCAGGGCGGTTTTGCCATTTCCCTGCTGTCAGGACATATCGGCGGTGCCAATGAACTCACGGAGGAGATCGCGGACATCATTCACGCCACACCGGTCATCACCACAGCGACGGATATCAATAAGAAATTTGCGGTGGATGTGTTTGCCAGGAAAAACGGATGCTATATTTCCGATATGGATCTGGCGAAGGAGATTTCCGCAGCGCTTGTGGATGGAAAGGAAGTGGGATTTGCCAGTGATTTTCCATGGATCGGGGATATCCCCTCAGAGCTTGTGCTGCTGGATGAGGAAAAAGAAAAACCGGAGATCGGTATCTATGTGACGGATAATTACCAGAAGCATCCTTTTGTCCATACCCTGTACCTGGTGCCAAGAGTGGTGACAGTAGGTGTGGGCTGCAGAAAGGATACCGAAAAAGAGACTGTGGAGCGTGTCATCCGCAGAGCCTGCGATGAGCTGCTGCTTCCCTCTGTATCTATGGAGCGGGTGGCAAGCATTGACCTGAAAAAGGATGAGGCGGGAATTATAGGGTACTGTCAGGACAGAAACCTGCCTTTTGTCACTTATACAAAGGAGGAGCTGGCACAGGTGGAAGGCACCTTTGCGGAGTCAAAATTTGTGGAAGAGGTGACAGGCGTGGACAATGTCTGTGAACGAAGCGCAGTACTGGGCAGCAGCCAGGACGGCGTGAAGAGTATGTTGATCTTAAGAAAATATGCGGAGGACGGAGTGACCGTTGCTCTGGCCAGAAGGAAATGGAGTGTGCATTTTGAATAAATTATACGTGGTGGGTATCGGTCCCGGTGCCTATGAAAAGATGACAATTGAGGCTGCGGAAGCCCTGAAGAACAGTGATGTGATCATTGGATATACGGTATATGTGGATCTGGTAAAGGACCATTTTCCGGGAAAAGAGTTTCTCACAACGCCTATGAAAAAGGAAGTGGAGCGCTGTGTCATGGCTTTTGAGGAAGCCGTGAAGGGAAAGACCGTATCCATGATCTGCAGCGGTGATGCAGGTGTGTACGGTATGGCCGGCCTGATGTATGAGGTAGGCGTGGGATATCCCAGCGTGGAACTCACTATCATTCCGGGGGTTACGGCAGGCACCGGCGGGGCAGCAGTTCTCGGAGCGCCTCTGATCCATGATTTCTGTCTGATAAGCCTCAGCGACCTGCTGACTCCATGGGAGAAGATTGAGACCAGGCTGTTAGATGCGGCTCACGGGGATTTTGTAGTCTGCTTGTACAATCCGTCCAGTAAAAAGCGCCATGATTACCTGATGAAAGCCTGTGACCTGATGATGAAATACAAGTCAGAGGACACTGTCTGCGGAATTGTGGGCAATATCGGAAGAGATGGGGAAGAGATGAAAGTCATGACTCTGAAAGAGTTGAGGGAGACAAAAGTGGATATGTTTACCACAGTCTTCATCGGCAATTCCCAGACAAAGGAAATCGGCGGCAGGATGGTGACGCCGAGAGGCTATAAAAATGTGTAAGGTCCTTGTGTTTGCAGGCACCACGGAAGGCCGTAAGACTGCGGAATTTCTGGACAGCCAGTCCATACCCTCCCATATCTGTGTGGCTACGGAGTACGGGGAGGAGCTGCTGCCTAAAAGCGGGAATATGACGGTTTCCCATACGCGCCTTACAGAGGAGGATATGGAAAATCTTATGCGCAGCATACAGGCAGACCCGGTCATTGATGCCACCCATCCCTATGCGGCTGAGGTGACAAAGAACATCCGCACAGCCTGCGAGAAGACAGGATGCAGATATGTAAGGCTTCTCCGCAGCAGCAGGGAGAGTGATCAAAAAAATGACAGAGCCGTTTACGTCTCCAGTGTGGACGAGGCTGCCGAGTATCTGAAGGGCACCAAGGGAAACATTCTGGTGACAACCGGAAGCAAGGAAATCGCCAAATATACAGTCATTCCCGATTACAGAGAGCGGGTGTTTGCCCGGGTACTCTCCCTGGCAAATGTGGCGGCACAGTGCGCGGAACATGGATTTGAAGGGAAAAATCTAATCTGCATGCAGGGGCCGTTCTCGAAAGAGATGAACAGGGCTATGATAGAGCAGCTTAACTGTAAATACCTGGTCACAAAAATGTCAGGCGCCACCGGAGGGTATCAGGAAAAACTGGATGCAGCCCTGGAGACAGGCTGTACCCCTATCGTGGTGGGAAGACCTCTTGTGGAGGAAGGAATTTCCCTTGCTGCGTGCAGGAGGATGCTCTGCAAAAAGTTTTCCCTGCATCCGTCCCGGGAAATTTCTCTTGTGGGAATAGGTGTAGGCAGCGAAAAACTCATGACACTGGAGGCACAGCAGGTGCTGAAGGAGGCGGAACTCATCATCGGCGCCAGACGTATGGTGGAGGCAGCCGCTTATGAGGGGCAGGATACCTGCATGGAGTATGGACTGCTGCAAATCTGCAGCTATATAGAGGAACATCCGGAATATGAGAAGACAGCCGTTGTATTGTCCGGGGACGTGGGCTTTTACAGCGGAGCAAGAAAACTTCTGGAAAAGCTTTCGGGACATCACGTGCGGGTGGTATGCGGAATCTCCTCCCTGGTGTATTTCATGGGAAAAATCGGCAGATCCTGGGATGACGCATTTATCACAAGCGCCCACGGAAGAAATGCAAATCTGGCAGCAGCAGTCCGCACCCATGAGAAGGTTTTCGCAATTCTTGGCAGCAGGGACGGCGTGTCTGTGCTGGCAGGGAAACTGATGGATTACGGAATGGAGCATGTACGTCTGTTTGTGGGAGAGCAGCTTTCCTATGAACAGGAGAAGATCATTTCCGGTTATCCAAAAGATTTTATCTCTTATACCGGAGATGCTTTAAGCGTGGTATATGCGGAGAACAAAGCATTCGTGCCATATCCGGCCACCCATGGCATACGGGATGAAGAATTTGTAAGGGATAAAGTGCCCATGACAAAGGAGGAGGTGCGCACAGTATCTCTTGCCAAGCTGGGGCTTCTCAGTGACTCTGTCTGCTGGGATGTGGGAGCAGGAACAGGTTCTGTCTCTGTGGAGATGGCGCTTCGGGCCGCCCGGGGAAGGGTTTACGCCATTGAGAAAAAATCCCTGGCTGCGGAACTGCTTCAGAAAAATAAAATGAAATTTGCAGCGGAGAATCTGATCGTTGTGGAGGGGGAGGCCCCGGAGGTGCTGGAAGATCTGGAAGCGCCTACTCATGCCTTCATCGGCGGCTCATCCGGAAATATGAAAGCCATTATGGAACTGCTGCTGCGAAAAAATCCCAGGGTCAGAATCGTGATAAACTGCATTGCCATGGAGAGTGTGGCGGAGGCGCTGCGCTGCTTAAAGGAGCTGCCGGGCACGGATACGGATGTGGTGCAGCTCAGTGTGGGAAGGGCAAAAAAAGCAGGGCCTTACCATATGATGATGGGCGAGAATCCAATCACCATTATTTCCTGTACAGGAGACATCAGATAGGAGAGATATTATATGAAAATACCGCGCATACTTCTTTGTGCCGGTGCCAGCGGCAGCGGCAAAACTCTGCTTACCTGCGGCATTCTTCAGGTATTGAAAAACCGCGGGCTGAAAGTGGCATCCTTCAAGTGCGGGCCGGATTATATTGATCCCATGTTCCACACAAAAGTCATTGGGACAAAATCCAGAAACCTGGACACCTTTTTCACTGACAGGGATATGGTGCGGTATCTGCTTGCAAAAAACAGCCGCTGCATGGATGTTGCAGTTATGGAAGGCGTCATGGGATATTATGACGGGGTCGGAGGAACCACCAGCAGGGCCAGTGCCTATGAGCTGGCAAATGTGACGGAGACGCCGGCAATTCTCATTGTGAACTGCCGGGGCATGAGTGTGTCTGTGCTCCCCTATATCAAGGGATTTGCGGAGTATAAAAAGGACAGCCGGATCGCCGGCGTGATTCTGAATCAAATGACAGCCATGCTGTATCCGAGAGTCCGGAAAATGATAGAGGAGGAGCTTTCCATCCCCGTTCTGGGATATGTGCCGAAGGTGGAGGACTGTGTACTGGAGAGCCGCCATCTGGGACTTGTAATGCCTGAAGAGGTGGAGGGATTCCGGGAAAAACTCATGATACTTGCAGGGATACTGGAGCAGACGCTCTGCGTGGACAAAATCCTGGAGATCGCGGGGAGTGCCCCGGAAATCCCGGAGGAAAAGCCCTGGAAGGAGGACAGCGCGTATGCATTTTCCCTACCCGAAAAAGTCAGAATCGGAGTTGCCAGGGATGAGGCGTTCTGCTTTGTCTATGAGGACAATTTAAAGCTGCTGGAGCAGATGGGGGCAGAGATTGTATATTTTTCACCTGTCCATGACAAAAGGCTTCCGGAAGGGGTCTGCGGCCTGATCTTTTACGGCGGTTATCCGGAGCTTTTGGGGAAAGAGCTGGAGGATAATTACCCGATCCGCCGTGCCATTCTGGCAGAATATCAGAGGGGGATTCCTATTCTGGCAGAGTGCGGCGGTTTTATGTATCTGCATGAATCCATGGAGGATATGGATAAAAATCCGTGCGACGGTGTGGGAATCATACCGGGACATGCCTACAGAACGGAAAAACTGGGACGATTTGGATATGTGACACTTACCCAGAGGGAGGGAACCGTATTCGGAAAAAATATTGGGAAAAGTCCTGCCCATGAGTTCCATTATTTCGAGTCCACATCCTGCGGCCATGAATTTTTGGCGGAGAAGCCAATGAGCAGCAGGACATGGAACTGTCTGCATGCATCGGAGCATCTGCTGGCAGGTTTTCCGCATTTTTATTACTATGGAAATCCCAGGCTTCCCCAGGCATTTCTGGAAAAATGCCTGGAATATAAAAAATGAGATATCTATTCAGACGTTCTGCGCAGGGAATGCACTGATCTGCTGAATCGTTACCACAAAATACAGAAAGAGGAAGAGAGGAAAGAAACATGAAACTGGAAGAGGCTTTGAAAAGAATTGAACCGGTCAATGAGGAAGTGATGGAGGAGAGCAAAAAACGCTGGGACAGTATAGCGCATCCCCTTCACAGCCTGGGCAAGCTGGAGGACCTGCTGGTACAGATCACAGGTATCACAGGCTGTCTGGATATCCATCTGGAAAAGAAAGCACTGGTTCCCATGTGTGCGGACAACGGCGTGGTCGAGGAGGGTGTGACCCAGACCGGGCAGGAGATCACAGCTCTGGTGGCAGAGAATTTCCTGCAGACAAAAGCTGTCTCCAGCATCATGTGTAAAACCGTCGGAGCGGAGATCTTCCCTGTTGACGTGGGCGTGGCAAAAGATGTCAGTATCTTAAACCGCAAGATCGCCTATGGAACAAAGAACATGACAAAAGAACCTGCCATGACAAGAGAGCAGGCGGTAAGAGCCATCGAGACAGGCATTGAGATGGTGGAAATGCTGAAAGAGAAAGGATACGGCATCATTGCCACCGGTGAGATGGGAATCGGAAATACCACAACCAGCAGTGCTGTGGCATCCGTGCTCCTGGATATGCCTGTGGAGAATATGACAGGCCGCGGCGCAGGTCTTTCCAGTGAGGGCTTAAACCGTAAGATCAATGCCATCAAAAAAGCGGTGGAGGTGAACAAACCGGATAAAAACGATGCCATCGATGTGGTTGCCAAGGTGGGAGGATTTGATATCGCTGCTATTGCAGGTCTGTTTTTGGGCGGTGCTGCTCTTAAGATCCCTGTTGTCATTGACGGCGTCATTTCAGCCACCGGAGCCCTGGTTGCAGCCGGTATCTGTCCCACTGCAAAACAGTATATGATCGCCAGCCATGTGTCAAAAGAGCCTGCAGGACATCTGCTTTTAGAAGCCCTTGGCAAGGAAGCTTGTCTGCACTGTGATATGTGCCTGGGAGAGGGAACAGGAGCCGTGGCTTTCTTCCCGCTCTTAGACATTGCCACAGCAGTATTTTACGGAATGAGCGATTTCGGCGGTATCGGCATGGATGCTTATGTGCCGTTAGATTAAGGAAAGCGGAGCGAAATTATGATAACTTTGGTGACGGGGGGAAGCGGGAGCGGAAAATCCGCCTATGCGGAGGATGTGCTCACTGGCTTTGGCAGTTGTGAAAGGATTTACATTGCCACCATGTACCCCTTTGATGAGGAGAGCAAAAAGCGTGTGGAGCGCCACAGGCGTATGCGCGCCGAGAAGAATTTCACAACTATAGAGTGTTATACAGGATTGAAACATGTGCAGGTGCCAAAAGGCGCCTGTGTGCTTCTGGAGTGTATGTCCAATCTGACCGCCAATGAGATGTTTCAGGAGGACGGCGCAAAGGAGAGGACCGTGGAGGCAGTGCTGGAAGGGATTGAGGCTCTGGATGCGCAGGCAGCGGAGCTGGTGATCGTGACCAACGAAATTTTTTCCGACGGCATAGAGTATGAGGAGGAGACCAGACGGTACCAGAAATACCTGGGTGAGATCAACCGGGAGACAGCACGCCGGGCCTGTCAGGTGACAGAGGTGGTGTATGGCATTCCCCTCACATACAAGAACAGGACAGAGAAAACAGACAGGACGGGGGAAATATCGGATGAGACAGAGTAAAGCGGCACAGTTTTGGAACAGTTTTAAGATCGCATTTTCCATGTATTCCAAGATTCCCATGCCTCAAAGTGAATGGACGAAGGAAAACATGCGGTATGTCATGTGCTTTTTTCCATTGATCGGCGTGGTGATCGGCGGGCTTTCCTGGCTTTGGGGTACATATGCCGGCAGTTTTCTGGATAGCCGTATCTTTATCACCATTGTGCTTCTTCTGATTCCTGTTGCGGTAAGCGGCGGAATCCATCTGGACGGCCTTCTGGACACCTCAGATGCCCTGAATTCCTATCAGCCCAGGGAGAAGAAACTGGAAATTTTAAAGGATTCCAATGCAGGAGCCTTTGCCATTATCGTGGGAATCTGCTATTTCCTTCTGTATTTTGGCGTGTACAGTGAGCTGACCGAAGCGGGGCTTCCTGTTGTGTGTATGGGATTTGTACTCTCCAGAGGGATGGGGGCATTTTCAATCGCGTCCTTTCCCATGGCTAAGAATACCGGACTGGCAGCCACTTTTTCAGACGGTGCGCAGAAAAACGCGGTGAGAGTGGTCTCTGTACTTTTTTCACTGGCAGCGGCTGTGCTGATGGTTTATCAGCCGGTGATCGGCGGGTTTGCCATACTGGGTGCGGCGTTGGAATATCTGTATTATTACCGTATGTCCATGAAACAGTTCGGAGGGATCACAGGTGACCTGGCCGGTTTTCATATGCAGATCTGTGAGCTTGTCATTGCCCTGTTCACAGTGATCGGTGAGGTGGTTGTGCGCTGCCTGTAGAAGAAAAGTGACCAAATGCAGCCGGCAGTCAGGCTGAATTCCACAGACAAAGGACTGTGAGGGGACAAAGGAAACAGAATGGAGGAAAGGTATATGCAGCTGATTATTGGCGGAGCATTTCAGGGAAAAAAGGAATATGTAAAAACCATGCAGGGATTTGAGGAGAAAGAGATGACAGACGGGGCAGATGCCTCCTATGAAGATATTTTCTCCTGCGGATGCCTGTATCATTTCCATGAGTGGATACGGGCGAGACTTTTGGAGGGCAGGGACCTGGATGATCTGGAAAAGGAATTATCCGTGAGAAATCCGGACATTGTGCTGGTCTCCAATGAACTGGGGTATGGTGTGGTCCCTGTGGATGCCTTTGACCGAAAATACCGGGAGGCTGTGGGCAGGATCTGCACAAGGATGGCAGCCGCGGCGAAACGTGTAGTCCGGGTGACCTGCGGAATCGGGACGGTGATAAAAGATGCTTAAGATTCTATTGATCCGCCATTCCATGACGGCGGGGAACAGACTGGGGCGTTATATTGGCTCCCGCACGGATGAACCTCTCTGCGAGGAGGGAATCCTTCTTCTTGGTAAGTTTTCCTACCCGCCTGTCCAGCGGGTTTTTGTAAGCCCCATGCGCAGGTGTCTGGAGACAGCCGGGATTCTGTTTCCGGGAACGGAGAAAGAAGAGGAAGTGCTTTTAAAAGAATGCGACTTCGGCATTTTTGAAAATAAGAATTACCAGGAGCTGTCAGGAAATCCGGAGTATCAGGCATGGATCGACAGCAGCGGAACCCTGCCTTTTCCTGAGGGGGAAAGCCAGGAAATGTTTCAGAAGCGGTGCGTCCGGGGATTTGCCCGCTGTGTGGAGCAGTGTCTGAAGGATGGCCTGCACACAGCAGCCCTTGTGGTGCACGGGGGAACGATCATGAGTATCCTTGGCGCTTGTGCAGACGCGGACAGGAGCTATTTTGACTGGCAGGTGAAGAATGCCCAGGGATACGAGGTACTGGTGGAAGAAAAGAAGTGGAGAGAGAGCCAGAAGATACAGGTGGCCGGCAAATATACACAGGAAGGATTTGACAAGACATGGTAAAATGGACAGCACTGGCCCTGATACTGGGCTTTTTGATAGATCTGCTTCTGGGGGATCCCAGATGGCTGTACCATCCGGTCCGTATCATCGGAAATGGTATCTCACTGCTGGAAAAAATACTCAGGCGTATGTTTCCAAAAACCCCCGGGGGGGAGAAGACAGCCGGATTTTTTCTTGTACTGCTTATCTGTATAGGAAGCGGAGGAGTTCCGTTTCTGCTTCTGTATCTGGCTTACCATATCCACACGGTTCTGGGGATCGCCCTGGAAACCTTCATGTGCTATCAGATGCTGGCAGTGAAGTCTCTGAAGGCGGAAAGTATGCGTGTGTATGAGGCGCTGAAAAAGCCGGACCTGCCGGGCGCAAGAACCGCGGTTTCCATGATCGTGGGAAGAGATACCCGGAGCTTATCCGCAGCCGGTGTGACAAAGGCAGCGGTGGAGACCATTGCGGAAAATACATCTGACGGCATCATTGCACCCCTTTTTTATATGGCTATTGGGGGACCTGCCCTCATGTTTTTGTATAAGGGGATCAATACCATGGATTCCATGGTGGGGTATAAAAATGAAAATTACCTGCATTTCGGAAGATATGCAGCAAAGCTTGATGATATTGCCAATTACATACCGGCCAGGATCAGCGCCTGGCTGATGATACTGGCCTCCTTTTTTGCGGGATTTGACTGGAAAAACGCGAAGAAAATCTTTCTGAGGGACCGCTACAATCATGCAAGCCCAAACTCTGCCCAGACAGAGGCTGTCATGGCAGGTGCTCTGGACATCCAGCTTGCGGGAAATGCTTTTTATTTCGGAAAATTATATGAAAAACCCACCATCGGAGACGCGGTAAGAGAGGTGGAAACAGAGGATATTAAAAGAGCAAACCGCCTGCTGTATGCAAGCGCTGCCCTGGGGACTCTTTTCTTTGCCCTGATCCGTATGGGGATTTTCATGTTACTGTAAGGAGAAAATAGATGAAAAGTTACCACACCCATGGCGGGGATGTCTACCGCCATCAGAATGTGACGGATTTTTCCGCCAATTGTAATCCCTTCGGCACGCCCGAATCTGTAAAGGAGGCTGTAGCCAGAGCCATGGATCAGGTCTGCCATTATCCGGATGTGGAGTGTGAGCGGTTGAGAGAGGCAATCAGCCGGTATGAGGAGACTCCGCAGGAGCAGATCATCTGCGGAAACGGCGCAGCGGATCTGATCTTTGCCCTGGTGCTGGCCCTGAAACCAAAAAAGGCATTGCTTCCCGCCCCTACATTTGCGGAATACGAACAGGCTCTGGAGGCGGTGGACTGTGAGATCAAACGGTACACGCTGAAGGAGGAATGCGGATTTTTGGTGGGAAGGGAGTTTTTGGAGTGCATCACAGAAGAACTGGATATGGTTTTTCTGTGCAACCCAAATAACCCTACCGGTGTGCTTATGGAACAGGATTTTTTACAGGATGTGCTGCGCTGCTGTGAGAAATCCGGCTGTATCCTTATGCTGGATGAATGCTTTGTGGATTTTGTGGAACATCCAAATGTGCATACCATGAAGCCGTATTTGGCAGAGAGTGAAAATCTTTTTATACTCAAGGCATTTACAAAGCGCTATGCCATGGCAGGTGTCAGACTGGGATATGCCCTGTGCGCAGACAGAGAACTGCTTGAAAAAATGCGGATGGTGACCCAGCCGTGGAATGTGTCCATTCTGGCCCAGGAAGCCGGTATTGCGGCACTTTCAGAACGGGAATATGTGGAGGAATCCATGAAAGCCATACACAGGGAGCGCATCTGGCTTTTGGATGGCATGAAGCGCCTGGGGTATCAGACCTATGCCTCAAGTGCCAATTACATATTTTTTAAAGGACCCGAAGACCTTTACCGGCAATGTCTGGAAAGAGGGATTTTAATCCGGGACTGCAGTAATTACTACGGACTTTCCAGGGGGTACTACAGGATTGCTGTAAGGCTCAGGGAAGAGAATACAAAACTCCTGCATGTGCTTGAAGAGATTCGGGCGCTGCAGGCAGTCTGAATAGAGAAATACACCGGGAGAAAGGAAGGGAACAGGAAATGGCAAAAGCAATAATGGTGCAGGGGACCATGTCCAATGCGGGGAAAAGTCTTCTGACGGCTGGCCTGTGCCGTATATTTAAACAGGACGGATACAAGGTGGCCCCTTTTAAATCGCAGAACATGGCACTCAACTCTTTTATAACAGAGGAGGGTCTGGAGATGGGCCGGGCGCAGGTGATGCAGGCTGAGGCAGCAGGAATCGCGCCCTCTGTCTACATGAATCCAATTTTGTTAAAACCCACCAATGAGACGGGCAGCCAGGTGATCGTAAACGGAGAGGTTCTGGGAACCATGAGCGCAAGGGAATATTTTGCCTACAAAAAGAACCTGATACCGGAAGTTAAGAAAGCTTATGACAAACTGGCATCGGAATATGATATTGTAGTGATCGAAGGCGCAGGAAGTCCTGCGGAGATCAACCTGAAACAGGAAGATATCGTAAATATGGGAATGGCGAAAATAGCAGGAGCGCCGGTGCTTTTGGTAGGCGATATTGACTGTGGCGGTGTGTTCGCACAGTTGATCGGCACGGTGATGCTTCTTGAGGAGGACGAGAAAGAAATCGTCAAGGGTATGATCATCAACAAGTTCCGGGGTGATAAGACCATTCTGGACCCGGGGATTGCAATGCTGGAAGAAAAGAGCGGCATTCCTGTGGTGGGTGTAGCCCCTTATCTGAACATTGAGGTGGAAGATGAAGACAGCCTGACAGAGCGGTTTGACGGGAAACAGGAAGTGGATCTGATCGATATTGCAGTGATCCGCACCCCGCGTATCTCCAACTTTACGGATTTTAATGCGCTGGAGGTGATTCCGGGCGTGTCTGTGCGTTATGTGAAAACCGTGCGGGAGCTGAAAAATCCCGATATGATCGTGCTTCCGGGTTCTAAAAACACCATGGAGGATCTTCTCTGGCTGCGCCAGAACGGTCTGGAGGCTGCTGTCTTAAAAAAGGCGGCAGAGGGAAAAATCATTTTCGGTGTATGCGGCGGTTATCAGATGCTGGGAGAAACACTGTCTGATCCGGATCATGTGGAAGCAGGCGGACAGTTAAAGGGCATGGGGCTTCTTCCCATGGACACCATATTCCGGGGCGCCAAGACAAGGACCAGAGTGCAGGGAAGCTTTCCAAAGGTGGAAGGCGTATTAAAAGGCCTGACAGGCGTTAAGCTGGAGGGCTATGAGATCCATATGGGAGTGACAACCCTGAAAGAAGGAGCCAGCCCCTTTGTGAACATCACGGATACGGTGAAGGGCACATCCAAGGAGGACGGAGCCTGTGCAGGAAATGTCTATGGTTCTTATGTGCACGGTATTTTTGACAAAGAGGAAGTGGCCAGGAAGATAGTGGAAGCCATAGGGGAAATAAAAGGCCTGGATGTAAGCCAGATGACAGGTGTGGAATTTGCAGAGTTTAAGGAGACACAGTACGATATTCTGGCAAGTGAGCTGAGAAAGCATCTGGATATGAAAAAGATATATGAAATCCTGGAAGCCGGCATATAGAAAGGTAACAGTTCAGATAAGCTGAACTGTTACGCATCCAGCCATGAAAAATCGCTTCGCGATGGGCTGGATGCCTGCAGGCGCTACCTGTTCATACGGTCAGTGCAGTAAATGCGCAGACCTGTCTGAACTGTTATATAGAAAGGGCAGATGAGATGAAGACAGAATTAGAAAATGTAAAACCAAAAGAGATTGAAACAAGAAGCTTTGAGATCATTACAGAGGAGCTGGGAGACAGAAAACTGATTCCGGGTACAGAGCTGATCGTAAAACGCTGTATTCATACAAGCGCTGATTTCGATTATGCGGAGAATCTCTGCTTTTCCGAGCATGCAGTGGAGAAAGCCATCGATGCCATTAAGAACGGTGCCTGTATTGTGACAGATACACAGATGGCAAAAGCGGGCATTAACAAGAAAGCGCTGGCAAAGTACGGCGGGGAGGTTTTCTGTTTTATGTCTGATGAGGATGTGGCTTTTGCGGCAAAGAGCCAGGGGACGACACGTGCGGTGGCAAGTATGGACAAAGCCGCTTCCATGGGAAAGCCTCTTATATTCGCCATCGGCAATGCGCCCACAGCCCTGGTCCGTCTGTATGAACTGATCAGGGAGGGAAAAATTTCTCCATATCTCATAATAGGGGTTCCCGTAGGCTT
>OASX01001090.1_pt1 | contig 15479 bp, 13 predicted proteins | sample 1516531 | NCBI WGS metagenome assembly OASX01 (sample SAMEA2579911, study PRJEB22360) | human gut metagenome | biome: human gut; feature: human-associated habitat; material: faeces | place: Denmark | collected 2008/2010
ATCTGACACTGGAGGAAGGGCTTCTGACGGAAAAGGCAGATTTCTTTGAAGAGGTGTTCAGCATCCGACCGAGGCTGCGCCGGAAAAAGAGAAGATAGGGGGCATGAGGATGGATTTAAAAGATTATATAAAACCGGAATATTACTGGAACAGGGAACTGAGCTGGATCAAATTTAACGAGAGAGTCCTCTCAGAGGCCAGGGACAAAAGCCTTCCCCTGTTTGAAAGACTGAAATTTTTGAGTATAACGGCATCCAATCTGGACGAATTTTTCATGATCCGTGTGGCATCCCTGAAGGATATGGTACATGCCAAATACACAAAGCCGGACATTGCCGGCATGACGCCCAAGGAGCAGTTAAAAGAGCTGTCTGTTGTGACAAAGGAGCTGGTGGAGACACAGTATAACACCTACAACCGCTCCCTTCTGCCTGCGCTTAACAAAGTGGGGCTTCACGTGGTGGAAAAGCATGAGGATCTGACAAAGGAACAGAAGGAATATGTGGACCGCTATTTTGAGGAAAGCGTATACCCGGTTCTGACACCCATGGCAATGGATTCCGCCAGGCCTTTTCCGCTTATCAGGAATAAGACGTTGAATATCGGTGCCCTGATTTCAAAAAAGGACAAAAAGGGCAGGGAGGAGCTGGAATTTGCCACGGTCCAGGTGCCATCTGTGCTGCCGAGGATTGTTATGCTGCCTGAGGACAAAAAGGGCAACACCGTGGTGATCCTGCTGGAGCAGGTGATCGAGCGGAATATCGGCAAACTGTTTTTGAGCAATGAGGTGGCCTGCACCTGTCCGTACCGGATCATGCGGAATGCGGATCTGACCATAGATGAGGACGAGGCGGCAGACCTCTTAAAGGAGATCCAGAAGCAGTTGAAAAAGCGCCAGTGGGGCGAGGTGATCCGTCTGGAAGTGGAAGACAAGATGGACGAAAGGCTTCTGAACATTCTGAAAATGGAATTTGAGATCAAGGAGGAGGATATCTTCCAGATAAACGGCCCCTTAGATCTGACCTTCCTGATGAAAATGTATGGAATGGACGGCTTTGAGGAGTACAGAAACAAGCCATACACACCGGCTTTGGTGCCGGCTATGATGACAGATGAGGATATTTTCACCCAGATCAGAAGGGGAGACATTCTGCTGCACCATCCGTTCATGACATTTCAGCCTGTGGTGGATTTTGTGCGTCAGGCAGCCAAGGACCCGGATGTGCTGGCAATCAAGCAGACCCTGTACCGTGTGAGCGGCAATTCACCCATTATCGCGGCTCTGGCCCAGGCAGCGGAGAACGGCAAGCAGGTCACGGTGCTGGTGGAGCTGAAGGCCCGTTTTGACGAGGAGAACAATATTGTCTGGGCAAAGATGCTTGAGAAGGCGGGATGTCATGTGATCTACGGCCTTCTGGGACTTAAGACCCACAGCAAGATCACTTTGGTGGTGCGCAGGGAGGAGAACGGCATCCGCAGATATGTGCACCTGGGTACAGGCAATTACAACGATTCCACAGCCAAACTGTACACAGACTGCGGAATTCTCACATGTTCTGCCAGGATTGGGGAGGACGCCACAGCGGTGTTCAATATGTTATCAGGCTATTCGGAACCGAGGACGTGGAATAAATTGGTAGTGGCGCCTATCTGGATGCGTGACCGTTTCCTGCATCAGATTGAGATGGAGCGGGAATACGCGCTGAAAGGACGGAAGGCCCGGATCGTGGCGAAAATGAATTCTCTCTGCGACAGGGATATTATTGCGGCTCTGTATGCTGCAAGCGCCGCCGGGGTGAAGATCGATCTGATCGTGCGGGGTATCTGCTGTCTGAAGGTGGGGATTCCGGGAATCAGTGATAATATCACGGTGCGTTCCATTGTGGGAAATTTCCTGGAGCACAGCAGGATTTTCTATTTTTACAGTGACGGGCGTGAGGAGGTCTTCATGGGAAGCGCTGACTGGATGCCGAGAAACCTGGATAAGAGGGTGGAGATTGTATTCCCTGTGGAGGATGAACGGCTGAAAGAGGAAGTGAAGCATATTCTGGAGATACAGCTTGCGGACAATGTCAAAGCCCATGTGCTGCAGCCGGACGGCAGGTATGAGAAGATTGATAAGAGGGGCAAGGTGCTTCTTAATTCCCAGGATTACTTCTGTGAGGAGGCATGGGAGAATGCCAGACTGCCGGAGAGTTCAGTGGATAAGCGCGTGTTCATTCCTGCGGAGGCACCGGAGGATTAAAGAAGAATATAAGGACCGGTATCCGGGGAGGACATGCCTTCGGATGCCGGTCTGTTTTTGGGCGGGGGAAAAGTCTGGCAGAAAGGTGTCCCGGAAGGGAAAGATTTCTGCCGGGCTCTCTTTTGGCATAACAAAAAAGATTCCAGCATAAACACTGAAATCTTTTTAGCAGTTCGTAGGGGAATCGAACCCCTGTTTCCGCCGTGAGAGGGCGGCGTCTTAACCGCTTGACCAACGAACCATGTTGCGCTTTTCAATTGTAGCATACTGTATGAGCAGTTCGTAGGGGAATCGAACCCCTGTTTCCGCCGTGAGAGGGCGGCGTCTTAACCGCTTGACCAACGAACCATGTTGCGCTTTTCAATTGTAGCATACTGTATGAGCAGTTCGTAGGGGAATCGAACCCCTGTTTCCGCCGTGAGAGGGCGGCGTCTTAACCGCTTGACCAACGAACCATTCTGCGTTTTGCTTTGTCGTTTCGCATGACGCTTGATTATGATACTACATATTATTCCAAAATGCAAGAGTTTTTTTGAAAAAAGTTATTTTTTTGAATCATTTTTTCGGATATCATGTCTTTATATAAGCACACCGGCATAGAAATGCAGGTATTCCCCTATGAAAAATTGCTTCACAATCGGGCGGATACCTGCTTTCTTTATTTTCAGCCACAGGCAGAGCGGTAATCCTGCTGTTACTCAGCCTTCCTGATTTTCTGTTCAAATGCTTCAACTGTATCTGCCCTGGCGGCGTATTTTACCCATTGTTTCAAAATTTCAGGATTCTTCTGCTTCATGATTTCAGACTGCAGCAGCTCAGGTACACTGCCCAGTTCAAAAAGCAGATCTAAAATAGTTTCTGTTATTCCTTCTACTTTTTTGGCTTCCAATTCATCTTTCATTAATTCTTTCAATGCTTCACACATGGCCTTTACCTCCTTGAATTTTTCCTGGTTAGCGCGGACAATTAGATTCATTACTGATTTATACAGGCTATTTTCTTTATGTTTTGCATACTGTTCGATTAAACGATTTACCATTTCTGGGTCTTCCAGATTATCGGTCAGATTTTTCAGCCATAAATTGTGATTTTCTGACAATTCCTTTGTCAGGATCAACTGTATGGGGATTTTATCTCCGATAATATAATAAATACCATCCTCAACTCTGGTGATCTGATACCCTATTTCATCCGTTAAATACCGTATCAAACTGCGGGGATAACGGTGGCATACGAAGGTTATGGTGATATCATGAATCTTAATACTGTCGGCCCTTGCCGTATCCGCCTTGTAAAAACAGGCATAGCCATAAACCTTATAGAAATCATCTATACTTAAATAATCGGTTGGACTCTTGTATTCTACGATATTATGCTTCCGAAAAATCCTTCCGATATTTTTTCGTATAGGAACTTCTGCCTCCTTTTTAACAATCAGTACGTCAATCTCCTTTGGCTTTGTCCCAAGCTGATGTTCATTTTCAAAAACCAGAAGTCCTGCTTCTTCTTCCAGCTCAATCTGAATATCAGCATAAAAGGCAGGATGCCATTGCAGTGCATGTGTTCTTGGTTTGTCCATGTAAATCCTCCTCCTTATTTAATTCATGTGTGCAGGAGGTTTTAAAGTTTCCGAAAAACCCCTGCTATAGTGTGAGAAAAGCATGAATTTTCCGAAAAGACAGGTCAAAGAATACAAACCTGCTGTAATGAAATGCTTACAGATATTTTGAATCCTGATCGGATACAAAACCAGATAAATGACTTAGAAAATTTGCTTTTCATTATTCTAACACATCGTTTAGCGGACCGCAACAGGATTTTGCCTTGTTTGTTCCTTATCTGCCGTCAGCAGGAAACGTTGTATCTTTCCTGCCTCTCTGTTATACTGATATTGTAAAAATTAAGATGTTTATTTCTGATACAGGAGAATCCATATGAGAGATTTGATAGATCTGCACACACACTCAAACGCTTCTGACGGCACTTATACGCCGAAAGAGCTGATTGCGTATGCTCAGGAAAAGGAGCTGCGGGCCATTGCACTGACTGACCACGATACCATGGACGGGATAGAGGAGGCCATGGAGGCGGCAGAGGGAACTTTGCTGGAAGTGATTCCAGGGATTGAGCTGTCCACGACCTGGTGGGGGAAGGATGTGCACATTGTGGGGCTGGGGATTGACTGGAAGGACACACATTTCAGAAAAGAGCTGACTTACTTCCAGCAGTCAAGAGATGCCAGAAATATTAAAATGATAGAGCGGCTGAACGAACACGGTATGGATATCACATACGAGGCGATGAAGGAAGCATTTCCGGATAGTGTGTGGACCAGGGCACATTTTGCGAGATTTTTGTTTGAGCACGGATATGTGGGTTCTGTCAGTGAGGCTTTTGACAGATACCTGGGGGACCGAGCCTGCTGTTATGTGCCCAGGGAGAAGGTGACGCCGGCCCAGGCCATACGGCTCATACATGAAGGGGGCGGCAAGGCAGTCTTTGCCCATCCGGTGCTGTGCCGTTTTATAGACGACAGATTGATCCGGGCTGTGAAGGAGCTGAAAAAGGCCGGACTTGACGGGCTGGAGGCCATGTATTCCACGTACAAGCCTTTTGAGGAGAGAAACATGATAAGGCTTGCAAAAGAACTGTCTCTTTGCATTTCGGGAGGCAGTGATTTTCATGGTACGAACAAACCGCATATTGATCTGGGAAGCGGAATGGGGAATTTAAAGATCCCTTATTCCGTGTGGGAGAAAATAAAAGAAAGCTGACAGGTAACTGTTCAGTCAGGTCTGCGCATTTGCTGCGCTGACCGTGCAAAAGAGTAGTGGCGGCAGGTATTCGCCCCATCGCGAAGCGATTTTTAATGGGCGAATACCCGTAACGATTCAGCTGGCTGAATCGTTACGCTGACAGAACCGTACAGTCCCGTGACACTTCTACACTCTGTTGCAGAAAAGCTTTCAGAAAAAGACAGAATAATGGATTGACAATATTTTTTAATTCCTTTAAACTAGAGACGGTAGGAAAGATAGATGAGTCTGCTTCGGCAGACTCTTATTTCATGATATAGGAAACTTTGTCTCCTATATTCTGCCGGGGGAAATACATAAAGGAAAGGAAGTCTTATATGACAGAAACAAATGTACAAGAGAATAAAATGGGAGTCGTGCCGGTGCCGAAGCTTCTGTTTCAGATGTCTCTGCCCATGATATTGTCCATGCTGGTGCAGGCTTTATACAACGTGGTGGACAGTGTTTTCGTGGCACAGATCAATGAGAACGCGCTGACTGCCGTCTCTCTGGTCTTTCCGGTGCAGAGCCTTATGATCGCTATCGCAGTGGGTACCGGTGTGGGTGTCAATGCCGTGTTATCCAGAAGTCTGGGAGAAAAAGATTTCAGAACAGCGGATGAATCGGCGAAAAACGGTATCTTTCTGGCATTCATAAGCTGCGTGGTCTTCGCAGTGCTGGGAGTTGCTCTGGCAAAGCCATTTTTCCACATGCAGACCTCGGATGTGCAGATCCGGGAATACGGAATCCAGTATATGACCATTATTTCAGGCCTCTGCCTTGCTGTCTATATGCAGGTTATGTTTGAGCGTCTTCTGCAGTCCACAGGACGTACTTTTTACACTATGATATCCCAGGGACTGGGCGCTGTCATCAATATTATCTTTGACCCGATCTTAATCTTCGGCCTTCTCGGTTTTCCGAAGATGGGGGTTGCGGGAGCTGCGGCAGCTACAGTTTTAGGACAGTTCTGCGGTATGTTCCTGGCAATGTTCTTCAATGTGAAGTTCAACAAGGACATTCATATCGGTATGCGGCATTTCAGACCGTCAGGAAGAATTATCAAAGTGATCTATTCTGTAGGCGTGCCCTCCATTATCATGCAGGCGATCGGCTCTGTCATGACCTTTGGAATGAACAAGATTCTGATTCAGTTCACCACAACGGCAACTGCCGTATTCGGAGTATATTTCAAGCTGAACAGCTTTATCTTCATGCCTGTGTTCGGTCTGAACAACGGTATGGTTCCCATTGTTGCCTATAATTACGGGGCTGGGGACAAGAAGCGTATCACCCAGACGATCCATCTGAGCATTGCGTCAGCGGTGATCATCATGCTTTTGGGACTGGCGCTGTTCATGATCTTCCCGGCACAGCTGCTGGGTATGTTCAATGCCTCCAAGGATATGCTGGCGATCGGTGTGCCGGCTCTTCGGATCATCTGCTTAAGCTTCCTGTTCGCGGGATTCTGTATCATTGTGGGCTCCGTGTTCCAGGCTCTGGGAAATGGTGTCTACAGTCTGATCATATCCGTGACCAGACAGCTTCTGATCATTCTGCCGGCAGCCGCGATTCTGGCAAAGGTAGGAGGATTATCCGCTGTGTGGTGGTCCATACCCATTGCGGAGATTGCATCTGTATTGCTGAGTGCGTATTTCTATAAGAAGATTTACAGGGAGAAGATTGCTCCGCTTAGAGGAAGATAATAAAAAGGAACAGAGAACGGTTAAGGCTGCCGTTTTCTGTTCCTTTTTTTGAGTGAATATTTGGGAAAATCAGGTTTCCAGCTTCTGTTCCAGGATATAGAAGGACAGCCGGAGGGTAAGCCGTTCCCTGCTGTCCTCGAAATCTATGCCGGCGATTTTCCGGATGCGCTCCAGACGGTAGAAGAGGGTGCTGCGGTGAATGTACAGCTCCTTTGCGGTCTGCAGAACATTGCGTTCCAGCTCCAGATAGACCTTGGCGGTATGGTACAGGTCTGTTTTGTTGTTATCGTCGTATTTTTTCAGGAGAAGCAGTTTTTCAGAGCAGAGAAGCTGGGGCGGGATTTCCTCCCTGCCTTTTTTCAGGAGATATTCCAGCAGGTAGTCGTCAAAACGGTAGCACCAGGTCATGCTGTCGCTTTTCCGGCCGAGATCCAGGGCTGCGCTGGCCTGGATGTATCCCTGAGGAACCAGCATGAAATCGCTGATCTCTGAGCTGGCACCCATTTTCAGGAGGCCTTCCCGCATGAGGATTGCAAGGCTGCTGATGACCTCAGAGGAGGTATTATGGGCGTAAGACAGGTTGACCACCACAGCTATGCTGTTTTGGTAGAGGAACGCGTGTCCCGTGGGAATCTGCGTCTCAATATGCCCCAGAGTGGCGGCAGCGGACAGCATATTGATATCCCTCTGCTCTGTCTCCAGGCGCAGGCAGAGATAGCGGTCATTCTGCTTCCAGTGCAGGAAATAGAGGTAATTGAGGATGCGCTGCGGGTCCGTGATGGTGCCGTCCAGGTATTCATTGAAAAAGCGGTCCATATCATTGCCCATGCTCAGATAAAAGAGACTTTTGTGCTTGATCGCCAGCTCTATGGACTGCCCCAGGTATTCAAGGGCAAGATAGTTGCCTTCCTGAATCTCACTCTGTATTTCATCCACGCAGATGCGGCCCTCATAGCGGCTTCCGTTCCAGAGATTCACATAGAGTATCCGGTAGCCCCGCTGTTCCGCGGAGAAAAGGTCGGGTGATTTTTTGCTGAGGGTATCCAGATATTCGGTGTCTGCCTTGAAGTCATGGATCAGGCTGAGAGGGACCATGCTGCGCCCCGTCCGTGAATCCCGCTCCCAGACGGTCATGCCCTGTACATATCTGGGACAGGAGAGAATATAAAAATCAGTGTCGTGGATGAACATGGGATTGCCGAAGAGCCCCAGGCTCGCCAGCAGCATTTCATCCAGGGGATGTTCACTGGCAAGGGCATACTGCAGGCGTCTGTCCCACTGTCTGTATTTGGCGAAGATTTCCTGTACCAGCTCAAAGGCATCCAGAAAGTCGGTGCCGCTTTTCAGCTCTATGACAGGACAGCTTGGATGGATACAGGAGATATCAATACGTCCCACAGCGATAAAATCAACATCCCGGTAAGCGAGGAACGTCTGATCCACATCCGCACTTTGAAGCAGGTAAACATACCGGGAATACAGTTTTTTTCCCTTTTTGTAGAGGCGTATACCTTCCAGGCAGGGACGGTCATTCTGGGAATAGAAGGTGACATTCTGGTCATGCTCCGAGAAGGCGTCCGCCAGTATCTGCATGTTCAGCCGGAACAGGCGGTTTTTCTCCTCTGGATTGAAAGATAATTCTGTCAAAGCCGGATTCTCCTTTTACTTTTTGTATGGCAACAGTATAACATTTCCTGAAAAAGGGTGCAAAGTTTCCAATGATATATGGAAAAATAAGCGGAAGCGGGAAATGCTGTTTTCCCGTTTCCGCATTCTTGACTGCTTCGTCAGATATGATAGGTTTCCCTGTTGTAAGCTTCAATCTCGTCGGCGATGATCTCGTCTGTCTTGGGATAAATGGTTCCGGCAAGGCCGTAGGTCATGCAGGGGATGAAGTGTCCACCCGGTCCGTAAGTGCTGCAGGCCCTCCGGACATCTGCGCGTATTTCTTCCTCCGTGGCGTCCTCACGGTCTATGGTGGCGTCAATGCCTCCCATAAGAGTCATGCGGCCGTCAAGCTGCTTCTGCAGTTTTAAAATGTCATTTTCCGGCAGCACGCCCTGCCATACATCCACACCAATCTCTGCCATGTCCTCAACAATAGGTTCTAGGAAGGAATCTGCATGGTGCATGACCAGAACACCGTGGTCGTGCATATATCCGTAAATGCGTCGATAGTGCTCTTTGAAGAACTGCCTCCAGATGTCAGGCTGCATGAACAGGCTGGTCTTGGAACCCCAGTCATCGTGTGACAGGATGATATCCGGGTGCAGATTGTCAACCAGCAGTTTGGCATACCGGAAACGGTATTCCGCAATGGCGTCCACCAGCTCCTGCATGGATTCCGGCTCCAGAAGAAGATTCATCAGGGCATCCTCAAAGCCCATGAGAAAATGGCTCTGCTCAAAGATTCCGGTACCCATAAAGCCGAGAACCAGTTTTTCGCTGCGGTCCACCTGGGATGCGGCGCTGAGGGCGTCTTCCCATCCGTCGCTGCAGTTGGCGATAAGGTCCGGGACTTTTACGGATTCCTGCCACCGGGTCACATCCGGACACACTTTATTGGCTTCCGTGACATGGGGCATGGGGCCGGGAGCGTCTTCGGGGAAGAGAATCTCCGTTCCCCAGCGGTCCACGGAAGTTTTTCCACGTACACGGTTTCCTCTGGTGAATTTCTGCAGGGGATCATTCATGATCGGGACAAAGGGCTGATATTGATTGACCAGGCGGTCCGGTTTTCCGTCCTTTTTCAGGGTTTCCAGGAAATTTTCTTTTGGTGTCAGCATTTTGATTCCTCCAATTCTGCATATTTGATTCTGCTGTAGCGGTACAGTTCATCGGCAAGATTCACTGCACGGTCAGGCTTCTCATCCTTCAGACGGCAGGCAAAACGGCCGGTCATAGCCAGTTCATCTACTTTTCTGTGGATATCCGCGACAGCGTCCTCATCGCTCATATCCGCGGGTATGATATACAGTGTACACTGTGCCAGGTCTTTTCCGTATTCCTCCATGATGGCTGCCTTATCATTGGCGCTGTCCTGGCCCTCCCAGGCATCAAATCCAGCCTCAATAATGAGGGGCATCAGTGTTTTGATGCAGCCGCAGGAGTGCAGACAGATATACATGCCCATATCGTGGGCGGCTTTGGTGATCTTCTTATACTGGGGAACAAACAGCTCTTCATAGGTAGACGGTGAGAAGAAGGTGCTGATCTGGGTTCCCATATCGTCGTGGAAGAGGATCATATCTGTGTGGTAGACATCATGGGCAATCTTGATCAGTTCAATGTGCCATTCAGCCAGCTTGTCATAGAAGGCAGTCAGCTCCTCCGGCTCTTCGATGAGGGCACAGAAGGCATCCTCAAAACTGATCAGGTCAGCAGTTCTTTCAAAAAATCCGTTTACGATGACAAAGTAGGAAAAGCGGTCACAGGCAATCCGTCCTTTATAATTCTCTTCGTAGTCTTTCTTCCAGTCTATGGCGGTCAAGTCAGGAAATTCCAGTTCTTCCCGCCATTTTGTAATGTCAGACAGCCTCCGGGTACCTGGTTTTACCATGGCTGCCTTTGTGTTCGGCTCGTATTCCCACTCAATGCCGAACCAGTCCGTGCCGCCGAAATTGCGGGCTTTTGCATCCGGCATAACAAGGGGCTGTATGGCATTGTTGTCAAGGGTCTGGTTTGGCACCCACAGAGGCATCCTGCCTTCCAGCATGTGGAGCATGTTTTCCTTTGGAGTGATGGGACGGTTGTATTTGGGAACTATGCTGTCCGGCGCGCCGTAAATGCCGGGCATGTTGTATTCACCCATGATCTCCAGTTCTTTTTCGTCAAATTTCATATTCTGATACCTCCTGTTATTTTCTGTTTCTTGCGGCAATCTCAGCGGAATACTGCTCCACTTTCTCTTTTGTCAGGCGGAAGCCGAAGAGAAGTAGGACAGCGGCCACAATGAGGGCCAGTGCAGGGATGACCATAAATGCCATGCAGATACCTTTTTTCAGCTCTACAGATGCCATAGCAGCGTCGATGCTCGGGTCAAAGGCAGCGAAGGCAAGGCAGGCGGAGATGATGATACCCCTTGTCATAACACCGACTTTTAAGGGGACATTCTGAAGTCCGCTGATCCACCCGGTAGCATTTTTTCCTGTTTTCCACTCAGAGTAGATAATGGTATCGGCATAGAGAGCCGGAGTACACGCGTAGGCAACTCCATATCCGAACTGTGCCGCTGACATAAGAACAATGACCAGGGTCACGTTGGAATAGATGAAATTGGCGGCGATCAGTATGACAGCCATGGCGAAAAAGGTGACGATGGTGGTGGATCTGGTCGAGATTTTCTTTGCCATATTTTTGGCAAAATAAGAACCGATCACGCACAAAATGTTGGAGATCAGGATATATCTTGCCAGAAGGTCCGCATTCTGTGCCACATAGGTGAAGTAATAGATGGCTACGCCGGAGCACACGAAATTGAACATCCATTTTGCCAGATCAGCCAGCAAAAGGGAGAGGAGGGGCGGATTCTGCAGAAGGGCCTTGATCAGGTCCATACCGCCTGTCTTGGTGGTGTCTTTTTTAGCTGCTGCGCTGTTTGCCGCTGCTTCTGCCTCCTCGTATCCGTCAAACATTTTAAAATGTGCGAAATAAAGCACTGCCATAATACATCCCAGTACAAAAGCGGTTGCGCCGTACTGGCTTTTTTCTCCGATCATGCCTGCAAAGAGAGCAGCCAGGGGAGGCCCCACATAGGAGAAGATCACCTTGGAAAAGTTAGCCCACGCAGCTCTTGTGGAGGCCAGATGCGCCCTGTCATCCGGTGTTTTTCCGGCTACCGCGATCATGGATACATTGGCCACATAGGGGAAGTTCCATACAACATGGCTGACAACAGCAGCCGCGATAATGATCGCTATGGAAAGAGGCCCGTCTCCGATTTTCAGAAACTGGAATGCATAGAGAAACGGTACCAGCCATGGCAGAAGAATCAGCCAGGAACGGTAGCGGCCCCATTTTTTCGGTTTGATACTGTTTAAGATGGCTCCATATATCCAGGACAGGCAGGCGTCTATGACGCTTGCGGTGGTGGTGATAAAGGAGACGGTTGCCAGTCCGAACTGTGCCAGATTTGTGAGGAAAAAGTTAAAGTAATAACTCTCCACATTGGTCATCAGGGTAAAGCCGCAGTCGCCGATGCCGTAGAACAGCTTCAGCGCCTTACTCAGTCCTTTCTTTTCGTTACTCATCTGAATTTCTCCCTTCCTTTTGGACAAAATGCGCACTTGCCCGTTCATACTTTTTGCTCACATACCGGTATGCAGTAATAAATTCATAACATCAGTATATAACAGGATTTCCGGTGCGTAAATCCGCACAGGGTTTCATTTGCCGAAAAAAGATTCCTACTTTTTGTAGCATAGGGTATGATCAATATGACGAAAGTTTTTTTCCGCTTTACAAACAAAAATGCACCTGTATATAATGAAGATATCATATGGTGTGCTGCAAAAGGAGGAAGGATTATGTATGAAGCACTGTATGCGTCTGTTCCCGATGCAGACGCCTATCTGGTACGGATTCAGCGAAAGCGCAGGGATGTGCTCACAAAGGAATACCTGGATGACCTGATCTACGGGCATCAGCTCCATGTGCCGTTTGAAAATCTGGATGTCTGGATGTTTCAAAAGGACATTCCGCTGGACATTGAAGCAATCTATGAAAAGGTGGTGACAAAGCACAGAGGCGGCTACTGTTTTGAACTGAATGCCCTGTTTACCGCTCTGTTAAAGGACCTGGGGTTCCATGCCAGCTCCTGTATGTGCCGGATCACCAGGAATAAGAATTATGTGCCGCTTGTGCTTCACAGGGGAATCATCGTGGAGCTGGATGGCATGAAGTATTTTTGCGACGTGGGCTACGGCGGTCCCATGCCCCCGGGAGCAGTCCCGGTGCAGGACGGAGCAGTGGCGGATATGAGGGGAGAGCGGTACTTTATGTATAAGGATGAAGTCCCCTGGTGGACCATGAAGAGAAGGACCGGCAGCGGAGAGATTGAGTCCATGCTGCAGTTCTATACCATGCCCCAGGAAGCTGTGGATTATATCCCCATGAATGAATACTGCTCCAAGAACGAAAATTCCGTGTTCCGTCAGAGGCTTTATCTGAATAAGAGGACAGAGCGTGGGAGTGTGTCGGTGATGGGAAATCGGTTTACGGAAGTGGAGAATGGGGTAGTGGTGCAGGAGATGGAGATTGGGGAGGAGGAGATGAAAGGGGTTTTGGAGAGGTATTTTGAGATCGTGCTGTAACATTTATAGAACGGGTGTCAGGCAATGATACCGCTCAAAGGATTGCTGATGAAAGCGGCCGGGCAGAGGAAACATTTATCATGCCCGGCCGTTTATGATAAGTGGAGTGCATTTAACTGCTGAGCCACTTTTTTTAAGGAACGGACTGCGATATCGCAGGAGGAGTTGTTGTCGAATATGATTCTGCGTTCTCTTTTTCGGATTGCCTGTATATGCTTCAGATTGACAAGAATAGATTTGTGGCAGTAAATAAAATCTTCACATAGCCTGGATTCCATGGAGCTGAGGGAATCGTTGGTTTCAAAAATGCTGTATTGGGTATGAATGGCAATTTTCCGTTTTCCCGGAATCATTTCTATGTAGTATATCTCTGATTGTTTTAACAGAATCTGCTCGCTTTTTGTTTTCAGTGCCAGTGTTTTTTCTTCCGGCAGTGATTTCGTATCGCGTTCATGGATGAGTGCAAGGCAGTTTGCAATGTTGCTTTTGAGCTGTCCGGATTCTTCTTTGGGTATAAAATCAATGGCAGCCACACGGTGCCTCAGAATCATCATACTCATTTCGGAATGGGATGTGATATAGACAATATAGCCATCGGGATCATATTGTCTGATGGCTTCTCCAAGATATATGCCTTCTTTTTTCTTATCCTCACCTAAATGGATATCTAAAAAATAAATTCCCCTTTGTTTGTTTCTGCGCACAGTATTTAATACTTCCTCAGGGTTGTCTGTTGAGCATACAATGTTCATTTCATATTCATGAAAAGAAAGAAGGTCCTGAATATATTGTGTGTATCGTTTTAAAAGTGCATTTTCATCTTCGCAAATATAGATTGGCAGCATGATGTCTCTCTTCCTTATCGTTCGTGAAAATAGGCGAACGGTCATACAAATAATGGTTTCGTCTATTATAACACGTGATGTTATAAAAATTCCAGCATTTCCTGTATGACCAACAATTCCCTTTCTGCTTCTGGGATCGTAAAAGCTTTCAGGGGAAAAATGAGTTTTTAATAATCTACAGTTAAGTGCTTTTCCTGAACGTTTGCGCAATTGCCATGATATGCAGGAGAAATATGTTAATATAATTATGCAATAACGAAACAGGAAATTCCGGGAGATGGGTGGACAAAGACAGAATATGAGTTTTGAGAAAACAGAGGAGGAATATGTATGAAAAGACAATTAAAGATATGGACAGCGGCAATGACAGTTTCAATATCGCTTCTTGTTACAGGCTGTGGCAAGGATGACAAGACGGAGAAAGACGTTTCGGCGGCTTCATCAAAAACAGCAGATGATGCAGATAAAAAGGAGGAGACAATCGTTCAGCCCGGAAAAACTTCGCAAAATACAGCGAAAGATAAGAGTGCTGAAAATACGGAAACGAATAAGCTTTCGCCTGCGGCAGGACAGGAGGCTGATGTAAATGCAGAAGAGAAGGCACAGAATAACAATACGGATTCCAGCGCAGAAAGCCCGGAGGAAGCCCCGGATACGAATGACAGCAATGAGGATGCCCTTACTGACAGTGAGGCAGCTTCAGATACAGAGAATCCGGAAAAAGATACCATACAGACATGTGGTTTTGTTGTAGGTACTGACCCGGAGGCACAGACTATAATGATCGCAGAAGGATGGGAGGAGGCACCGCCCAGTGTGATTGAAGCCAGAAAGACCGGCGTATCTTATTATATAGGAGATGCGATAATCAATTGTCCGGGCCGCATAATGGTTGGGTTGGTTGTGTACCTAACATATTACACAGAAAATGATGTAAATATTGCCACGGAAATCACCAGTGACGGGGATGAGAAAGAACCAAGATTCTATGATTATGAGTATCCCGAGGAACAGCAGCAGTAAAAAGAAGGAGCCCTCCGGAATTTTACTGACTGCATAAAATATCTGATTAACAATGAGGGATATGTAATTCCTGGGTAAAATGGCTGTCTCTGCATTCTGTGTGAAGCAGAACGTCCGGGTATTTGCCAAGTATTTCTTTTACGTTAAAAAGTCCGATACCGTGGCCGGGTTTTTTTGTTGTAAAGCCGTTTTTAAACAATTTCTCTATAGGAATGTCATTCATCCTGCAGGAATTTGTGAGATGGATGGTAATGTTATTATCTTTCTGTAAAAGGCCGCAGTATAAATTTTTTTCATCCGTTTCAGATGCAGCTTCTATGGCATTGTCTAGAAAAATACCAATTATTCTGGATAGATCCACAGGCTCCATAGAACCGGATGAAGTGACAGGATCAGGAATATCAATATCCAACTGCAGGTGAAGTGAAGCTGCGCGCATGAATTTCTGGTACAATAAACTCTTTAATTCTAAAATCTGTACATTTGCAAGTTTTCCCAGTGATGAGGTGTCCTGGGAAAACTGTTTTCCTGTAGGGAGGATTTTAGAATGAAAG
>OASX01001092.1_pt1 | contig 15451 bp, 10 predicted proteins | sample 1516531 | NCBI WGS metagenome assembly OASX01 (sample SAMEA2579911, study PRJEB22360) | human gut metagenome | biome: human gut; feature: human-associated habitat; material: faeces | place: Denmark | collected 2008/2010
ATACTCACATGGCTGCTGGTGGGTGGTGTGCCGGCGTGGCGCGGTAAAAGCCTGAAATGGCGCATGCAGGTGTACGGCTGGGCCATGGTGGTGCTGGTCATTGCGTTGATTCTGTTGTGCAATATGGTCAATCCTTACGGGTGGATGAGTTTCGGCTCCCTGCACTGATATGGCTTGATATGGCTTGATATGGCTTGATATGGCTTGATATGGCTGTAAAAAAAACGATTGATGCCGGGTATTGCGGAACATGCAGTGCCCGGCATCAGTGTATGTGCGGAAAGCGGCGATGTGGATATTAGCGATGTGGATATCGTCGTTCGGCGAGTGGGTGTGTGCCGTATGAAGATATCCACAGTAATGAGATGCGCGCAATGACGAGTTATCCACGATAATGAGTTATCCACAATGGTGACTTGTGCACAAGTGTGTAGAAAAGTGCATAAGACTGTGGATAACTTATGTGGATAAGTTAGGAATGCCGCGGTATTATTGGGTTTGTTGCAGTGGATAACTCGGGTGTATAACTGTTCCCTCGCTGTGGCGATGTATGCCAAGCCAAAGTTATGCACGAGATATACACCGAGAAACGCCGCTTATCCACCACTTATCCACATGGTTTTCCACATTCGGTGGAAAACTACATGGGTGTAATTCATCCACAGGCTGTGGATAACGTAGTGGATAAGTCGTGGATAAGTGGTGGATAGCTGTGGATGAACAGGCTAAGGCACGAAAAAGGCCGACCTCCGCATACGGGAGGTCGGCCTTTCTCATAAGAATTAAGGACAACCTAACGATAGAAAAAACAATCTACCGATAGATAAGCGCAACGAGCCGGAACTCAGCGCCATCCCATCGTCATCAGGAATCCGATCATGATCAGGGCGAAGCCGATGCCGAGGTTCCACGCACCGATATTCGGAATCGGCCAGGAACCGGACGGGGAGAGGTAGTACACCACGCACCAAATCAGGCCGATGATCATAAACGCGCAGAACAGCGGCACGAACCAACGCGGGTTCGACTTGGTGCCCTTAATGGTTTCTTCAACGCGCTTGGTGTTCTCCGCCTGGCGGTTCATCATACGCTGCATCTGCGGGGTCAGCGTGGCCTTATCGGCAGTGGCGTTGAGCACGGCCTGCACCTGCTCCATATTCACGCCGTAAGCCGCGCCTTCCTCGGCAGAAGCGTTCTCTGCGTTCTGCTCGGTGTCTTTGCTGGCGGTCTCGTCAGCAACGGTGCTGGATGAGGTCTCGCTCTGCCAGTCCTTCTGGTTGTTCGAGTCGGTTTCGTGCAGCTCTTCGTCAGCCATCAGCATAGTCTCCATTCAATAGGCTAAAAGTCATAATAGTGGCTACACTCGAAAGCGGCGACCAGAGTCGGCAAGAAGACAGGAAATTCATGGCCAGACATGTAGGTAAGCACGGTGCACGGCACTCCCTATGGGGTGGTGTCGCGGTATTCGTCGTCATTGCCTTGACCGGTTTTCTGCTGAGCACCAACGTGAGGGTCAATCGTACGGTTGCCGCCACCAACGATACGGCCGATCTGGTGGAGCAAGGCGTGGACGAGGCCAACCAGCTGCAGCAGGACGTCAGCGATCTGACCAAACAGGTCGCCAATCTTACGGACGCGCTCAAGGCCGATGGCACCGATGGCACCGACAGCACACAGAACCAAGGCAAGGACTCCAGCAATGTGGATTCCAGCCTGATGCTGCCCGCGCTCAGCGGCAGCGGCGTAACGGTAACGCTGGATGATTCTCCGTTGTGGGAGAACGCAGTCAACAACAACGGCACGACCGCCAATATCAACGATTACGTGATCCACCAGCAGGACGTCGAATCGGTGGTGAATGCCTTGTGGGCCGGCGGTGCCGATGCGCTGATGATTATGGATCAGCGGGTGCTGTTCAATTCGGCGGTCATCTGTTCCGGCAACGTGCTGTCGTTGCACGGTAAGAAATACTCGCCGCCGTTCACCATTTCCGCGATTGGTGACCCTCAAAGACTTCGCGCAGCGTTGAACGACTCCGAAGCCATTACCATTCTTAAGCAATATGTGACCGCGTTTGGCATTGGCTACAAGGTGGAGAATGCCGAGGACCTTCAGTTCCCCGCTACCGCCGCCTTGCTGCAGCAGTTGAAATATGCCACGGTCGATACGTCAAAGACCACAGATGAGGAGCAGACTCAGCAATGAGACACGGCAGGCACAACAGCGGCGTACCGGCGCCCATTGATCTCGCGTCCGTGTCGGACGTACAGCCCTTCCCCGAGGACGATGCCGCACGAATGGCGGCAGACCCGGCCAACGCCAGTAGGGCAAGGTCCCGTCGTGCCGCAGTACGCGGCGCGTCTTCGCCCCAGCGGAGCCCGGTCTGGCAGGCACTCGGCATCTGCGCCGAACTGCTGATTACCGCTGCCGTGATTTGCGCCCTGTACATCGTCTGGCAGATGTGGTGGACCGGTGTCGAGGCGGAGCGAGCCCAGAACGAAACCACCCAGTCCGTCGACTGGAGCGACCCCAGCAACAACGGGGGAACGGTCACCATCGCCAAAGCCCAGGAGGGCGATGCGCCGGTACAGCCGAAAGACGCGAAATATGGCGACTTGATTGCGCAGATCTACATTCCGCGCTTCGGCTCCCAATGGCACCGCAACATCGTGGAAGGCACCACGCTCGAGCAGCTCAATCGCCACGGTCTGGGCCATTACGACACCACCCAGATGCCGGGGCAGGTCGGCAACTTCGCCGTCGCCGGCCACCGCAACGGCTACGGGCAGCCGTTGGGCGATGTGGACAAGTTGCAGGAAGGCGATCCCATCATCGTTCGTACCAAGGATTACTGGTACGTCTACCACTACACCCGGTACGAGATTGTGCTGCCCACGGACGTGCATGTGATCGCCCCCAATCCGGAAGACTCCACTGCCAATCCCACCAAACGCATGATCACACTGACCACCTGTGAGCCGAAATACTCCACCCCCACCCATCGATGGATCAGCTATGGTGAGTTGGCGTACTGGGCCAAAGTGTCCGACGGTGTGCCCAAAGAGCTGGCTACTACTGATTCGTCCGGTGCAGTGATGTTCTCCACCACCGAAACCCCCTCGATCGCTTCCCGCATTGGCTCGCTGGACAAGGTGGTATTCGGCGCGCTGGTAGTGTGGCTGGTTCTGTTCATTGCCGCTGCGGTGGCATGGCGCTGGCCGGTGCTGCGCGAGATTCGCGCGGGTGAGCGTCGCCGTCCGGATGCCAGCATCTATGGCGGACTGTTGCGTCTGCAGCCCGGCGTGGCACCGATTCGATGGTTGCTGCTGGCTCTGCTGCTGTTCGCAGCCGCCGCGGCGCTGTTCCAGTGGGGATTCCCTTGGGCCGCCGCCAATATCCCATTCCTACAGCAGATGTCGAACTTCGTGGCAGCGAGCTGACGGCATCCTAGTACTATGGCTTTGAGTACACCGTCCCCAAGGAGAGCCCTATGACCGATTCCGCGCATATTTTGGTGGTGGATAACTACGATTCCTTCGTCTACACGATCGTAGGCTATCTGCAAACCCTTGGCGCCACTGTTGATGTGGTGCGTAACGACGCTATCGACCCAGCCGCGCCGGGTGTACTGGACGGTTACGATGGCGTGCTGATTTCTCCCGGCCCTGGTGCTCCGGCCGAATCCGGTGCCAGTGAGGATATGATTCGCCTGTGCGCGGCCAGCGGCGTGCCGATGTTTGGTGTGTGCCTGGGCTTGCAGGCGCTCGCTGAGGTGTACGGCTGCACTGTGGACCATGCGCCCACCATCATGCATGGCAAGACCAGCTTGGTGGAACATATCGATGACGAGATTTTCGAGGGCGTGGCCAACCCCATGACCGCCACCCGCTACCATTCGTTGGCCGTCGAGCCCGATTCGGTGCCGGATACGCTGGTGGTTACCGCGTGGACGCAAGGCGACCACATTATTCAGGGCGTGCGTGTCAAGGGCAAGCCGATGTACGCCGTGCAATTCCATCCCGAATCCGTGATGACCCAGGACGGCTACCGTCTGCTGGCCAACTGGCTTAAGGTCTGCGGCCAAGACAACGCCGTGGCCAAGTCCGCCGGCCTCCAGCCCAAAGTTACGAAGTAGCTTTTCCGCGCGGCGATACTCTCCCCGGAATGTGTCGCTAGAACGAGGCTTGCGTACTGGTTTTGCGACGCTTCCCGGGATTGTTGCGCTGGGATAGCTCTTTATACAGCAAAGGGGAGGGGCGCAGAAGCCCTTCCCCTTTGTGTTGCGTGTATGTGTTGCGCTATTTGCGTTGCATATGCGCAACACATACACGCCCGGCGCTTACTTGCTACTCACCGGTTCACTCACCGGTTCCGCCCCCGTTGCCAGTACCGTTGCCACCGTCTCCGGTACCGGTACCGCCGCCAGTGCTGCCGGCCTTCGTGGTAATGGTGACGGTCGATCCCGCATCTACCTGGCTGCCAGCGCCAGGATTGATGCTGACTACCACAGCGGTGCTGCCGGTTGGACCATTGGCCTGAGCCTTGAGGCCCACGGCCTTGAGCATGAGTTCGGCGGTGACGTAGTCAGTGCCAGCGGTGATATTCGGCACAGCGACCTTCTCCTTGCCCGTGGACACCCAAATGGTGATGAACCCGCCCTGTGCGATGGAAGAGCCCGAATCAGGGCTTACACGGGTAATCAGACCGGCCTCCACCGTATCGGAGCTCTCCTGCTCCACAGTGAAGCTGAACTTGCCCTCATACTGCTGTAGCACGCTGTCCTTCGACTGACCGACCAAATTGCTCGGTACGGTGGTCATGCCGGAAGAAACATATATGGTGATGGTGGTGCCCTTGGGAACCGACTGACCGGCGGCAGGATCGGTTTTCGTCACCATATCCTTGGCGATGTCGGCGCTGTCTTCGGTTTTGACGGCGGCGTTCACCTTGAACCCGGCGCTTTCCAGAATGCTGCGCGCCTCTTCCTGGCTGCGTTCCTTGACATCCGGAACCTGAGTGGACTGCGGGCCTGCGGAGAACCACACCTTCACGGCAGATCCCTTGGCCACCTTGGAGCCGGCGTCCGGGCTCATCTTGGTGCAGGTGCCTTCCGGCTCGGTGGAGTCGGTGTCTTGCTTTTCGGTCATCTTCAAACCCGATGCCTTGAGTTTGAGCTCGATGCTGTCCTTGGATGTGGAAGCGTTGCACACCTCAGGGATGGTGACGGTGTCTTCCGAGGACTTGTTGCCGGAGCCGTTCATGGCGAACACGATGCCCACAATGACAAGCACTGCAACAATCGCTGCGATCACCGAACCGATGATGATCTTCTTGCGCTTCTTGGCCTTGGCCGCCGCCGCACGCTGCTGCGCACGGGACTGCAACGCCGCTGAGTTGGCACCATTGGCCGGTGGAATCTGCTCGAACTGACCGGTCACCGGGTTGAATGCTTGGGTGGGTTGCTGATGCGGTTCCACCGGCGTGGTGGGCAAATCACGTTCGGCTTCCTTGCGGGCCTTCATATTCGACAGGTCCGTCAACGGGTTGAACGCGGCCGCCACCGGCACGCCGCCGTTCATGTAGGTCAGGATGTCGGTCTTGAATTCGGAGGCCGTGGCATAGCGATTCTGGCGGTCCTTGGCCATGGCCTTGGCGCAGATCGAATCCCACATCTTCGGCAGCCCCGGCACCACGGCGGATGGCGGCGTGGCGACTTCGGAAACATGCTGGTAGGCGATGGCCACGGCGGAATCGCCGGTAAACGGCGGGCGGCCGGTGAGCATCTCGTAGAGCACGCAGCCGGCGGAATACAGGTCGGAACGCATGTCGACGGTCTCGCCGCGCGCCTGCTCGGGAGAAAGGTACTGTGCGGTGCCCACCACGCCCTGCGACTGGGTCATGGTGGCTGCGGAATCGTCCAGAGCGCGGGCGATGCCGAAGTCCATGACCTTGACCACGCCCTGCTCGGAAATCATGATGTTGCCGGGTTTGATGTCGCGGTGGATGATGCCCATACGATGCGAGTAGTCGAGGGCGTTTAGCACGCCGAGCATTACCTGCTCGCAGTCGCGCTGGCTCAAGGCGCCGTTCACCTTGATGATGTCGCGCAGGGTCTGGCCCTTGACGTACTCCATCACGATGTACGGCAGATGCTCCACGTCGCCGTTATCGGTGGTGACCGTCTCCTCGCCGGAATCGTAGATGTTCACGATGTTCGGGTTGTTCATCTGCGCGACCGCGTGCGCCTCACGGCGGAAGCGGGCCAGGAATATGTCGTCGTTGGCCAGATCCGCGCGCATGATCTTGATGGCGACGGTGCGCCCCAAGCGGGTGTCGAGAGCGACATGGACTTCAGCCATGCCGCCGCGGCCAATGAGCTGGCCGAGCTGGTATCGGCCATCGGCCAGTGCAGTAGGCATATTGCTGCTCATTGCTTATTCCCTCCCAATAATGAGGCCGGAGCCTCCATAACGATGCGCGGTGTGCTCGACACCCTACGGGGCAGACGGCTACCGGACGTGATCATGGTGCTGTCGGTCATTTCGGTCTGCTGGTCAAGCAGACGACGTTCGATGCGGGCCAGTGTGCGGGACACCACCAGAGCGTCCTTAGGACGGTCCAGCGGATCTTTGGCCAGCATGGACATCACGAATTCACGCAGCTGGATATCCACAGAATCGGACAGCGGAGGCACGGCATTGTTCACGTGTGCGGCAGCGATATCCACCGGAGTGGCACCGGTGAACGGACGGTGGCCGGCGAGCCCTTCGTAGGCCACCACGCCCAGAGAATAGATGTCGGATTGCGGCGTGGCCTGCTGGCCCTGCGCCTGCTCAGGCGAAATGTACTGCGCGGTGCCCACCACCATGCCGTCCTGGGTGATCTGACCCTGGCCGGTGGAATAGCTGACGCCGAAATCGGTGATTTTCACCTCGCCGCTATCGGAGACCATGATGTTGGCCGGCTTGACATCGCGGTGAATCACGCCGTGCGAGTGTGCGATGAACAGGCCGCGCGCGGTCTGGATGAGAATGGGCAGCAGTTCGATGGGATCCATCGCGCCCTTCTCGCGGAACAAATCGGCCAACGACTTCGAGGGCACGTATTCCATAATGAGGAATCCGATGCCATCATGCTCATAGTATTCGAACAAGGCGGCGATGTTCGGATGCGCCAGATTGGCGGAGTTGTGGGCCTCGGCACGCAGACGGCGAAGCTTGGCCTCGGCATTGGTCATGTCCGAACGCAAAGCCTTGATGGCCACCTCGCGTCCGAGCTGGATGTCGTAGCCTTTCCAGACCTCGCCCATGCCGCCCTGCGCAAGGCGCGCGTCAAGGCGGTATCGGCGGTGAATGAGCTGTCCTTCGATGAGTTTCATTGCTGCAGCGCCTCCTGAATCATCGCGCGCATAATCGGGCCTGCGGCGAACGAACCGTACAGATCTGTGTTATGCACCAGCACTGCGACGGCAATCTGCGGATCGTCTGCCGGCGCGAAGCCGATAACCCAGCCGTCGATGCTGCTGTTATCGGTGCCGATTTGTGCAGTACCGGTTTTTGCGGCCACAGATATGCCATTGATGGCAAGCGTCGGGTTGGCCTTGGTAACCACGCTTTCCATCATGGTGGTGAGCTTGTCTGCAGTATCCTTGCTAAACGCCTCGGCCATGACCTGCGACTTGGTTTCGGAAAGCACGGTCAGATCGGAGGCGCGTACGCGATCCACCAGGGTGGGACGCATCAGCTTACCGTCATTGGCGATGGCCTGGGCGACCATTGCCATCTGCAACGGCGTGGCCGTGGTGTCGCCCTGGCCGGTGGGGGCCAATGCCAGTTTGTCGGCGGTGGAGCTGGACGGGAACGTCGATGCGGTGGCTGTCATCGGGGTGCCGGTGTTCTCGGTGCCGTCAATGGTAATGGTGCTGCCGAAGCCAAGCTTGGTGGCCATATCGCTGACCTTGTCTTGCCCCAGAGCCACGCCAAGCTGGGCGAAAGCGGTGTTCGAGGACCAGGTAATCGCGTCCTGCAGCGAAATCTTTCCGTCAGTGCCGTTGGCTTGGTACACGGCGTTCGGCAACTGGGTATTGGTGCCAGGAAGCGTGTACGAGCTACCTGCGGGAATCTGCGTATCCGTCTGGTAATCGCCGGTTTCCAGAGCGGCGGATGCCACGATGGTCTTGAACGGGGAGCCGGGCGGGTACAGCTGTGAGGTGGCGCGGTTGATCAGGGGGCTATCGCCGCCTGCCGCAAGCTCGTTGTACGTCTTGGCGGCGGCAGCGGAATCATGGGTGGCCAGCTGGTTCGGATCGTAGCTGGGGGTGCTCACCATGGCAAGGATGCGGCCGGTTTTCACCTCGATGGCCACGGCGGCGCCGTCCCTGGTGCCGAGCTGGTCGTACGCGACCTGCTGGATCTTGGGGTTGATTGACGTCTCGATGGACGCGCCTTGATTGGCGCTGCCGGTCAGCATGGCCTTGGCGCGCTGCCAGATCAGCGAGTCGGCCTCGCCGCTAAGCAACATGCTGCGCGAGGCTTCCAGGCCGCGATCCGCAGTCTGGTTGATGGAGAAGAATCCGGTGACCGGTGCGTACAGCGGTCCATTCGAATAGGTGCGCTGGTACTTGAATGCGTCATTTACCGGCTCCGATTGAGCCATTACCGTGCCGTCGGAGGCCAAAATGGCGCCACGATAAGCGCCAAGCTGATGGTAGAGGGCACGGGCGTTGCGAGAGTCGTTGTTCAGCGTGCTGGAGCTGATGGCCATGATGATGGTAGATGACAGGCCGAGTACCACGAACAGAGCGATGACGGCGGTAAACAGCTGGCGCAGGTATTTGTTCATGCGCGTTCACCTCCGTTGGATGTGTCGATGGGGAAGTTCGTCTGGATCTGCGGCACCGGTGGGGCAGGAGGCATGGATGGCACCTGGGGCACCGAGGGAATGACCCCGGTACGGACCGTGTACTCAGGTTCCTCAGCGGTGTTTGGAATCTGCGGGTCGTTTGCTTCCTCAGACACGTCGTGCGGCGTGGCCGAGGCTACACGCGGGCGGACAATGGGCTCGGTGGCGCGTGCGCGGGCCTTAAGCTCCTTGTTGCGCAACGCCGCAAGCGCTTCATACTGGAAGGTATCTGAAGTCAGCTCAGGCTCCGGCTGGTTCGCCGAATTGGAAATGACGATAAGCAACGCCGCAAGAATGTAGTTGGCGATAAGACTGGAACCGCCGGCTGCCATATATGGCAGGGTCAGGCCGGTAAGCGGAATGACGAGCGTGATGCCGCCGACCACGGTGAATACCTGGAAAGCCATGGTGAACACCAGTCCGGAAGCAAGCAGCTTGCCGAAACCGTCCTTGATTTTCATAGCGACGATGAAGCCGGAAGCGATGATGATCAGGTAGAGCATCAGAATAGCCATGACGCCCACCAGGCCGAGCTCCTCGCCGAGGGAGGCGTAGATGAAATCGGAGTTGGCGAAGGTGACCAGAGATGGATGTCCCTGGCCCAGACCGGTACCGATCATGCCGCCGGATGCCAGGCCGAAAATGCCGGTGACCAGCTGCCAAGAGCCGCCGGGGGATTTGGTGTACTGTTCGTTGCTGAACGGGTGCAGCCATGCATCGACTCTCGAACCCACATGGCTGAACATGCTTGCGGCCAGCATCGCACCTGCGGCAAAGGTGATCAGACCGATGACGATCCAGCTTTTGCGGCCTGTGGACGTGTACAGCATGGCCACGAACATGGCGAAGAACATGAGCGAGGTACCCAGATCGTGTTGCACGACGAGCACTCCCATCGAGGCGATCCACACCACGATGATAGGGCCTAAGTCCTTGATGCGGGGCAGCTGCAATCCCAGCACCTTTTTGCCGCCGACAGCCAGCTGATCGCGATGATCGAAGAGATAGGCGGCAAAAAAGAACGCGAGAAAAAGTTTGGCGAATTCACCGGGCTGGAAGCTGCCGAGGCCTGGAATGCGCACCCAGATACGAGCGCCGTTGATCTCTGTGCCGATAACCGGCAGCATGGGGGAAAGCAGCAGTATCAGACCCACCACCATCGACACGTAGGAAAAGCGCCTGAGAACGCGGTAATCTCGCAGGAAGACGATGATCAGCGTCGAAAGCACCAAAGCAACGTACAGCCATATGATCTGGCGCTTGGCGATATCCCATCCCTCGCTCTGGTCGATGCGGGCGATCATCGTGATGCCGGTGGCGGTGAGCAGCAGTACGCACGGCATGATGGATTGGCTGGCATACGGCTGGAAGCGGGCGGTCAGCCCACAGAACACGAGGAACAGTGCGGCCGCCGCGCACAACATGATGGCGTATTGCACGGGGAATGCGCCGGTGGTGCGCTGGAACATCTGGATGAACGCCAGCGCGCTGATAGCCACGGCAAGCAGGAGCAGCGCAATTTGGCGGAAACGGGTAGCGATCATTGCGATCCTCCCGTGGTGGCGTCGTCGGCTGCCCCAATGCCGGACTCGGACTTGTTGGTATTGCCGGAAGTGGACGAGTTGGATGAGCCTGACGAGTTGCTGGATGTGGACTTCTTGGCCTGCTCGCTCTCCTGCTGCTTCTTGAACTTGTTCATTTCGCTACGAATAATGCCCACATGCGATTGGGCCTCGTCCAAGGAGCCCACCGAAATACCCCGATTGAGCTGATCGCGCCAAGTCTGCGGCAGATTCGACACGGTAATCGAGGTGCTGGAAACCTCATGAGACAGCGCCAAGCCGAACAGATTAGTAGGCACACCTTGGTAAATAGCCACTTTGCCGTTGCTGTTGCCGACGTAATACCGGGTCTGGCTCCACATGTACGTGCCGGTGCCGGCACCGAACAGCACCGCCACAGCCAGAAGAATGGTGATGACTATGGCCAATCGGTTCCGCTGATGCTTGGCACGTGTGGCTTTCTTCTGCTCCACATGCTCGTCCCTGATGGCCTTGGCCACCTCGGGATCGTTCGGGTCCGCGGAAAGACGGCCGTCAGGCTTTTGCACTACCGGAATTTCGCCAGTATCCGGGTTATCGCGCTCGCCGGTCTCCTCGCGGACGGCGGAGGGCTGCACCACACGGGTGGTGGATGGCTCCGCGCTGGCTGGCGCTGCATCGTTATGTTGCGTGTCCGCTGGCTGCATCAGTGCCGCAGCGCGTTTGGCGGGCGAATGATCGTCCCTCAGCGCAGGGGCGGTGGCCACCGGTTCGTTGACGATATCGGCAATCGGCTCCAGGCTGCGGCTGGCTGCGCCGCCCACCAGCGGGGTCTGATGTGGCAGATCGAAGGCGTCGGCATCCAAAGCCAGCGTGGCGTCCGCAATCACGGCGGTGACGTTGTCGGTGCTGCCGGCGCGTAGGGCCATCTGCACCAAGCGTTGCGCGCATTCGCCTTGATCGGCCAATGCGGTCATCGTCTCTTTGATGGTGGAGTCTTCCAGTACACCGCACAGGCCGTCGGAGCACAGCAGCCAGCGATCCGCGGGGTGGGCCTTGCGAATAGAGATGTCCGGGTGCGGGTCGATGTCGAAATCACCGAGCACGCGCATAACGACATTGCGTTGCGGATGGTTCTTGGCCTCCGCAGGTGTGATGCGGCCGGTGTCGATCAGGTGCTGAACATAGCTGTGATCGCAGGTAATGCGGCTCAGGTGGCCGTCACGCAGCAGGTATGCGCGGGAATCGCCGATATGCGCCACTACCCAGTAGCCGGCGACCAATGCCACTGCAGTGACGGTGGTGCCCATGCCGGCGAGCTTGCGTTCGCGTTTGGCTTTGCCGACGATGGCGTCATGCGCGGCCATAACGGAGGTTTCCATCATGCGGGAGATCGTCTCGACGTTGCCACCGGTGTCATCCTGCTCGATGTGGGCCAGCGACCGGATGGCGATGGAGGATGCCGTATCGCCGCCGGCGTGACCGCCCATGCCGTCGCACATGGCGATGAGATGCTCGCCGGCGAAGGAGGAATCCTGATTGTTCGCGCGCACGGTGCCCACATCGGACACCGTGGTGGAATACAGGAACAGCGGTTGTGAAGCGGCGGATTTTGGCATGCGGCTACCTCAGTTCGAAGGTGGTGGCGCCGATGCGCACAGGAATACGAGCGGGCAGAATGGTGGGGCGGTTGATGCGCTGCTGGTTGACCACGGTGCCATTGGTGGAGTTCAGGTCTTCAATGGCCCACTGCCCGGAGCGCGTGTCACGGTAGACACGGGCATGGTGGGAAGACACGAATTCGTCATCGAGCACCACGGTGTTCGAGGCGGCGCGGCCAAGCGTGATGTCGGCTTCGGCCAGCGGCACGGAGCTGCCGGCAAGCGGACCATCGATGATGACCAACAGGGTAGGCTGCGCCGAGGCGGCGGACGACGCGGAAGTGCTGGGCTGGCGATGCGGGCGCGGCGCAGCTGCCTGCGGCGTTTCGGCCTTGGCCTTATGCACTTCACGCTCACGGCGACGACGCGCGCGCGAAGGTCGCGGACTGAACGTCTCGATGTCCTTGCGCAGCGAACGTACGGCCAGCCAGATGAATATCCACAGCAGGATCAGGAATCCATACTTGAGCAGGGCGAATGTCAGTTCGGTCATAAGTGGACGACTTTCGGGCGTGTGCTCGACTACTCCTGGGCTTGGGCGGAGGCCCAGTACAGGATGCGGGTACGGCCGATGGTGATGGTGTTGCCGTCGAGCAGCGTGGCGGCGGGCACTTGGTGGCCCTCCACGTACGTGCCGTTGGTCGAACCCAGGTCGCGGGCGATCACGCCGTTATCCGTGATGTCGATTTCCAGGTGCTTGCGGGAGATGCCCGGATCGTCGATGACGATATCGCAACCGGAACCGCGGCCGATTACCGTCTTGTCTTTGGTGAGCAGGTACTGGTTGCCGTTCACCTCGAGCACCGGGCTATCCTCGGTCTGCGCATCGGTGGTGACCGGCACGGCATTGCCCTGCACGGATTCGGAGGTGAGGTTGAAGTTGCCCTTGGACAGGTCAAGGTCTTCCTCGAAGATCACGATCACCGGGCCCACGAAGGCGTAATGCTGGCTCTTCGCGTACTCGGTGAGGTTATCGGCCAGTTCGTTGGCCAGGGTCTCGCTACCCCATGCCTCGATACGGTCGAAGTCAGGAGTACTGAGCTTGAAACGGTATTCATTCGGGGCCACCGTGCGGTCACGGCCCACGGGCATGGCCTCGGCGTCAATCTCGCGCTCCAAGGCGCTGGAAAGATCGACAGGCTGCAGGTCTTTGGAGCCAAACTTGGCGAATACTCCGTTGACTGCACCCTCCACGCTTTTTTCAAAACGGTCGAGAACGCTCATAGTCCTCCCTTTCTAATCTTCACCCATCCTACGCGGTGATGGGAATATGAGACAAAAAACCGGTCTTTCACGTGACGATGAGTGCAAAATATCCAAAAATTCAGGGCGGAAATGGGTGCGGCGCACCACCCGAGGTGCTTTACCGGTGGAGCACCTCGGGTGGGATGCGCGTGTTATCGATTTGTCAGGCCAGCGCGTCGCGCAGGAAATCGCGCTGGAGGGTGAGCAGGTTTTCGGCCACGGTCTCGTCATTGGTCATATGGGTGATGCCCGTCAACGGCAGGAAGGTGTGCGGGCGACCCGCCGCCATCAGGGCTTGCGAGAGGCGCAGGCTGTGGGCGATGGTGACGTTGTCGTCGGCGAAACCGTGGATCAGCATAAGCGGGCGCTCGAGTTTCGGTGCGTCCTGCACGATGCCGTTTCGGTAGTAGACATCCGGGTCGAGGCCCAGATAGCGCTCGGTGTAGTGCGTGTCGTACAGCGTCCAGTCGGTGGGCGGGGCGCCGGCGCAGGCGGCCTTGAACACGTCGGGTGCGTCCAGCACGGCCAACGCGGAGAGGAATCCTCCGTAGGACCAGCCGATCATGCACACCTTATCGAGGTCGGGCATAGGAATTGCCTCCCGCTTGCGGGAGGTGGCGCAAGGCGCCGATGGACGGTTCTCAGCCTTGGCTAAATCGCCCTCGGTCAACTGCGTCGAGAGTCCCCGGTCGGCGTTCAGCTTGGCGATGGCCTCGGGCAGAGCGTTGACGGCCTCGACCTGATCGGCCAACGTCACGTCCTTCATGTCTTCGAAGATTTCGCGATCCCAAGACGGGCCGCGACCGGTGGTGCCGCGATTGTCTGCGGTAACCACCAGGAAGCCTTGATCGGCCCACCACTGGCTTTCCCAGTAGAACGACTGCGAGGCGATGACCTGCTGGAATCCTGGGCCGCCGTACGGCTTCATCAGCACCGGCAGCTTATCGGCGTGCGCGTAAGGGCTTTCGGGGCTTGGCGCGATAATCGCCGTGTACATCTGGTGCTCGCCGAGGCGTGTAAAGGTGACGTTCGGCGTGAATCCGGGTTCGGCAGCGGTGCTGGCGATAGTGGCTTCTGCTGGTCCTTCTCCCTGGGAGGAACTGTCGGCCGTAGGGAGATTGAGCGGAGTCTCGGTCGTCACCGGTGCGCTCCCCTCAGTCCGCTTCGCGGCCAGCTCCCCTCGGAGAGGGGAGCCAAGGATGTGGAACATCTGAGCATTGGCATGGGTCATGTCGCGACCGGAAACGACCATGCCGTGCTCGGCGCGCGAGGCGGTCCACTGGCCAGGCACAGTGGTCACGGGTGTGATATCGCCGCTGTAATCGATGCTCACCACGTCGAAGCTTCGAGCATCATGCCCACCAATCATGGACGCGATGGACTCGTCGGATGCGCCAGCACCGTTGGTGGTGCCGTCGTCATCGCTGGACTCGGCCCATGCGGGGGGCACCTTGGGGGCGATCTCCGGCGCGCGCTGCACTACAGCCAGCACGTCGGTATCAGTCACATCGAGCACAGTGCGCACATTCCAGCCGGCGGGCGTGAACGGCCGGCCATCCACGGTCAGACGGTTGGTATCGGTGTCCATGTCGTTCAACGAGCACACCAGACGGCCATCTGTCGTGTAGGCGGGCGTGCCCTGAATCAGATCGATCCATTGCTCATTCGCATGCTCCTCAAGTACGCGGGTGGCGCCGAGCGTCGGGGCGGACGATGCAAATGAAGAGGTCTCGCCGATTTCGTTGTCGCCGCCGAACTCCACGACATCAGTTTCCACAATCCTCTCGCTCTGATCGGCACTGGCTGCCTGAGCCCAAGTGGCGGCAACGTCATCGCTCAGCGCCTCCGGCTCTTCGGCGGTCTCAACCGCCACCTCGAGCACCTGATCGCGGGTCTGGCGGCGGTTCTGCACCAGCACCAGAGGATCATGGCCGCGTTGCCAATTCCCGGCAGCCACATATTCGTAGGCTTCGCGATCCCATGCCACATCAGCATTGCCGGTGATGCCGGCGTATCGGTAGTTCTCATCGAACGCAAGGCTGATTACGGTCAGATACACATCGGCATTGCGGGTCAGCGCGCGCGGGTAGCGGCGACCGGTGG
>OASX01001094.1_pt1 | contig 15353 bp, 15 predicted proteins | sample 1516531 | NCBI WGS metagenome assembly OASX01 (sample SAMEA2579911, study PRJEB22360) | human gut metagenome | biome: human gut; feature: human-associated habitat; material: faeces | place: Denmark | collected 2008/2010
CACACAATGAGGTAAGAATAAATTCATCTCCTCTATTAACACATATACTTTTTATGGATAAAACCACTACCCGTGACCGTAAGAAAAAATTCAATTTTGATAAATATCTTAGTATGTTTAATAAACTCTTAACAGGACAATTAAGTGAAAGCCCTTATGTAGAGCCTAGTATCATAAACGCTATCATACTACGAATAGCAAATTATATGATAACTTATCATAATAGATGCAGTAAAAGAAGAGCCTCTTTAAATTCGTTAACTTTTCTATTTAACGCAACAAATTTTATGTTAGACTATGGAAATACAAAAGACATCAAAGAACACCTTATTACGATTAACCAATCTATTGATAAATTAGAAGAATCAGAGATTTCAAATAAAAACAATATTTCTGCATATAAACATAAAATAGAATCATTATCATATGGAAGTGTCATATCAACTATTTTGAATGTTCAACGCAATTGGCAAATGAATTCAAGGCAGGATTTATTTGAAGGTCTTACTACTCTTAACTCTATAGCGATATCGGATCAAGACGCTAAGACCAAAGGAGACATTTATTTGAACATGCATGAAATAAGTCATTATCTCGATACTGCACTTTGTCTCTTTTCAATAAATCAATTTAAACTTATACAAAAAAATGAATGGATATGTAAATGTCTTAATGCATGCAAAATCTTCTTAGATAATTTAATAGAAATCTTTAAGAACAGCACTGAAGATTTTTCATTAGCCCTACAATACTACAAATTTTATTTAACGATATATGACTCGCTAAGTAAACACTATAACAATATTCCGCTCCACCCTTATACTGGTTCAAATATAACATATGTACATAATTTTCAACAGAATTTAAAAGTTTCCTCTGAAACAATCAAGAAAATAGATCTAGGAAAATATAGTCGAATAGATGGTAATTATTATACGATGTATTATTGTGCAATTATTTTACTTAAACATTTTGATGAATCAAATTTAAATCAAATCAAAGAGTATGTTTCAACATTATTTAAACTGGAATCCAGTATAGGTACATTTCCATTGAATATAACAATTTTATTCTTTTCAGCTATGGTTAAGGCCTCTACTATTATTCCTGAAAAAAGCTTAACGTTAAGAATCAAAAATAGTTACAAAAATCAGCTACAAAAAATAGAAAGAATGCTCACTTACACAGACAACTGAACATCCTGCATATTACATTGCGGCAGAACTATCAATCTAAATTGTCCAAGGTCAGAATCATAGTGACACCGCCAAAGACTTCATACATGGTGATATGCGCATTGATCCAGTCTTCCCCTGTGTCGTTACAAACAGATCCCTCCCGCTGCTGTTCCCATCACGTTTTCATATATGGGTAAAGCGGTCCCAGCTCAATCAAACATAAGTTTGTCGTCAGGTTTATGCGGAAGCGTATGGTAATCATCGTGAAGATGGTTCTGGTGGCTTGGAATATACAATAGGCATTCTATTCAGCCAGAATTTATACTTAATATGCCAGGCTTGATTTTCAAGCCTGGCATATCCTCTTTACCATTGTGGACGTAATATAACCTTATTCAAGTTATTATGAAAATCATCTGTAAATCCCAAATAGAAAAATTCATTTTTCCCCACAAGACTTATTAAAGTTTTTTTTGCCTCATATTCATTATCACAAACCAATATAGGATGCTTCCTATCCCTTTTTATCTTATCAGGCAAATTAAAAAGTACGGGGGTGCATTCATAATTATACAAATTAAAAACGCCTGCTTCTTTATTTGTTAAATATATGTAGTAATCACTCATAAGCACTTAACACTCCCTTTCTTTTATTAGTATATAAAAATCATTTTTCTTTTTTATATTATACCCAACCTTTTTAATAACTCGATTTACCGTAGTTGTTGTTACTTTATCCCTGTCGCGCCTATTATCTTTTCGAGGATTTTCTATTTCCAATATTCTCTTTCCGACATCATTGAACATTTCAGCCGATATATTATTATGCTCCAACATTTCTAATACTATGCTCCGTATGCTATTATTTTTTTCATTTTCTGAATCCTTATCTATAATTTTTTCAATTACATTTTCATCATTTTTTTCTACCCATTTAAGATACAAACTAGCAAGCCGATTATAAAAGACATCATCACTCTTCTCCATATTATTTGTTATACTTTGTAAGTACTCAATTTCATTTTCTATTTTGGGTTGTGTAAAGAAATTCTTTTGATAGCGTCCTTGATCAGCATAATATGGAAATTCTATTTTTTCCCCATAAACAGGAGATTGCAATGTATAATTGTAATTATTTATTTCATCTAATCTTCTTTTATTTTTACTTATTCTGTCTTTTATTTCTTCCAGCGAATATAAGTAAATAAAAACATTGACAGTTTCATCACCTCCTTTTCTTTTTCTTCCTAGCATTTGTACAAAATCAGTTTTATTTAGAGAAAAAATTGCCATATTAATATTTGATGTATTTATATTAATACCTACATCAAATGCTTTTGTAACGATAAGTATCTTAAACTGAAAATCTTCACTTTCAATCAAATCATTAACATAAATCTTTTTTTCATTGTATTTTGATTCTGCATCCAAAAAAACAGCCTTCGTTTGATTATCTTTATTAAAAAATTCAACCAAATCTTCCCCATAATGTTTTGAATCAACAAAGATAATCCATTTTTTTTCATTTTTGTCAGCCTGCACTTTCAAAGTGTTCTTATCCACAAAAAATGTAAGAGAAATATTATCAAATTTTCTTTCGAAATGATACAAAAAAAACATATGTCTTTCAAATCTATATGTCCTATTCTCAGTATAAAAAATAGGAAAAAAGCATTCTTCTGGAGTTGCTGTAAGAAAGATTTTAGGTGTCTTTTTACATTTATCCATTAGATAGTTTAAATCTCTCTGTGTATAGCGATTGAATGTACAGTCTGACAAGAAATACTGACATTCATCAAAAATCACAATTCCATAAACTTGAAAATCCAGATTCAGCCTCACAATACTTTGATACGTCACTACATGAAATCTTCCAAACTCAAAATTGTCAGCCATCATAAGTCCTTTTTCCGTAAATCTTCCATCAAGATGGCGTGCATCATCATCTGCTTTAATTATAGTTTTTTTATAATGTAGAGCCAGACTGGATCTATTTACAAGAACAAGAATCTTCGTCCTTCTTTTTTTTGCTTCCGGCAGAATCTTATTAAATATCATCGTTGTCTTTCCTACGCCTGTTCCTGCAGATATAAAATGAGATGTACTTTGGCACCAAAAATCTCCTCTTTCCAAAACCTCACCTACATTTTGTGTATCAAAATTATAAATTGACAAAGTTCCGTCTTCGCAAATATATTGGTTAACACCTCCATTCGCTTTGCTTTCTACAATCATATCATTGAAGTTCTTCTTTTTTATCATTTTTTCATCCTCCTTGTAATCTGATGATACGAAAAAGGAATATTGTTTTAAAGCCAAAAATCATAGCGCACTTTGAAATCAGCATGGTAAACTTAATTTTTTTTTGCTCCATATCATTAACATCATGTAAACAAAAAAATGGCATTATAAAAACATAGACAGAGATTTTATTTACTCTTATATAATTGAAGCCTGGCGAAAAAATTGCCATTGGCAAAAATACATCATTTATTCTGGCTCCAAAACTTCTACCTTTTGGCACCCACTAACATCTATACGTTATCAAGTGCCAAAAGGTTCTATATTATTTTCCGGACATTTCCCAAAAACCCAGCCTTTTTCCGAACAGAATCATATCGTATTTTTCCCAGCTCCATAACTCCATCCTGCAGTGCCCACTCTCTTTTCTCTGTTCCATCTACTCATCCAGACACTACTCTGACTTTGCAAAGAAATCTTTGATCGTTCCTGTTTCATCCGGTCTGATCGGATTCATATACAGCTTCATACTGCCAATCCTATATCCCGCTGTATTCAACAAGGATTGTAATTCTGCTTCAGATATGCTACCTTCATAAGCGATCACAACATCCACATCTAAATCTCTCTGATACAATTCATCACGTATTCTGTTATCATAAACAAGCACTGCCCATATCTTAGCGTCCAGTCCTTCTTCCATGATCTCCGCCTGTGCGATTGCCCATACGGTCTCTTCAATCTCTGAACGGCTCATGCCATTCAGAGCAGCCTCTGCAGCCGTATCATTCGAAATGACCGGAATACAATTCACCTGTTCTCTTGCTTCTCTGAGTATTTTTTGCGCCGCCTGTTCTGCCTGCTCTATCAGATCATCATAATCTACTTTCCTTCTCTTAAGCCCTGCCATCCCCTCCTCTTTCAGGAGGATATCCGCAGCTTCACTTATTGAGATATCCGGGTCATCATATTTTCCACCATCTATCTCTTTCGCTTCTCTGTCATAAAAAGTGTAATCATATCCATTTTCTGATACCTGGATTGTAAAATACCCATCTCCAATCTGATAAGCCAATTCCTCTTTATCCGTATAATTCGGATAAAGAGGATATGATAAATCCTGAAGGTTGATACACTTTGACATACCCGCAATGATATCCTTTTCCTCCAAAACATGAACGCGATTACTGGACAAGGAATGCCCAATAAAATTTTTCGGGTGACCTATGCTAAATTTTTCTAACAACATTTTTTTCTTTTTACTATGCATCTCTCTTTCCCTCCAAGCCGGCACTGCAAATCTGGCCGCTTTTGTCAAATTTCTCTTCATATTCCCTGACACTCCTATAAAACCGTGTCTTTTTCATACCCATTCTGTCCATAGCTGCTCTCGCAGTTATATTTCCCGCCTTCCATTCTCTGTATAGATCAGGAAAAACATCCGGCAGCGGCAGAGATGGACGTCCCAGATGTTTTCCTTTTCTCTTTGCGGCCTCTATACCTTCCTGCTGTCTCTTTCTTATTGTCAGGCGTTCCTGCTCTGCCATACTGGACAACACTTCTATGAGGATATTCTGGATCATCTCAACGATCCACTGTTGGCCTTCCGGTACTTCCACCAGGGAAGTGGGCAGATCCAATATCTTCAGCCGTATGCCATTTTCCTTCATCCACTGCATTTCCTGCCTGATATCTGACTTACTCCTGGAAAGTCTGTCCAGTGATGTGATATAAAGCGTATCGTCTTTCCGAAGCCCCAGCGCGCCTTTTAATGCCTGATATGCCGGACGTTCCAGATCTTTCCCACTGGCCTTATCCACCAGTATGTTTTCTGCTGCTACATATTTCCCCAGTTCCAGTATCTGCCGGTCCAGATTCTGCTCTTTGCTGCTGACACGTGCATATCCAAAAACACGCTCTCCCATTGATATCTCCCTTTCCTTATAACAGAAAAAGCCCCGGAGACTTCATTGTCTCCAGGGCAAAATCCTTTCGTTTAAGATTCATTTAGATTAAATTCCACTCTTCCCATCAGATAGACCGGGACCGTATATTTTCTCCCGTCTGAGATTCCTCCATATGTGCTGCCTTTCATGAAATATGCATAATCGATCTTCCCGTCTTCCAACATACGGTTCACCGTTTTCCCCTCTGCTCTTCCAGCCTTTACCTCTATCCCATAATTACAGAAATCAATACGGCTGTTCACAAAGAAATCCAGTTCCCCTTCCTTATATGTGGCAAACATCGGCTGTATACCGGCAATACTACGTTCGTTCACCTGTCTTTCCAGGTACATATATACAAAATTTTCATTGACGACTCCGGCAATATCCCCCGGATTTGCTCCTGCACGGTCCAGAAAATATCTGCAGATCCCCAGATCGTTAAAATAAAACCTCACATTCTGTACCGCATCCAGGATGTTCCCTTCCACCACCATGCCGCAGTAACGCACGATATGGGAATGATAGAGCCATGCCAGAGAATGGTTAATGCTCTTCTTGGATATCCGGTTGCTTTCTTCCTTGAACACGATCTTTGATAAGTCCGTGATTAGGTCTTTAGAACCTTTCTTTTCCTTCAGCATCGTCTGGGCCACTGCCGGGAGCAGTTGTTCCAGCAGATTGATCTCAAGGATGCTGTCAAAATATCTCTCTGATTCACTGATAAATATCCGGACCAGCCAGTCCAGGATCTGCTCACAGGCGGATATCTCATGCTTGTCCAGATACTCAATGACCACTGCCGGGTATCCCCCTATCCTGCAGTACAATTCATAGAAGGATTTCAGCTCATCATAATCCCTATGATCTGATCCCCCGTACAGATCCACGGCTTCAAATAACTCCCGTTTCCCGAATGCTGCCAAAAACTCCTCAAAGGATAACGGCTGCATGGCAAGCATCTCCACATCTCCGGCGGGCATAAAATACTCCGGCTCCAGTGTTTTCCCAAGATAACTGCCTGTCACAATGAAATCCGCATCAAATTCTCTGGAAAACTGCCGTATCATGGAAAAGACTCTGGAAGACTCTTGTATTTCATCTATTACCACAAGAGTATGTTCTGTATTTGTAAAACCATCATAGAAAAGTTCAAATGCCCTATGCAGGGGTTTTTCAACCCGCTTCTGCCCCGGTTCCCATTTCTCCGCCAGATCCAAGCACTTAATAAAATCCTTTCCGGACGTCTGTGCCATATTGATGTAGACAAAATCTTTATAGTTCTCTTTCCCGAACTTAGTCAGTATAAAGGTCTTTCCCACCTGCCGTGCCCCGCTGAGTTCCAGTACCTTTCCACTTCTGTTTTCTTTCCATTTTATCAGGTCTTTGTAAATGTCTCTCTGAAGCTCTTTCATTGAATACCTCCACGATCCTTACCTGTTATCAGTATAGCACACCTCTTTAGCAGTTTAAACCCGTCATCTGTAAATTCTCTTCCAACCCGCTGAAGGAACCAGTCCTCAGAAAACTGTCCTTTTTCATAAACTTTTAGATAATCCACGGTCCTTTTACCGTTATTTCGGAGATTTACATCATATTATTTTTTTAGAAGGACACATTCCCGGCAATCTGCAGGCCGCCCTTTTCCCAGTCATAATAGTAGACATGGTCTGCCAGACGTTCTTCTTCCAAAACCTCACTGCGGTTGACCTCCCAGACCATCCGGTTCAGTTCCTCTGTACGATACTTCCCTCTGTCAGGTACCAGCAGCAATAGCGATAGGTAAGGTCTGAGCAGAATGCAAACTCTGCTTTCCACCTTTTCCCCCGCTCCGCACCGTACGTGAGACTTTCACCTCATACGGCGCTCTATCAAATTAAACCTATTTACTCTATAATGGTATTACCGACTAGAATTCGATAATTATTGGTCTTTTTCAGCGATTTTTCATTCCACAATCCTTCACTTACCAGCTTATCCATCAGCTCTTTTGCTCGTGCTGTATCCGTTGTATGAATTAACTCATAGGCATCCCTCGAGACGATGTCTATGTTTCTATAGCCATCTCCACCATTGGGATATATTTTATGTACTCGCATATCGTACACTGTGAGTTGTTTCTTGGTGATTGCACATTTACCTCTCTGTGCTGACATTCTCGAAATACGATTGTCATTCAACTCGATGGATTCATGTTGAAGCGGATGTTCCGCTAAGTATCTAAAGATTACTTCAAGATTAGTAAGCCGTTTGTGAATTAACCGTCTTCCTTCCTCTGTATAATTGCATGTTTCCTGTTTAAATCCGTAGGGGATTGTAAAGGTAACCGCATATATTGGGTCTATAACAACTATTCCAATAAGATAGCGTCTGCCATGATAATTACCATACCTGCACTTTTGGAATTCCGACAGTGGTGGTCCGATTTTTCCATGCGACCGTGTTATGTGTTTTAAGGTTTTGAGCAGATGAAAATAAATCTCCCAAAAATCTTTGCTTACCCTTGTTGCTACACAGTAATAATTGTGCATTCCTCGGATTTTCATATTTAGGTTACGTGCCTTATCTTCATTTCCTCTGGCATCCCAGAGAGCTTTGCGAAGCTTTTCCGTAACCTTTTCCTTTGCTTTGTCCGACATATGAGAAATAATTACATTCTGCTTTGGTCTTTCCTCCAGCTTAAGCTTAAAGCCTAAAAATTCAGAGTAGTGCCTGCACAGATTTGTTATCTTGCTCTTTTCGGAACTTGTTTCAAGATGCAGCCTCTCCATCAGCCATTTTTCAACGCCTATTTTTGTTCGTTCAGCGTCCTTCTTATTTCTGCAAAAGATTTTAAAATCATCTGCATAACGTACTAGGTACATTTCTTTCAGCTTCGTTTTCTTTAATGCTGTACACCTGTCCCCATCCCAACGGTATGGAAACTCACTTGGAAATGTTTCCCACTGATTACTTATCCACCAGTCAAGTTCGTTCAGCACGATATTAGAAAGTAGCGGTGACAAAATGCCGCCTTGTGGTGTTCCTTTTTGCGGAACTCCTTCTCCCTGTATCGGTGCTTTTAAAAGCTTGCTTATTACGCATAGCAGATTTTTATCGTGGATACCCATTGACCATATCTGCTTCAGCAGTTTCGAGTGGCCTACATTATCGAAGAATCCTTTAATGTCGATATCCACTACATATTCAAGTTTCACAGTAAATGCTAAAAACCTAAATCTGCCGATTGCATGGTGCGTGTTCCGATTTGGTCTGAAGCCGTAGCTATGCTTATGAAATTTAGCTTCACATATCGGTTCCATTACTTGCAGAATGCATTGCTGAATCAAGCGGTCTTCAATAGTAGGAATCCCTAACGGTCTTTCTTTTCCATTGTCCTTGGGAATCATGACACGCCTAACCGGGTGTGGCTTGTAGTTTGCCAGCCTGCGCTGAACATATTCTACCAAAACCTCATTTCCCTTTTCCGCTATCTGTTCGATTGTACCCATGTTTGTTCCAGGAGTTCTACTTCCCTTATTACGCTTGATCCGTCTGTATGCAAGCGCTATGTTCTGCGGACTTGCTATAAGTGACATAAGGTCGGTAAATATTGCACCCTGTTTGCTTTTTGCATATAAACCATCAAACACATCTTGAATTGCGTAGTATTCATTACGCCTTAAAACCTTGTTTTCTCTTTTCTTCGCCGTTTGGTCAGCCATCTCCTTTGAGGAGATTTCTTCTCTTAGTCATACTCGAACCCAAAACACTTTTACCATTATTAAGTTTTAATGAATTAATCTGACTTGGGGCTATCCCTCCACGGCTTATTATCGCCGCTTCACAGGTACATTGCCCCTACTCTCACTGACATAAACTGTGTTACCACAGACCGCCTCATCGGATTTGCACTTCCTAATCGTTGTCAGCTTTCCCCGTTCCTATTTTCCTATCTGTACATATACCCTTAGGCGCTCTCTTTGAGCCTGTAAGCTTGGTAGTGCCTGTAACACTACATGGATTTTCATAACGAATATCTTACTCACCCACACTTACCTGACGTCACGTCATCAATGCATTTCTACATTGCCATTCTTTAGACCCTTTTCTTCAAAAGTTCGCCAGTTGCCCCTGTATAGGCAACATTCTCGCCATAGGTATTTTATAGACTTCCGGCCTATCATCCACTCGACCACCTCTGGTTCGCAGTTCCTCGCCATTACGCGTTAGGGTGGCTCTCAGCCGACTTCACCGAGCTTATAACCCCTCACAATGTGCAACTGTGAAGCGCTATTCGGAGTATCAAAGGAAGCATTTCATGGCGTTACCCAATCATTCTACTTCTCGGAAAATAAGTTGTTGTTACAACTAGTTAAACTAATTGCAACCCTCGCCCTTTGTTTATTTATGCGGCGAAACGGGTCGCACATTCATGCACACTGGACGGGAGGATATAGAAATTTCTTCTTCCGAATTTCATGGACATAAACTCTGCATCCAGCAGCATACCTGCAGCCCCATACCACATTTCGCGGTTTGTCAGTACGAACATATCTTCCTGCTCCTCCGGCATGACAGGGATGCCGTCTTCCATGATGAGCTCCTGTATCACACTCCCCATCCCTTTCACCTGGTATCCATCCAGTTTCATGTTTTTTACGGCCTGCTCATGGATCTCCTGCTGGCCTACACCCCACATACTGCACATAGATTTCTTTATCTTTATACTGTTGTGGGTACCGCCTCCCTCTATACGAATGATATAATAAACAGCCAGATCAAGCAGGTACCGGTATACCAGTCCGGACAGCATCTCCTCATTCCCTTTCCTGGATACTAACGCCGGATAGATACGGTCCTTCACGGTATCCCATCCTTCCACTCTCCTCATCGCCTCACTGACTTTTTCCTTGTCCAACTGCACGGCTTCGTAATCTGACTGTATCTTCATCACACATACCTCCATATCCTCTATCCGGTTATAAAATTCATAATACTGTTTCAGGTACAGGACTGGTATTGCCTGTTCCCTTTCAGACCGTTTTTTGATGATAAATGCATCCAGCAGACAGCCATTACTTTTTACGATCTTCTGTATGGACACATCATATCCGTTTCCCATCTGTTCTCTCAGGGCCTTCCGTGCCCTTTCCTGAAATTCTGTATATCTCATTCTGATCTCTCCTCTTCTCTGTATTCCATGTCAAAAACATCTTTTCCATGGACTTCACTCATATCTTCGCAGAACTCTGTCTTTATCGTCTCATCCGTAGAAAGCGCTTTTCTGAATTCCGTCATCAGCGGCGCATATTTCAAAGCCTGCTTGATCACTGTCTTCTTTGCCATCCCTACGTAATTATTTTTCCATGGACTGAAGGCAGCATCAAAAGACTTTGAATACTCCCTGGCATAACTGTCGATATCATTTCTGCTCATGACCTCAAACCCATACCCGCCGTTGCTCAGCTTGAAATAGCCATAGAATGCCTTGACTTCCCCCCGCTTCAAAAGGGATGGACGGTGCACCAGTTTGGGGTTCAGCCCCAGCTCATAGTCAAAATCATCGTTCTCATATACGGCCTGCGCCTGTATGACCTGCATCTGCGGGTTACGATAGCTCAGATCGATCAGTCCCTTATAACCGATCTGGAATTGACATTCCAGGACTCCTTTATTGTTATAAGGGATCAGATATGCCTGCCCCAGTGGTGTGTTGGGCTCCAGCCCTAACTGTGCCGCATTCATGAGCGCCGCCAGAAAGCTCATCTGGGTACACTCCGCTAATTTGGGTGTGGTGTTCAATGCGGATAACGCCATCCGGGTAAAACGTTCCGGGGTGATGACCTCCGGGAGCGCCTTTTTGATCTCCGGTTCCATGGCTTTGATCAGATCTTTAATACTCATGCTCTTCTTCAGCTTTACCTCGCCCTTTGTATCTTCTGCTTTTTTTGCCAGTTCCATTTTTAATGCATCCATTTCTTCCTCCCTACACACAAAAAGAGACAGGAACCCGGGGCCCTGTCTCTTATGTGTATATCATTCTTATATCTCCTGTACTCTGGCACTTTTCCATTTACAATTGCCGCTGCCTGTGTTCTGGCTGTATCCTTCTTATTCCAGCTCCATCTCCACTTTCTCAGCCGGAAGCCATCCCTGCTCTCTTGCTGATCTTTCGCCTTCCTCCAGCTTTAACACGAGCGCTGCCGCTGCCTGCATTTTGTCATAATCCTTTCTATCAAGGATAACGTACTTCTTTCTGCCGTTCTCTGTAAGGAATACTGGCGCACCTTCCGCCGTCTCCTTTAAGACTTCTGTGTAATTCTGCAGATCTGATATCGACTTTATATTTGGCATACCCAATACTCCTTTACTTTTTTCAATAGTATATCATCTCCAGGTCAAAACGGCATTGTAAATTGACATACGAATTTATCAGCAATCTCATTTATGCTGCCTTCACTATAAACCGCCTGCTCACGACAGGCTTTTTGTACTGCTCATAGACTCCCGGCTGTTCCTCTTTCAGTCGTTTTTCATCTATCCGGTTACTGCATACAGATTTCCAGGAGACACGGAAGCGCTCATTTTCCGCCATCTCTGCCTCCCCAAGATACAGCTTGAGTTCCTGCTCGATCAGACGTTTTTCCGTTTCCATACGCTCCATGACCTCCTGCAGTTCCTTCCTGCGTTTGAGCTTTTCATCAAAGCCGTTTAAAGGCAGCACTTCTTTACGGCTCTCCCTGAAATATTCCGCGATCACACTGTCCGCAGTCTTAGACCCGTCCGGTTCCGGCATCATTCTGGGGATGACATGATTTTCCCAGAAATCTTTTTCAATGGCTGTCAGGTCTTCTATGGCCTGTTCATCCCGCTGTATCTTGTGGACGATAAACTCCTTTCCATAGATCAGAGCCGCTATATACCAGGCATCCGCATTGCACACAGACATATAGTGGAAGCACTGAATCTGATAAGACAGCGGGATCTTTCCATCCTTCCATTTATCCGCCATGTAAGGGCTCACCGTCTTACATTCCAGACCTGCGTTTTCTCCCACGATCATACGGTCTATATCGGCCAGCATAAACGCATGTTCGTCATGCCGGAACATAGCATTTACCCGGCGGACTTTCTTCCCCGTCGCTTCTGTGAAACGCTTTGCCACGTAATCCTCAAAGTCTCTTCCTTCCCGCATGGCCTCATTGTCTATATCCGGTGTTTCTTCAGATATCTTATCCTGATACACTTCCATGGCTGTGCGGTAAGGGTTCAGCCCGCATACTGCCCCGGCATCCGAACCGCCGATCCCTTTTTTCCGGTAACACAGCCATTCCTTCTTATCCAGATCTTTTGTTGATACCAGTTTTTTCATGCTGCCTTTCCCTCCTCTTCGTCATCTTCCAGATATCTTTCTTCTATATTATAGATGTCTTCCTTTAGGCTGTCCTGCAGTTCTTCCTGGAAGGAATCCCTTTTCTTCAGCCAGCCGCTGTAAAGATAGGCGACCAGCCCAGGGAATACCAAGAGCCATTTCAGTGTGTTTTCTTCCATCTCCCGGCTTATTTCCACCAGGATCTCATAAATACTGAGATAGCAGTTCGTCTGATAAGACCTCTGGTAGATTTCCTCCGGTTCACCAGATAATATTTTCTGCTTATACCTTTCTATCTCAATCCTGATCTTCAGGCAGAACAGCTTTTCCAGTTCTTCTCTCTCCATCCTGCACATCCTTTCTATGCCGCACGGGCCATCTGGTATGCCTTGTCAATGACCGGATTTCCTTCCATGGTCCTTGCAAAGAGATTTTCTCTGTAATTGGCAGTTTTCCGTAGTGGCTCTGCGTGTGTGGCAAAATCAGATACGGCATTGATGAAACGGTATGCATTCTTCCCCACATCTTTCAGGTCTGGAGCGTCGAAATAGCGGGCCTTCATATCTTCCTGCAGACGTTTCATGTTCCGGATCTGCTGGGGCGTAGAGCCGTCTTCTATTGGAAGGAGGATCTCGATATACTCCATGACCTGTTTGTCAGTCATCTTCTTCTGCCGCAGGTTTTCAAATTCCCTGCCCAGATTATCCATGTAAGTTTCCGCCAGGATCAGGGTATTCCTGGCCTCCTGCATCTTGTTTTTGATATCTCCGGTATGTATCGTTGACCAGGAGCGTTTCGCTGTGGACAGGGCCAGGTTCAAGGTGTTGTTGCACACGACCCGAATCGGGGTGAGGGCCACCTTAACGGCCCCGGACCCATCATGAGTATTGCTGAACAGAAGATACGGGCTTATCCTCTCTCCGGAGATGATGTATTCATGGGGCATGTGGGCCAGAAGCCACACTTTCTTTCCTCCCTGCAGGGAACCTGCCGTTTCATACCGGACACCTTCTCCAAGCAGTTCATCCGTAAAAGCAAAGGCTTCTTCGTTCTGGATAATCTTATAGCGGTCTGTTACAACCCCCAAGACCCTTCTGTCGCGGTCCCTCACATTAGCCTTATATCCGTCGATTGGCTCTTCTGAACTCGTGTAAATGGGCTCCTGAAGCACCTTCCAGTCAAGCCCGGCCGCAATGAGCGCTTCCTTTGAATTGGGCGCTTCTATCACTCTTGTCCCCAGCCCGTGCCACGGGGTTTCCCTTACATAAAACATACTCTCCACATTTGCTGCCATAAATTTTTCCTCCTCAATTCTGATTTTATTTTCTGGTTTTCTTTCTGTGTTCCTGCTGATGGCTACTCTTCTATGAGTTCTTCAGCTACCGCCACAATGAACTCGATCAATTTGATGATCGGATGTCCCATCTTGTCGCCCTCCTTTCGTCACATGGAAAAGGCAGGACCCATACGGATCCTGCCTGGTACTATATGTATCCACGGTTATAATATACAATCAAAAATCATGGCTTATTCAAAAATCCATTTTATCCCATCACAAGAGAAATAAGCTGTTACTGACGGCACGTGTGATAACTCTTGGATAAAACCGTCATCTTTCACATATAACCTTGTCAATTTTCTTTAAAAAGACCGCTGACTCATTTAAAAATATCGGCATACCGTTTCTCTTCCTCTTCACTATACGCATTATAATCGTGATATACAATACTCTGAAATCTAAATGGCGTATATCGGTTCAAATACATCTGCAGCTCTTTATAATCATCTCTTGTCCCATAAAACACTCTGCCATTTTCCAGCGATACATGATTTAAGACAAAATGGATATGCTGATACCATTCTTTTACTATATTTCTATGTACAACTCCCAGAATCTGAAATTCCTTCTGCTCAAAATACGATAAGACCAACTCCATCACGTCATACATAACATCCGGGTCAATATAAAAGTAATCTTTAAACCCCAATACAAAATGATGGATCCTTTTTCCTCTGGTATAGTTTGCTGCATTTTGTACCATCTGAAACTGTCTGGCCATTAGATTTGTATCTTCTCCCAAGGTGATGTATCTGGTATCATAATTCACAGCACACCTTGAATGTAAACAATAATCCATAACATTTTCTGCTGCATATGGGTCTTCATATGCATCCTGCCCCGGAATAATTATAATGTTTGGCATAATTTTTCCATCTCCTCATCTATCTTCTGTATTCCTTTTTCTGTCTCACCTCTCTTAATGAGATTTACCCCTTCATTGATATGATTTACCACTCGACACATGATCCGTCTGGCATTCGGTCCTATATAATCAGATGGCTGACTCCCCATAGTGAAATGGGATTTGATACTCTCCTCAATGATCTGACTCCTTGAATATCCGGTCCTTTTCATTTCAGCATCCAGCATACAGGAACATTCTCTGCTCAAGGATACTTTATGCTTTATTATATTATTTGCATCATCCTTTACTACTGCTGTATCCATTTTCCCTGCTGTATTTATCATATTTATAGTGTTCACGATTTCTCCCACCTTTCCATTCCTTTTCTTGATGTCGTATATATAATATCTATCAATATATACTATATTTTATACTATATATTATATAC